>Ga0126332_10000793_pt1 | contig 10847 bp, 9 predicted proteins | sample InaspJWI42metaG_FD_94482 | JGI IMG/M metagenome (GOLD analysis project Ga0126332, IMG submission 94482) | Marine gutless worms symbiont microbial communities from Oahu, Hawaii - Inanidrilus sp. 2 OAHU.JWI-42 metaG | ecosystem: Host-associated > Annelida > Digestive system > Unclassified | place...
GTTAGCTCCCCCAGCGGGGTCTGGGGCGGAGCCCCAGCCGAAATCGAATTTTATGCATTTTAGCCTTAAAATCTGACACCTGGTGACCGGGGAAGTGCATGAATAATTCACGCACTTCCCCCCCTAAGTTCCTGCAAAAAAACCTGCATTTGCTCCATCGTTTATATGGCGTAGACGCCCCTGATCACAGTAAGAAACATTTGAGAGTGTTACCCACAAAATGGCGGCGAAAACCAGCTGGCATAGATGTGGAACAAAATTACGTCACCCTATGTATAACATGGTACGCGCAGTCGCGTACCTTACTTCTGAACGTTGGTATACACAGGGTGACAATGACGTAATTTCGTTCGATATCTATGCCAGCTGGTTTTCGACGCCATCTTGTGGGTAACACTCTCTTAGAAATGTTTGTTACTCTGCTGTCACTTAAACATGTTTAGTCGGTAGTTTAATGATCACGTAAACATTTTCTTAAACTGATTAGTTAAATTTTACTTGATTAACATGGCAAATCATCACCAATTAGCTCCACACATTATGCCAAGTTATACCCACAAAATGGCGAACATATCGTAACCACAGATGCGGTGACGTCATTTCACACTATGTATTACTTACGCATGGCATCGAGCGGTTTATTGCAACAGCTGAGACGGACGGACGGACGGACACACGACGATAACATATGCCGCGCTAGCATAGCGTCGCGTGGTAAAACCGATAAAATAACGAAACGCACAACTCTAGTTCCAGTTGCATGTTGTCGAATGTCGACTAAACTGCAGAAATTTGGCGCCAAGTCACAACAGCTATTTCCATTATTTTCTACATTTCTGAAAAAAAATTATTTATTCACTGTAGTCTCTGCTATGCTTATTGCCCAATATACACACACGTGCATAAGCAAGACTGAGACATCGTATAGCATCTAACAAATCGTGTACAAATGTATGCGAATCCGGCGCATGCACGTCACACTTGGCGGCGTGGCGTAGTGGTTAGCGGCGTTCGTCGCGTGAACGAAGTTAACCCACGTCGGGCCCGGCTAGTACTTGGACCGTCTTCGGGCGGGTACACCATCTCGTTATGTAACCAGCCAAGCAGGTCAACTCAGCCTTGCACCTCTCTGAGGTCGCTAAATCGACTACCAGCTTCGGCTGGGGTAAGGGCGGGAATGTCAGCTCTGCCGGGTGGCAGGTAACACTGCGTGATCCAATATGGCATAGATAGGTAGATAGATAGATAGATAGACTTATTTATATAGCGCCTATAAATTCAAAAGAGTCACTAAGCGCTAAGGCATGTGAGTTCCCGTAGCGGTGCGGCTATAGTTGTTTACCTTTACCTTTACCTTTACACTGTCTAAGTCGGAATCAGTGCGGATTCCTCGCGTTCTGCGACACTGATAGCGTCTGTTGTTCAGCAGTGTGGCTGCAGGTTTACTGCAAGTGCGCGTAGATTGTATGAACTATATTCAACAATATGCAAAACTGCTGAAGTGGAAATAGGCCTACCAGTGAGGGACTTGTGATTTTCTACTGCAGACATTGAAACAAAATCGAATATTAAACTGACACACGACAGTACAGTTTCGGAGACAAAAAATATGAGCAACACGCAGTGTCGTGCGTGCACCATACATGTATACATTCGTGTATGTATTCGAATACATACCGGTATGTACATGTACATATTCGACGATCAAAATTAAGACGCAACTCAAGCCTCGTTCACAGCACATGAACTTAACTGAACTCGAGTTCTGAACACGTGCATTTTAAAGGGACTGTTCACATTAAAGTTCGCAAACTTTAGTTAGAGAACTGCAGTTCAGTTACGTTCATGTGCTACGAACGGGCTTAATGTATATACCGGGACCGCGATTTAGTGGACGTTACTCGGACAGACAGATCAAGAACGCCGTTATACTGTATACGCGTATGATTACAGATCATGGCAACATCGTAAATCTCGGAGATAACAAAAATGCATGTTGTATGTTTAATTCGTAGCTGGTAGGTAGACACCATGAAAGCAACTGGAATTTGTTAATTTAGCCGATGCATAAGCCATCTGATTTTGGGTTTGTTGCATTTGCAGTAATTGCATGCATGTTTAAAAATAAAATTACTACACTATTCTTGCGAACTTGATGGCAACGACGATGACGACTATACGATTTAAGCTACGCCACTCGGTTTACAGCTTGAGCCTCGAAACTCGAATCATGAAGTTTGATGGTTGCAACTAGTCTAACGAGATTACTGTGGGCCTTTTGCGGGAACATCGGTCGGTCAGCATCAACGCGCGTTAATACTCAGTATCCTTTTCGTTTGACCATGGCACAGTGGGTCATTTTTCATGTTGATCTAGTGCGTTGATTTTGTCAACTAACTTGGTGGAAGATGTGGACTGCGGCGACGATGAAGATGACTATTTCTGAAGGTGTGGAAGAAGCCAGCAAGTCGATGCAACTGTGAAACGACGATTCGTGAAGTCTGAGAGTTGCCACAAGTCGAACGAGATCCAGGTCAGCGTTTATGCGCAGTTCACACCACCCGACCTGACAAAACTGTTTTGCCGAGTCGGGGATGGGAAGTGTGAAGTAGGCGTTAGAGAAACGGCGGGTGATCAGCACACGGTAGCCTATGGCAGTCGGAGTCCATCGGTCACTCGAGTACAGGGGCTGTTCTAGGCATAGATGTAAAAAAACGTTCAAATAAAAATTTAAAAAACGTTAAAAATGTAAAAAAACGTGACAAAAATAAAAAAAAAACGTTTGTAAACGTAATAAAAAACGTTACCTCTTTTTAGTGCAGTTCAACTCCACGCCTGATGCCCAAGAAATGGCCTTCAAGACAACTCGGAATATGCCATTCAGTATAGTTTTGCAGAAACTGTTGTCGTTTTAGGCTAGCAGTGAAATCTTCAATACTGTGCTATTTCGTTGCTGTTATTTTGAAAGTGCTTCTTGTTAATCTGCTTGCCGCTCTGAACTTTGCCAACGTTTTTTAAAAATAAAAAAAAGTTTGGAAAATAAAAAAAACGTTTTAAAAACGTAAAAACGTGACCAAAATAAAAAAAACGTAAAAAAAAGTTTTTTACATCTATGGTTCTAGGCCAAAATATTTGGGGACCTGGCCCATTCCCGTCCCTCTTCCTCTCGCTCTTTTCCCGCCCTCCCCTAAAAGTAGGCCCCTTAAATACAGCTAGGGGATCTGGGAGAGCGCTGTAAGCTCCCCAGCGGGGTCTGGGGTGCAGCAATAGCGGAGATCGAATTTTGTGCATTTTAGCCTTAAAATCTGACATCTAGTGGCATCAAATTTACTAATTTTTGTGAGAATCAACTGACCACAGTGTCAATAGTAGGCCCCTACGGCTAAATTTGGGAGCCCGCCTAGCCACAATTTGGGGCCGACTAAAGTTGGGGGGTCTAGCCACGATTTGGGAGGCCTGTGCCTCCCCCCGCCGCCGCAGCAAGGAACCGCCACTGATCGAGTATTCAGTATCCTTTCCGTTTGACCATGGCGTAGTGCGTCATCTCCATGCAGCCGGCCTTGCGGTCGCCGCGCTCCAGCGTGCCCGTCATGCAGTAGCCCAGCTGGAAGTCCGCGTTCGACACGTCCGTGCTCAGCGTCAGCTTGAAGTCCCGCCCGCCGTCCACCTCCTCCTTGAACCGACCCACCACCGTCACGTGATTTCCGTTTCCGGCGGCGGCGGCGGCGGCGACGCGGAGATCTTCACGCGAGACTCAGTGATGTTAAACAAGACCAACACGTACGTCAACACCGAGACGAAGACCGAGGCCGAGCCGTCGACATTCAGACCGAGACGGAGAGCAAGTTTCGGCCTGGAGAGACCGAACAAGACGGAAGTTGTGGCCTCCAGATCGATGTCGACGCCAAATGTCTGACCCGGACACCGCTACGAAACGTTTCGTCTCGAGACTAAGATCGAGAACGACACGAACAACTATGATCTCGAGATCGACCTGGTCTCGAGATTGTAACACCTCTGCCGAGACCTGGCGTCGGAGTCTCGGGCTCGAGATCTCGGACGCGGGCGGTCACGTGATTTCCGTTTCCGGCGGCGGCGGAGATCTTGCCGACGGCGGTGGCTCGGCGCGTGCCGCACAGCTCGACGACGCGGCAGCGCGACCGGCTCCACCAGACGGGCTGCAGGAGCCACGACGACAGCGCGGCCGGGCGCGCCCAGCCCTCGTCCGGGTACAGCAGCACCCGGCAGCACCCGCCGTCAGCCCGGCGCTCCGCCCCGCCCGCCGTCAGCCCCGCCCAGCGTCGACCGGCCGCCGCCCGTCCACGGCCACCCGCCGCCGCCGAGCAGCGTCGAGTCGTGGCGGAGGATGCGTCGTGCGGCTCGACCCCGGTTCTCGTAGTAGAACAGCTGGACCATGACAGCAGCACGCTGCGTCCGCAACTCAACTGCACCGCGGTCAAGTCAGTCGCGGCAACCGTGCGACCGGAGCTCGTTCAGACGACGGTCGTGTAGCAAAACCGAAGTCTTTTTCGCATGACAGCGTCGACCTGTATGCATCATAATCGTCATCATTATCAACATCGTCGTCGTCACCAGAAATTTATAATGCGCCCGTAACTGAGCATATCTAGAGCATGCATGGGTGCATTACAGAAGTCACCAATATAGTTTTCGCTGGCGATTTGCACAATTACCAGTTTTACAAGTATCAGCTGAGCTGTCGCTAATTGACCCGCGGCGCGCGACTGCATCGTGCTGTAGACAGACCTTGACGATCATCTGCGATAAACTAGCGGTCAAGCGTCGGAACTCGGAGGCTTTGTCAGCTTGACCGATGACGGTCCAGTTTATCACGCTACGAGCGTCCACCTTAAGAGATCTCGAGCTAAGCTGATAACCGGTTTCGACAAACGGTACGCTGAAGCAAAAAATTTTTATGTCCTGAGTTTGGGACGAAGTTTCCGAGGGAAGTAGGCCTACATTTATTTTTGCAGATACCTGAATTTCCTTAGAACACAGTGTAGGATCCGTCCAACCATTTCGACAGACAGATAGACACAAACAGACAGACACGGACACGGGGTCAAAGCTATAGTACCCGCGTTAGCATAGCGTTGCGCGGGTAAAAATGGTACCTGGTTGCGTCCAATACGGTGCCCTGTTTTTGCCGGTGTTCTATAACAGACTAACCCCCGCCAGTTTCATCCGGCTCTGCCTGCGCGGTACTGACTGTCGTCCGATGTCTGTCTGCTCGTCTGTGCCTGTTTCCATCACTAGTCCTTATTGTTAAAACTTGCCAATCCTTATTCTCTTTTGGTCTACCTTGTGTCATCATTGAAAAACGTGCTAAAATGTTCAAAGACAGTTTATGATGTCATGCGTGTTTAAAAATGTAGTAGGCCTAACCAAGTCTGGTTAACTTTTTCTTTGCTTATTTCGCTCACTTAAGTCTTTTCTTTAATTCATTTTGTGTGCTACCATTCGTGGTGAAATAAAGATTACTACTGTATCGAAATGGCTAGGATGCGTTGCGGGAGGTTGCACGAAGGCTTCCTTCACGATTCTATAGTATCTATACACTGTGTTGGGAATTCTGGCACTTCCAAAATAGGGGCATTTTCTTCGGAACTTGTCCGAAACTTTGGGTTTAGAAAATTTCGTTGCGGCACGTCGGTCGTCGCAAGTTCGCAAACGTGTTGTTGACTTTGCTCGACAAACCTGGACGCTTCACTTGCCGTCGCTACTCTCGTGAAGGCAACCGAAAATCAAAGACACAGACAGTAAGGGCCAAGGACCTGCCTTCATATATACATTATACACAACCCCCCACATTTGAATTCGGCGCTGTTATAACCGTTTTATGTAGTTTAAATAAATATACGTTTCACAGCACCATCACCAACATATAGTAGCGGCAAATTTTACATGGTCAAAAAATAAAACGACGCATGGAGAAAATGATCAATTTGTATAACTTCCAGTATAGATTTATGCGAAAAGGGTGAAATTCGATGCGCGCAGCTTTCCCTATTCATTTATTAGCTATTTATACTAACTATTTATTTACCAACTACTTTATTTTAGAAACACAAAACGTCTCGCAATCGACTACTCAGTGTACTTCGAGCCAACCCAATTTCGTTCTTTGAAAGTAAACAAATAGGCTGTGTGGCTTTTGCATTTCACACACTTAGTTATCGGAAAATTGAACTAAACGTGTTACGCACATTTTGACAAACAAGCGATAACACAGTTCCTATACGAAAAAAATAAAACGTTATTTCAAAATTTCTATATCCATAACGAGTATTTTCTGTATGTAGGTTTGTACTGTATCTTACTGTATGTTACTGTCAAGGAATATCGGAACGAAACTTTCTGTTACAAAACCACAAATCGTTTTCGGAATGATGTGTTTTGATGTTCATAAATATTTTACTTTTTCACCATTATCTGTCACGAGGGCATCCATACAAGATGTCTAAAGCACAGTGTGAAAATTCAAAACGGCGGAATTTCTTTACTGAACGAATTGTTAATGTGTGAAACTGACTGCCTGCAAATGTCGACTTTTCCTCATTTCCTCGATTTAAAGAATCTGATGCGCAAGTCGATTTTTCACACTTCATGCAGTGTGATGTCGAGTGCGTCTGTGTGTGTAGGCCTATCGCGCGTATATGTCTTAATTTTAACTTTTGTTCTTAGCTCACGGACAGTTGTCGGTGCTTTGTAGCCTTACTGTCCAGCTCAGCGTGACTGAATCGTTACTGTTTGTGACTGCTGCGAACGCATGGTTTTGAGCAAAATGAAATGAATGAGATGAGCATTCCCGCAATAAGTAAATATCGCCAACATGCGAGACGTATTTCAAAACGACAATGCTTGAGACGTATTTCACGTACCGGAAGCGAGAGTGTCGAAGCGACAGCCGCGATGTCGAGCGTTTCCGGAGCAGCAGTCTTCCCTCCCACACCTCGGCTCGACAGTCGAGACTCACAGACTGAGCGACAGACCGGCGCTCCGTCTGCCTCTTGTAAGTTACCGGCGGCCCGCGCTGTCTCGCCTGCACGCACCTGCCGCGTTGTCAACGCCGCCAAGCGATGACGCACAAATCAAGGCGCCGCCCGCCAGCCCGTCGTCGACACTGAAACCCACTGATCCTTGCCGGCGCCGCGGCAGCACAATACGAATGTAGGACATTTGTCCCCACCGGGCATTTGCACCCCCAGCAGCTGCCCCCGAAAACTGCCACTGCGGACATCTACCCTCCGGAGCGACCCTAATTCTAACGTAACTCTAAACCGTAACCGTCATATAATCCTAATAACTGTAACTCTAACCGTAAACAATTAGGCCTAAATTCTAACCACAACCTAACCCTAACCCAACCCCTAACCCAAAATATGACTGTTGTTATTCTAACCTCGACCGTCATGGTCTTAACTGTAACTTAAACTATAACTATAGTTATAGCTATAACTCTAAACCCTTACCGTAACCGGGGGACAGATGTTCGTGATACTAGTTTCGGGTAGGTGTTCGGGAGGGGGGGGGGAATTTCCGGTCATAGCGCTATACGTCGTCGTCATTGACCGACAAATAATTCGGACCGCATCATCGCGGCGTCGCCGGCAGCCCCGCGGCGAGGTGGGTCACCTTCACTCCACCACCACCACCACCAGCAGCAGCAGCAGCGGCGGCGGCAGTCTGTCAGGCAAACGACAGACAGACAGACGACGCGACGGCGCTCAGCACCGCGCCCGCATACAAAGATGCTGGTTAGCATTTCTGTGACGTTCGCATTCAGCACGCCCGCGTGCAGCAACACGCAAGAGGGAGGGCGGGGGGGGGCTCTCGCCTGTTCTTCATCGGGTCAGCTGCGCGGCTATAGGGTTAGCAGTATTGTGCAATGCGAATATATATGGCCAAGAAGCAACCATTGTTTGATCTCCCGTTTTTTATCGTAACACTTCATGAACGGGCGTCACGGAGAATTATACGTTCTTGTCTCAAAATAAGGTTTCGTTCGACAATGCTTGCTCATTTAAAATTGGATTAAAATTACTTACACAGTACGCTATTCTTGATGGTTAAGTCGATCGCAGTTGGGTATCAAGGCCGCCATTCCTCAGTCACTGAATTACAATAGTTATTACGTTTTTGTTCTGTTTGACTGCATTTCACATACATACTCAGTTTACTCACGGTTTTATCAAATTAATGGAAGAAAGTGACAATGACGTCGTCATAGAGATATCGGCGAATTCTGGAGCTAATCGAACTCAGTCAATCGATACGACTTTTTATTTTATGACCTACTTTTACAGTCCCATCTCTGTCATTGTGTCCGGGGGATTATAACTTGCCAAATATATCATGGATCGTAAAATCTGACTTTTACAGGCGGCTTGATTGATGCGAAGGCGTTAAATCGTCATTCTTCTTCGCCGTCGTCCAGTTTCCGTCACGACGCCTCACCGAATGCCCCGCTTCCCCGTTGCCCCAGCTTCTTGTCTAGTTCGTCCGGCGGCAAAAGATGGAGAGTCCAAAGACGCCGTGCATCTCAGCCGGGTGCCCGCTATCACCGGCGGCCTCGGTCGTGCAATAACTCTCGCCGCGGCCAAATTGTCCCCGATTCATCTACATAAAACCCGGCGGCCGGCCGCGACGATTCCCTATGCGCGTCCACGTCCGCCGGCGCCCGGCAGTGTTTAGCGGCCGGGCGCCCGCCGGTCGTCCGTCACGCCGGCCCGTCACGACCCGTTCGATCTTTTACACGGCGCCCCGATCACGCGACCGCGTAACGATTACCGACTGTTTATCTACTCGCCGTCCGAGACGTTGGCCGGGCGACGGTATGGTGCCCCTGCGTGCGACAGTAGTGGAACAACTCGGCAGTCGACGCCGAAGTGGGCGACGAGCGAAACGATCAGGGCCGGATCTAGGGGTTGACTAGGGTGACTAGTCACCCCCCTGGCGCGGCAGCCTATTTCATGTTATTATTATGCATGCGACTTAAGTTATTTCTATGTCGTTTTGTGCCCCTCCTCGAGCCAAATCCTGGCGACAAACGCTCAAATTTCATTCTCCCGTAAGCCCAGACCCCCTCAATGCTCACTCGGGTTCCCAAAGTCACCCCCCCCCCTCTAAAAACCCTAGATCCGCCAATGACGATTGCGGGTTACGCTCAATTCACATCGCCCCATCCGAGAAGTCTAGTCTCGTCTAGTCTCGTCGGCGTGAATTAGGCATATGATGCAGCATGCTAAGATGTTTAGCGTGCGACGAAAAGCAAGCGAATAAAAAAGTCCTCACTCGAGGTCGCACTGATCACTTTAGCAACATTTTATGCTTCCTCTATTAACAGTAAAATTTGATCTATGGCATCGACGTTGTTAGTTATTCCCGGCTATACGTGAGTAATTTTCGACGTTTTTATGTTTCTGAACATTTATATTTACGAGGAATATTTCATGTTTGTCAGAATTAAACGATTACTTACAATCATGTGCACTTCGCGTGATTAACATTTTCCTCACTTAGCAAAGTTGGCATGCAATTATTGTATACTGTATAACAGCACTCACTATAGTCTGCAGTAGCTCCTTTGTTCAATTTCCCAACTGCAATTTACGCCGAGAGTGAACACGATGATATTGTCTGTTTTTCTTTTTTTTTACAAAGTGAAAACACGTGGAATGTTTTATCCCAAAATCTGTTTCGACAACTGTGTTTTTGATTGCATATCAATTCTGACGATGGGCGTCTGCGAGCTATCAAAAAGTCGTCGTGATGCATTGGCACATGCCTTAACACAGGCTCGTATAGCCAGAAAGTAAATAGAGGAGGCAAACCCCTTACTCCCCTTCCCGTCCCTTTTCTTGCGTCACCCTCCCCTTTCCTTCCCTTCCCTCTCCAATCCTCCCCTTCCTTTTTCCTCCCCCTCTCCCTTTTCCAATCCCTTTCCCTCCCTCCCCTTAGAAGTAGGACCCCTCCCCCGATTGCGGCTAGGGGGCCTGGGGAGCGTCTGCGAGAGTGTTCAGTTCGACGGTCTGTGCTCACAAAGGCCAACGACCAGAAGGCACGCGATACAGCGACCGACCGAGCGAGTGCCAAACGTTTCGAGTTCGGGGCGCGAGAAGACTGCACCCGCGTGTCCCACGATACCAACGACGATCACGAAGAACAATCGGCGTCGCGGCCGCAGTGGAAATTCGCCGATTTCGACGACTGCGAATCTGAATTCGACGCACGAAGCTTCTTCCAGCGAACATAGATCACGTCGTCGTCGCCGGCGATATAACCGACCAACCGACGACGACAGGCGTGCCCGTTAATTAACTGGCCGAACGCGAGTCTTTTTGGTTCGCTCTAATGAAAATCCACGTCGTCGCGGCCAATTTTTCAGTTTCAGCGTTTTTTTACCGTTCCAATATCATCTGAGCTCTGAGCTGAATGCTGATTGGCTAGCTAGTGCATGTGAGCTTACGTTGAATTCGGTATACCGAACAGCTGTATGCTGTCGTAATCTGCCGAACAAAAACTACCTACACGTTCTCTTGCAAAAAGTTACCTTTAGTAACAATTGTTCAAAGTAATTTGGCAAGAAGCCGCATCGCCGCTGAGCACTGGTCACGCCACGAGCATTGCGGCATTCAACCTTCGAAAGCAGCCCCGTGTGGGCTCGGGGCATTGTAGAATAAGCCCACCTCGTTTCCTGGCCCAGTGTTGTAAGAGGCAACTGAACCAGGGTAGTTTTGTTTTGCTGTATTTTAGGTTGTTTACTTTTTCTGATTTGTATTGAGTTTGTTTATCTGTATTTTCCTGTACTGTTTTGTTTGTCAGTA
>Ga0126332_10000794_pt1 | contig 10845 bp, 6 predicted proteins | sample InaspJWI42metaG_FD_94482 | JGI IMG/M metagenome (GOLD analysis project Ga0126332, IMG submission 94482) | Marine gutless worms symbiont microbial communities from Oahu, Hawaii - Inanidrilus sp. 2 OAHU.JWI-42 metaG | ecosystem: Host-associated > Annelida > Digestive system > Unclassified | place...
ACATGCCCATTCATATCCCCAGCAAATACCACCATTTCGTTTTGAGGGATACAACTTACCAAATGAAATACCTCATTCCAAAAACACTCCTTCTCCTCATCAGGTCTCCCTGAGTGAGGAGCAGCAAAACACATCACTATAAAATAAGTAGCTGTGCATAATGATGCATTCTCATTTTGACCTTTAAATATATTATTGTTATCTTCAGCTATGTTGTATATTAATATAATGTGACTCAAAAATTGTACCAGTTTGGCTTGTTATGGCTTTCACATTCATGCATTCTACATTAACATATGTTGACTCTGTATAGTAGAAAGATATGATTATATCTACAAACACACTGCAGCATTATTTTTGTTGTTGTTTCAGGGTCAATACCTTTTTATATTGTGAAAAATTCATGGGGTACAGATTTTGGCCACGATGGCTACGTTTATGTGAGATATGGCAGCAACACTTGCTGTAAGTCTATATTTATATATGTACATGTATTTGTCATGCTCTGAATCTCCTATTAGGATTTTGTGGTATCAAATGCTATTGCAGTACAGTTAAATATACAGTTAACATATATATTGAAATCATATGTATTAGGTATATAATATATGCTTCATTATATTGCACCAAATTTTGTTTGTCGGTGGTTGATTACACTTACTCAGCAGCATTTTATTTTATTGTATGCAGTTTATTTCTCTTTTACAGTTGTTTTTTTCTGTTACTGTTATTATTGAAGGGTGATATACTGCTTTCAGTGCTTTGACGCTGTTGGTTTGGCGGCAGGAAGGGCATCCGGCCTGTAAAAAACTGAGTGGTGAGGTGCTGGCATGGTTATCTGTCTGGAGCGAGGTGCAGACTTGCATATGACCCAGCTGATGCCACTGCCACTCACTGTCTCTTGCTTCAGTAAAATGCAGATTAGTTTACCTTTCTGGTACTGGCTCACCCGGGTAGTCCCGGAAAAAGGGTCGTTAAACGGGAGTATGTGTTTGTGTGTGTGTGGTGCGTGGCCAGTCGCCAAACCTTCTGTTACCTTCCCAACAACAGAGCACTGCTAGTGCCCTCTGGCTGATATCTATTTGCCATCTCATAGGTAGCTGAGTTGTCCTGAACCTTGGTAGTGATGGCACGATACGGCCGCAAGAGAAAACGATAGATACGAGACGATATTACACAAAATATCGTGATACGATACGATACGATATGGCCCCCAAACGCTACATGGCTGAATGAGTGGTGGCTACACAGAGCCGCCTCATCAGCGCTGCGGCCGTCTCGACCGATAAAGGCATTTGTAATCAGATACGCTAGCTTTGTCAGTGATATGGTACGGCCTCCAAACGCTACGCCGTATTTAACAACTATGTTGCTGCTTACATTCAATGCGCAAGTAAGGTCAAAAACTGAAAACTGGTTTTGTATACCAAGATGGCAAGCCCAGTTGCCCACAGACGGTCACCTATGTCAGTATTAACTGGGATTGACATAGAGCACCTTTGATGATTTGAGCAGCATTATTGCCAAACCGCCACGATGTTTTATTGCTTTGGTGATTATTGCATTATTACGTTATTATTGACAATAGTAATATTATTGTCACTGAAGGTAATTGTGTTTGATGGATGAATTGTTTTTGTTGGTGTGTACAGCAATAGCAAACAGAGTTTCCACAGTGACTGTAAGGTGACATACCACAGTTGATTATGCAATAATTACCAGAAATTGATTGTCTGCCAAAGTACCTGTGCTCGTCTGCGTGAAGTTATTATGCTCCCAGTGAAACACACTTTCATTTACCTGTTACTTGTGCATGACTGTGGTGGTCTCATATTTGTAGCTGCTGAAGCTGCAGCAGGTTCTTGATGATATTTTGTGATCGTTATCGCATCTCTACAAGCAAATGTGATGTACTTTAATCAGTTGTATTTACTTACTGTTGCTGTAATCATATTTTGTCATCATTTTACAGCCACGGTAGCATCACAGTGATAGCAGTATACAGTATACAGTATGACAGTTCGATATGATTCTGAAATAGTTGTTATTATACACAGTCGTTTAAGGTTTGTGGGCAGTGGAGTTGGAAAGCAGTTGCTAATGTGATACGTTTAAATAACTGTTCTATTTAAGTGCTAAAACTTTGCACATAATCCTACATGCATGCCGAACATGCGTATTTACTGCTGTATAAGTCACCAACTGATAGTGTGCTATTCTGGCAATATTAGCATGATATGACAAATCCGAACACTGAATACAGTAATTCCAGCAACACGCCGAACTATCATCATGTGCGATAGTCACAGCACTGCCATCTTGTATATGAAATTGACATATTGTCATCATCACATCAACTGCTTGTTCCACCATTCTGGCTCACAGCCGTTGGTCGACGCACATCTCCAGTCGCTGCATCACTCCTCTAGAACTCATTGCCATCTGACATCCAATCATCCCCGTCTCTGCCCGTCTTGTGTCAGCGTCTCAAAATATTCCTTTCTCGTCAGTCTTTTCCTGACCTAGTTCTTTGACTCTACTGTGTCTTCATGGACTTTGTAATAGTTCTGCTATTCTAGCCACATTAAAAATTTTTGATTGACATTGACATAAAGATGTGACATCTCTGCTCTCAGGAGTCTGTCAATTTGATCAATTTCTCAGTCTGAGTTCCATTCAGTGCTATGATATTGTTATCAGGACAACAGAACAAGCATCCGGTCTGTAATGTATCTTCTCCAGTTATCCGATAGTTTCTATATTTGAGTGAAAAGTCTAGGTCAGTTAAACCAAAACCGATAGTAGTAATAATGTGGAGCGTAATAATAATCTAGCATAAAACAACATAGAGAATTTGGAACACACTGGTAGTACAGGTAATTCCTGCAGAAGCCCTATAAAGTTTTGCTTTTGTTCCAAAGATTCTGTCAGTCACTATATACAACGAAGCTAGCATTTAATGAAGGTACTATCAGTAGGTTTGGTACACAAAACCAAAAAAATCATGAAAGAACAGGTCAGAACATCAACATAAGACTGATGGTAAGAAATTCAAAAACCACTGCCAAATTGTCAGGTAATATAAAACTAAAATGAAAGACACGAAGAAAGTTGTTCATAATGATATTATCATTGAATTATTATCATTTGTTGTGTTGAAATCTGCATTTGTTGTTGTTGAACTGAGCGCATGGCCTATATGAAAACGGGAAAATATTCTTTCAAAAGAAGGATAATCACACGACATTGTGGTGAAAAATATGCAAGTCTGCCTTTACCGGCTTTGGAGGAATTGTCGCGGATGCGTTAGGGTACCGAGCAGACTGGCGCTTGCTATGGAGTATCACGCAATGACAGTCCTTCAGTTATTGTGTGTTCATCTTCATGTATTTTTGTTCACATTATTTTTGTTTTTCATTAATTGCCTCGTTTGTATGGCATGATCTCCTATCACTTGATGCTGCTGATTTATAAATGACTTCATTTTTGAAAGAAGATATTCATTACATATGAGTATGCTGAATTCTGATATAGAACATTTGTCATATTTTGGCAGATGTGCTTGTTAGCATCATTGTTTGTCTGTGTAATATATAATAACAAATGCATTTCGTTTTTTTGCAGTTTATACAAGTACTATCTGTAGATATTCTGACCTTGTTGCATTGCATCATCTGCATTGCATGCCGTAGCAGTCATCCGTAAAAGACGTCCAAAGGGACGGGGAGGGGTTGTGTCAAAAGTGGACAAATGTGGACATGGGGGAGGAAGTATTTAAGCTACAGTGGACGTCCACAAACAACATTGTCTTTTATGTCTCTGGATAACTATTGTGACGTTCTGCAGCCTGGTAACATGGCTCAGAAATGGGATAAAGTCACTTCATTTTGTGGTATTATGAACTTGGTGCTACACAGTAATTTTGACATTATACACTTAACTTTTTTTATTTGTTTTTAATACATTAATGGACTAAAAAAGGTAAAGGTAGCCCATACTCGGTTGCCCAGCGTTGGGTTCCGGAGCTGATCCCGGTTCTTGGCAGTTAGCGTGCAGGTCACGTGAGTCATAAACCCGGCGACAGGCTGCCGTTACTTTCCGCCGAGTCTGCAGTTACCCTCGCAACCCTTAAGAGAGCTGCTACCAATTTTGCTGCTTGGTGAACAGAGGCACGATGGGTGTGAGCAGTTTGCCTAAGACTGTTACCCGACAGCGTCGCGGCTGCGATTTGAACCCAGGCCCTGCTGCACCTGAGTCCAGCACGCTAACAACTCGGCTACCGAGCCACCCTGTCCCTATGGACTAATGGACTGACTGAGTGAAAAACAGTAACAGGATAATTTTTAACATGTACTGGCTGTACTGACCATAGAAGATGGTATCTGAAGACAGGGACACTGTGTTTGAGTGTGACCATGGGAAGTGGACGTCCACAAGGGGAAGAGGTTGGGCAAAAATGGACATGGGGAAGAGAAGGTTAAAAACTGTCAGAATTTTGTGGACCTCTTTTATGGACGGTCTCTTAGGTTAAATATTGTGTGATTTCCATGTGAATATATTCTCAAGTAATATATTGGGGGGGGGGGGTGTCCGCCCCTTTCCTCATGGAGTTGATGGACCTGCTTGCTGCTAAAGATAAAACGACGACTATAGGCCTACTGTAGATGTTGCTGTTCGTCAGCAGCTGAATGCAGTTGGCATATTCTCTCCACCAGCATACATTCTGTAATCGTCGCCTTTTGCAGGATATTTTCATTCTTTGTTGTATTTCATGACTGGCGACTGTAGGCGTGATTCTAGACTGTAATTAAGTTATCGTGGAAACGCAGTTTTAGCAGCCAGTCAGCTTAGCAGCGTCCGTATGCGTCACTAACAAAAGGACGTTGGATTGACGTAATATTTGAAAGTATTTATAACTGGAGTTGAATAACAGCATATTACTGCAATCGTGCACCCAAATCTAGCAACTCTGTGTTTAGCCTCGTCCCTCGGCTGTCAACGTGACACTGCCCGCATTTGCTGCAGGGCGCCGTCGCCTACTGTCCATCGATATCTCCTGCCCGCTGGCGCTCAGCAGCAAACCCGACGCACGCCGCTGCTGCTGTCGAGCGACGGAACAGACGGACAGACGCTCGACTGTTTCATAGACGCTGCTCCGCATGCTATGCGGGCGTTGTCGACAATGCTATAGCTCGATGTAGCCTATTGTCAACTGGCTTTTTTGTGTTATGTACAGCGCCAAAAAGTGACAACCACGGAAACAGACTTCTTTTCGGCACATAATTTAAAAAAACAATTTCCGTTACATTTGCATTTATTTCTCATTTGTTAAAAGTTCATAATTTTTTATTTCTTGTGCAGCGGAAATAAATCAACGTTAGGCTACTCAACACGCTTTTTGTGCATCCAATTTGCAGCCTGTTTCGTTTTGCTTGGCTAACGACTTTGGTCCAAATAAAGCCATAGTTTAGTTCAGTAGCATTGACTAATGGACGTATGTGAAAGTTTCGTCGTCAAATTTACTGTCGCAGTTGAAAGTCGACACGACCGTGACTGCGTATAGTAGACTCTTCGGGGATTGGGGTACAGGGGGTACAAGTCCTGAACTTGGGGGGTACAATGTACCCCCCTGTCCGCCACTGGGAATTATGAAAAAAATTTAACTGCGGGTCAGCAGCGAGGCTCGGGGCCAAGAGCGGGTGGGGCGGTTTTTGGAAACAGCTACCGGTTACAGCTAGGCTAGAGGATTCGGGGAGCGCTGTAAGCTCCCCTCCCCAGTTGATGTAGCAGACGCGCCACGTGGCGTTTCCTGAGACTTTTTAGTAAGTTACATGTACAAAAGTTCGGGAAGAGTTCCCGCCACACCAGGGTACAGTACCAAAAGTGAACTGGGGACCATGACAATAACAGGGTGGGGGATCAGTTTCCCAATTCCCCGGCAATACACACATTGACTTTCATCCATGATCTATAGAGGACATCAGTGAACAGTGCCGGATTAAGGAGGGTGCTATTGATGCTGCTGCTGCAGCATTAGACCCATTCAAGAAATAGGCCCACGGCTACGGACGAGAAAACGATAAAAGTCTTCTCTATTCTGGTTGTGATTTCTCTTGTCGGTACAATTTCGGGAAAATCATTAAAATTGTTGCCACGAGATGTCATATTCTAATCTAATATACACCAAATTCGATTTCGGCTCGGGCTCCGCTCTAGACCCCGCTGGAGGAGCTTACAGTGCTCCCCCAGACCCTCTAGCTGGATTTAAGTGGCCTACTTCTAAGGGGAAAAGGGGGAAAAGGTAGGGGGTAAGGGGAGGGGAAGTGGAGGTCGACATAGCCTGGCCCGACCATTAGCTTGGTCTAGGCGACGCCACTGCTGCAGCATCAGGCCCGATTTGGTCTTAATCCGGCCCTGCATACTGCATCAGTCTGACACACGGCCTATGCGTATAGGCCTACTCTTGGATTGTCGGAATGTTTTCGTCTGATGGTAGCCATATCAAGCTTTCTGAATTATTCGCTAAAATTCGTTTCTTTAATCGAATTGTTTTAAACAAGCGTGGTGTAGGCCTATAGTTTGTCGCGTTTTCACCGGCATGAGTGATATTACATGTGCCACAGCTTGAAGAGCTGGTGACGTTTTCAGCCCCGTTTGTTTGTTTGTTTGCTACGGTATCAGACTAACTCAATAAGTTACGGGTAGCTTTTCGTCGAATTCGGGAATAAGTAGATTATGGACGATAGAAGAATTGATTAAATACCGGATGTGATCGGGAATAAACTCTGGATATTTTTGACATCGCCACTTTACCACCTTGCCTACTGGTGGGCGTCGCATCAAACTAGGCAAGTTGGCCTGACCCACTGTGCACGAATGCGACTGTACTGGTACAACGGTCAATACATTACTGACTGCAAGTTCACTCCATGCGCTTTCGTGTAACAACAACTGCGAGTTTATTGTTGACATGTGGGGGTATGCGCTCTACCGAGTGCGCTGTATTTTCTACATCTATCTAGTTTAGCAGAACATTTCTTGTAGTGTAGCCTAAAGTTCACTTTACGCTTAAACAGTCGATCACACAAATCACAGGAAAACTTTTTGAGTTCGGAATGTACTGGATGATGACGTCTCAATTCATGAGCTGTATAGAAACGCTTTGGACATTCACTACAAACATACGGCTTCACGGCAGCATCTTCATGACGAGGAACGTGTCTCTCAAGGTCTGGTTTGCCACTGAATTTCTTCTTACAAACGTCACACGTGAACCAAGTACCTTCATTGTGTGACCTCAGCAGATGTCGCTTGAGTTGGTCAGTCGTTCTAAAACAATCCGAACAGTGTCTACATGAGTACGGCTTTGCATCAGTGTGAACATGAGCATGACGACCCAGATGAGTCTTTGACCTAAACAACTTCCCACAGTGAGGACAGAGTTGTTTGCTGTCGCTGTGTACACCACGTTTATGACGCTGCAAGCTGCTGAAGTCGCTGAAACGTTTGTCACATTCCGAGCACTTGTGCAGTTTCTCTCTCGTGTGGACTCTCATGTGAGTGTCTAACTGTCCAGACCACATAAACGCCTTGCCACACACGTGACATTTGTACGGTTTCTCTCCACTGTGAATTCTTCTGTGCCTCACAAGGCTACTGGACTCTGCAAATCGTCTGCTACAAACAGTACATTCAAACGGTTGCTCTCCTGAATGAGTTCGCCTGTGTGCTGCAAGGACTCTGCTACTGTAACAACATTTGCCACATTCTGCACACTTGTGTTTATCTGAGTGCATATTCATATGCCCAGAAAGAGCAGTCCGACTTGAAAAACGTTTTTCACACTGAGTACATGAATAAACAGAGTCTCCAGTGCAACTTCTTCGCTGAACTTTCCAACGTGCTGTTTGCGTGAACTCTTTTCTAGTACACAAATCTGATGCTGGCTTGTCATCCTGCAGATGCATGGTGGTATACTCCGTATCAGCTTCAGTCTTTATCTCAAATGGCTCGGACTTACCAGTGCTATCAGCATCAGTCTCAATATCCCCTGACCTCCCTGAATAAGCACAAAACAACACACTTACAAACCGTCCTCCCAAACTTACTGGCACTCCATGTACAAAGTAACATTAAATATAAAACTGTACACGTGAAAATCAGTTTCAGCTGTCACAGAGGAACCTGTGTGATGTGGTGTGTCACAGTCACAACCATAGCCATCGTGCTATGCAAAGAAGTGGACGCTCAGTGTAACAAAGTAGTCACAGCTGTCAGACGAACTAAGCTGATAACCTTTGTGATGCTCAACATGCTGCGGCCAAATTTGTCACAGTCAGCACTTTGGGACAAAATTACAGACGGAAATAGCCGATATCCAAATTTCTTTCCATGACATGTACAAAAAGTATGCAACCCTTCGATTATTTTTGCATAACTCAGTCAAAATGAACCAATTGTAATATTTTGAGACATTCCTGATACATTCCAGTGCAGCTGAGAACACTGAAGACTACTTATTGCAGTTATACTGAGTTTTCAAGGTACAGTGGCTACATTTTATGCATGAGGTGGACTAAAGCAAAAGTGCTTACTTCAATTTATTTTGGATCTTGTGTACAAAAAATTATTTAAATCAGTTGGTTTTTACTGAGTTATTCAAGAAATAATAGGGTGGCATTTTTTAAACACAGTGTATAACACATCTGCAAGATAAGTCAAAAGAAGCCTCTGTGTCAAAAATCACTTCAATCCGTTCAGCCATTTCAACAAAACACAAGCTTCTGACAGACAGACAGACAGACAGACAGACAGACAGACAGACAGACAGACAGACAGACAGACACAGGCCTACACTACAGATGGACACGGGGTTATAGCATATGCCACACTATCATACTATCGAGCAGGTAAAAGTGCAAAGGTATATAACAGCAAGTGGCCTTTCTCAACATGTTACCACTATACAGATAATACAATAGATCAACTGGCTCTGTAATATAATATAATCTGAATGTATGGTACCATAGATAGTAAATTAATTAAATCATTATTAATAACTAGACAGTTGAAGAGAACTGTCTGTTAGTGGCTTTAAACCATCAATAGACTTGTCAATCATCAATAATTCTCATTATTATCATCAAATCATCATTATGTTTCTTGCTATAAACATGAAATGTATTACCTGTGTTAATCCGAATGCAATATTTCGTCTGCAGCCTGCAAACATAAAAATTGCAACCACACTTAACCAGATAATCTAGAGTTTTGCATAACATCCTCGAACAACTGGCCTAAACTAAGTTAATCTCAGAAAAGGGCAATTAGAGACTGGAAAGTTGTAGCAGATGCAATTAATAAACAGAGAGTTTTCACTTTTCTACCAGGAATCCCTCCCGCTTACAGTGCAGTATGCTTGCACAGGTAAAGGTTGCAAAACAATCGTACTGGATGAATCAATTGACCAATGACCAACTTCAGTATATGCCAACTGTCCTACATTCCGCTATCAACAATGAGCTGAACTGGCAGGGCTTCAGCCTACTTTCCCTTCCAAAACTAATGTCGAATAAGTTGTGTCAAGTAATTAAGAATTTACACATAACAATATATACTCAGTAAAACGAACACGATGACAAATCCACATGGTTTAATGTTTCGTAAAAAATACTGCACTATGTATTAGTAACCACTTCAACAACTTCTCTAAATTCTAAACATTGTGTTCCAAAAAGCGTCCACCTTAAAGGTAAAATGGCTGCATCTGAGCAGGTGAGATGTTCATGTCAAGTTTTCTCAGGATTTAACATGCCAAAAATTATTAAAATCCGTTAACTTTTGATAGAGTTACTAAAAATAAAAGGTGGAAGTTTTTTGGAACACAGTGTACACTACTCATAATGATCACATAAACTATCTGCAAATTATATGCCAGTGACGTTTTTTGGAAACTTGAAAGCCATAAAAATATGCAGTTAGCATTAAACATTAAAATTTCTGCTAATATATCACATCAAAAAATCACAAATTTACAGGCTGTAGTGAAACAGTACATAATAGTATGCATGCATGTTTAGCTATTGAATCATTTCCACTTAATACTAGTCATATTATGTCATAAACTATCATTTGCCAATTTACAAATTTTGACTAAATTAGAAACACTATCATGTGTGATTTTTTACTTTACTGAAATTTAAAAAAAGAATTTACCAAGCTGAGCTGAGTGTCTCCCATGCAACAACAGGCTTCATATGACTCAGTGTTTTATCAACTTCAGCAGGCATAGCATCATTGCTGACAGAGCACATGGCACTGGACTCATCATCCTAATATAGAACAACACTTCACATTCTAACATTTCTTATGTAACAAAACAGCAGTTTAATAACTGAAAGTAATGTAAATGTAATAAATGCATAATATAAAAAATAAGATTTTAATGCAATAATGAAATAAAAATAGTTCCAGAAACTTGACATCTTAACAAGGATCATTTGCAAAATTTGTATCTGCTGTAAAAAAATAAGTACAGCACATAACTCAGCTTACATCATCAGGTTCGTGTTTCACAACTATCAAGTTTTCTTGTTCGACTTCAGCAGACCGATCTCCATTGACACATTCTGTTGTACAGGAACCATCAGTATCTCTGTCAAGTGGAACTATCTTAAAGTGCTTAAACACACAGGAATCACCAGTCTCTTTCACTGGTAAATGTTCCTCTGTAACAGGATTTATAGCCGAGTCTACAGCCATCTTGTCTCACAGAACAGATTTCTTGTAACATCTAAAACAATGTTCAACAAGTATATGACAGACACCACATAACATCAATAACAT
>Ga0126332_10000795_pt1 | contig 10845 bp, 10 predicted proteins | sample InaspJWI42metaG_FD_94482 | JGI IMG/M metagenome (GOLD analysis project Ga0126332, IMG submission 94482) | Marine gutless worms symbiont microbial communities from Oahu, Hawaii - Inanidrilus sp. 2 OAHU.JWI-42 metaG | ecosystem: Host-associated > Annelida > Digestive system > Unclassified...
CGTTGGTCATTGCAGCGCTAGATGAATTGAAAAAGAGTCAACGACCGGTGGTTGTCTGTGGAACAGACATAGTGCCCGAGGAGATTCCCGGGCTTGGGGCGGATTTAGCCCTCCTACTGCAGACAGCGGATAAAAAAGCCGGTTTATTTTACCTGATGCCGGGTGCCAATGCATTTGGTGCCGGGCTTCTTAGCGATAGCGAGGCGTCTTTTCTGGAAGTTATTGAAGAAATTGAAAAAGGTCTTATCAAATCCTTAATCCTGGCGGAATTTGATCCTTTTTTTCATTTTCCGAACCGCAAACGCTGGGAACAGGCCTTAGAAAAACTTGATCTGTTGATTGTATTGGACTACATCCATTCCGAAGCTGCGCAAAAATCGCACATTTTTTTGCCTTCAGCCTCATTATATGAAGCCGACGGACTTTTCATCAACCAGGAAGGAAGGGTCCAGGCGACACGGATGATATATGAGGGTGGTACGCCGATTAATCAAACCGGCCGGGGTAATCATCCCCCACGCATTTACGGAAAGGGTATACCGGGTGCTGAATCCATGCCGGCCGGATTGTTGCTGGCAGAGCTGGAAAATACAAATACGAAGTCGGAGGAGAAAATACTTCCGGCCGATATTTACCAATGGTTGGCTGATGACTTTCCGCAGTTAGCCGATCTTCAATCAATCACAGATATACCGGATGAAGGCCTGCGTCTCAATTCCGGTGTGAATACCGATTTGCGGTTTGCGACTGCGACTTCTTTGCCTTTTGAAATGCACAAAGAAGACAAAAACAGTCTGAAATTAATTTTGGCTGATTGGATTTTCGGCACTGAAGAGCTTTCTTCTTACTCTGCATGTTTACAGGAGCTGGAAATGCAACCCGCTGCTTTAATCCAGACCGATAGTGCGGTGGAATTGAATTTTAACGACGGCCAACGGGTTTCGATTCAAACACAAAGCGGCAGTTTTGAAGTAAAACTCAAGGTTGTCGAAAACATGCTTCCTGGGGTATTGGTAATTCCGAGGCACCGGAAGATGTCGTGGCAAATTTTTGAAACCGGCATGTCAATCATCGGGCGGGATCGAATCAAAAAAATGGTAACTTAATCATAGGCAAGGTGGGCAATGCCCACCCTACTTATCATCAGATTGATAGTATTCCTTAATTTTAGACAATTTAGGCATTTAAAATTTTAGGCATTCAATGATTATAGTACAATGGATTGGATCATCGGCTTCATCCTTCTAATTATCAAATTGGGAATCGTATTAGTAGGTCTGCTTCTTGTGGCTGCCTATCTGGTGCTACTGGAGCGCAAATTTTTAGCCCGGTTGCAGGTACGCTATGGTCCCAATCGGGCCGGGAAATATGGGCTGCTGCAACCCTTTGCCGACACCATCAAAATGATGGTCAAGGAAGATATCGTTCCGCAGGCGGCCGATCGCATGATATTTCTACTGGCGCCAGCCGTAGTAGCCTTCACCGCTCTTTTGATGTTTGCCGTGGTTCCGTTCGGCAGCGACGTAACTCTGGGGGGCAAAAAAATTCCCCTGGTGATCTCGGATCTCAATGTAGGACTCCTTTTTGTTTTTGCGATGTCATCTCTGGGAGTATACGGTGTTGCTCTGGGCGGATGGGCCTCAAATTCAAAATACAGCCTGTTGGGCGGTATCCGGGGTGCAGCCCAGATGATCAGTTATGAGCTCTCGTTGGGCCTTTCACTGGTGCCGATTGTCATGCTGGCGCGCTCCTTTAGCCTAGTGGACATCGTCAATGCTCAGGCCGACTATCCATTTATCCTGGTACAGCCGGTATCGTTTGTGATTTTCATCCTCAGCGCCATGGCAGAGAGCAAAAGGATTCCCTTTGATTTGCCGGAGGCTGAAAACGAATTAGGGGCCGGCTATCACACCGAATACAGTGGTATGCGCTTCGGGCTATTCTTTCTGGGCGAGTATGTACACATGCAGGTACTGGGTGCTTTAACGGCAGTCTTCTTTCTGGGCGGATGGCGCGGTCCGCTGCTGCCACCCACGGTGTGGCTGTTTATAAAAATAATTCTGGTGGCACTGGTGATGATCTGGATACGCGGCACTTTGCCGCGCCTGCGCTATGATCAGCTCATGGCCTTAGGGTGGAAGGTTTTGATCCCGGCATCTCTCATTAACATAATAATAACAGGAGCAATACTTTTGTTATAAATCCGAAAACTGAATATCGAAATCCGAAACAAATTCGAATGACAAAGGATACAAATTCAAAACCATATGACCTTGAGGATCGAACACTGAAGTTTGCCAAAAAGGTTAGAGCATTCATAAAAAAATTACCTAAAACCTTAGCCAACGTTGAAGATAGTAGACAATTGATAAAAGCCTCAGGCTCTGTAGGTGCCAACTATATAGAAGCTAACGAATCAATTAGTAAGAAAGATTTTATATTTAGAATTAAGATTTGTCGAAAAGAAGCTAAGGAAAGTAGATATTGGCTGAGGCTGCTTGATACGCAAAACGATACTGAGCTTAATATTGAAAGAGAAGATTTAGTAAGAGAATCAACCGAATTGATGAATATTTTTGGAGCCATTTTACAAAAGAGTAAATGAATTTTTATATATTCGAACATTCGAATTTGGAATTTGTTTCGGATTTCGGGTTTCGCTATTCGAATTTAAATTTAATTCACGTCTCAAAAAATTAGAAAATTAAATTATTATGTCCTCTGCTCTTGAAGCCATAAAAGCGTTGGCGGAGGGATTTGCGACGACGTTTAAACATCTTTTCCGCAAACCCATCACCGAGGAATACCCGGAATACAAGCGACCATTGCCGGAGCGCACGCGTGCGCGGATCATTTTAACCGTCGATCCGGACGGCAATGAACGTTGCGTTGCCTGCTATCTTTGTTCGGCGGTTTGTCCGGTCAGCTGCATATCCATGCAGTCGGCGCAAAAAGAGGGAGGGCGCAGGTACGCTCCCTGGTTTCGCATAAATTTTGCGCGCTGCATTTATTGTGGTCTTTGCGAAGAAGCCTGTCCGACCTCAGCCATCCAGCTGACACCGAATTTTGAGACTTGCGAACGAGACATTTTAAAACTCGTTTACGAAAAAGAAGATCTTTTGGTTGACCATGGGGGTAAAGATAAGGAATATTGCTTCTACAAATATGCCGGTATCGTGACTGACGATGGCGATAAAGGAGATCATATCAAGGAGGATAAGCCGGTTAATATTAAAAGTAATATGCCTTAGAACCAAAAATCGCCATCGTTATCTCAAGGGCTTTCTTACGCCACAGAGGACAAAGAAACTGACCACATCCGAAAATGGTTAAGCCATTGAGCGCGTCGGTCCGTTAACCCGTTAATTAAGTAAATTTTCTGATTCAAACCGGCTAACCGGCAGACCGGCTAACCGGCTCAACCTTACTTAAGTGTTATGACCATTTATTCGATTATATTTTATCTTTTGGCTGCAACCATTCTTACTACCACCGCTCTGGCCATCACCCGGCGTGATTTGGTGCATGCAGTAATTTATCTGATTTTTTCGTTTTTTGGCAGTGCCATGCTATTTTATTTATTTGGGGCGCCTTTTCTGGCTGTATTGGAAGTCATTATTTATGCCGGGGCGATCATGGTTTTATTTTTATTTATCGTCATTATGCTCAAAGTAGAAAAATCAGGCAGTGAACGGTTATTTCCATTAAGCCAGTGGTTGCCGATGGCCGTCTTCGGGCTTGTTTACATTGTCCTTGGCTTTGGTCTCATCTCCACCGATTCCACCATACGCATAACCCTGAAAACAGCTCGCGCCGAACCCGGCGCATTCGGGCAGTATATTTTTCAAAATCACTGGCTTTCCATCGAGATCGTATCTTTGTTGCTGCTGGTAGCGCTTGTCGGAGCCCTTATACTTGGACGGCGATCCAGGAGATCCTCGGCAACAGAAAACACCAAAGGTGAGTTATGATTGTTCCTTTTAATCATGTTCTCATCCTGGCCGGTCTGCTCTTTTTGATGGGTATTTTCTGTATGGTTGTTCGCCGCAGCTTGATTATGATCTTGCTGGGGGTGGAGATCATGCTGAATGCGTCTTCTATTTTATTGGTCGGTTCTTCTCTGCGCTGGCAAGATCTGGATGGACAGGCAATCGTTTTGTTTGTATTCGCCATTGCTGCAGCAGAGGTCTCGGTGGGATTGGCATTGATTGTGTGGGCCCATCGAAGAACCGGCTCGGTGGATCCCAGCAACTACAATATTTTGAAATGACCGTCAGATAATATGTTTAATTCGTTTAATTGGTTTTATTGGTTTTATTAGTTGCACAATGAAGGATTTAGATTCAATTCAATATTCATTCTCGTTTAATCGACGTAAATGCTTAAAACCATTTCTTCAATCCTAAACAAATAAAGCCAATTAAACCAGTAGAACCAATTAAACCAATGAAACAAATTTAACCAATTAAACTATTTTAACCCGCACAAAACTCAATGACAACAGCCTGGACATACGATCCGACACTGATGGCAGCCGCCGTGGGTACTATTCTGCCCTTTATCATCTTCGTGCTGATCATGGTGTTTACCCGGGCATACCCGCGACTTTCAGCCGGTCTGTCAATTGCGGCGATTACGATATCTCTCGTGAATGCTGTCTTTTTACTTGCGCGCCACTGGCACCTGGAATCTCCGATCCAATTTGTAGGCCAGTGGCTGGTTTCGGGCGATATCATCGTACCGTTTGGTTTTCTTCTCGATCAAACCAGTTTGCTCATGCTCACCGTGGTGGCGGCAATCAGTTTTTTGGTCCAGGTTTATTCCCTGGGGTATATGGCCGGCGACACCGGATTTTCGCGTTATTATGGGTTTATGTCACTTTTTGCCTGGGCCATGATGAGTTTGACGATATCACCCAACATGCTTCAGCTTTATATTTTCTGGGAATTGGTGGGCTTGTCCTCATATCTTCTCATCGGTTTTTGGTACGAAAAATTCAGCGCCACTGAGGCCGGTAAAAAAGCATTCGTGATGACCCGATTCGGGGATGTGGCGTTGTTACTGGGTTTGCTGCTGGTATTGGTTCATCTGGGAAATCTTAATATTTTAGAAATGAACGATCCCCAGGTGACCGCTGGAATGTCCTCTACATACATCACGATTTCAGCACTGCTGATTTTTGGCGGCATCATCGGCAAGAGCGCTCAATTTCCGCTCTTAACCTGGTTGCCGGATGCCATGGAAGGTCCGACACCGGTAAGCGCTTTGTTGCATTCAGCCACAATGGTGGCGGCCGGAGTTTATTTGTTCGGACGCCTATTTCCGTTTTTCAGTCATTCGACCGTTGCCATGTTCATATTTCTCCTGATCGGTACCATCAGTATGTTGCTGGCCTCCACCATGGCGATGGTCAGCCGGGATATCAAACAGGTTTGGGCTTACTCCACCATCAGCCAGCTGGGTTTTATGATCATGGGACTGGCCGCCGGCAGTTACTTTGCCGGAATGTTTCACCTGACCACCCACGCCGGTTTCAAGGCCCTGTTGTTTCTTTGCGTCGGGGTTTTGATCCACGCCTTTGAAAGCAACGATATGTTTGAAATCGGCCGGTATGGGGGGCGGCGGTTAAAAATCCCTACGGTCTGTATGATTATTGCAGCTGCAGCTCTGGCAGGCTTGCCGCCGTTGTCCGGATTTTTCAGTAAAGAGATCATTCTTGCTGCGCTGGCAGATTTAAAAAATCCGATGTGGTTGGCGGCCGGACTGCTGGGTGCTTTTTTAACGGCCTATTATTCATTCCGGCTTATTTTTATCATTCTTTTCCCGCGAGAATCATCATCCGAACCGGACAGCGATCACGGTCACAACCATGGGTCCAGCGGCTACTGGGTGATGGGCTGGCCGCTGATTATTCTGGCTGTCGTCACCGTGCTGCTGGGATTTTTCCAAGGCGCTTTGGATAATTTCCTTAAAGGGCAGCAGTTCGTGCAGACAGCTCACTATGGCCCCCACGCCTGGTTGCCCTTTGTGGCATTAGGCTCAGCGGTCTTCGGGATCGTGCTGGCCTGGTTTGAATTCGGGCGCCGCAGTGCCGATCAAGTGGGCTTTGTGGAAAAAATTGAGCCTTTGAACCATTTGTTTTCTGAGCGCTGGTACATTGATCGCTTTTATCGGCGCTTTCTGGATATCATTATTTACGGAACCATTTCCAATCTGTTGACCAAAAACGATGAAAAAGTCATTGACGGGGGTTTAGATGGATTGAGCAAAGGAACCGTAGCAACCGGACGGTTGGTCTCATTTTTGCACCTAGGGATGGTTCAGTACAGGATCTTAGTGATTTTTGTGGTCACGGTTTTGTTGGCGCTTTATTTTTTCTTCTAGACATTACTTACTTTATTGATCGCTATGGAATTCGCCGGTTTTCCCTTTCTTACCGCAATTTTGTTAATCTGCGTGGTGGGTCTTATTGCCATCCTCATTACTCCCGAGGAACGCAAGACCCAGATAAAATGGGTCAGTGCGGTTTTCTCGGGGTTTACCCTGGTACTTGCCATCTATCTGTTTTTTGCTTACGACAAGAGCCTGGGTGGGCTTCAGTTCGTTGAGAAATACCAGTGGGTGGACTCCATCGGCATTACATACCTGAATGCGGCCGACGGTTTCAACCTGCCCATGCTGCTTCTGACCGGCATTGTGTTTTTTACCGGCGTTCTGACCATGTGGGAGCTCGACAACCGTGTCAAGGAGTTTTTCGCGCTATATTTTGTGCTGGTCACCGGTGTATTCGGGCTCTTTATGAGCCTGGATCTATTTTTCATCTTTGTCTGGTATGACGTCTCTCTTTTCCCCATGTACTTGCTCATCGCCGTCTGGGGCTCAACCCGCAAAGAATACGGGGCCATGAAGCTGACTCTTTATTTGCTGGCGGGCAGTGCTTTGATTTTACCGGCCATTGTCTACCTGTTTGTGAAAGCGGGCTTGAACACCTTTGATGTGACCATTCTCATGCAGCCGGGCACATTTACACCCTTTGAGCAGAAATTTGCATTCATTTTTTTATACATCGGCTTTGGCATCCTGGCCGCGGTGTGGCCGTTTCACACCTGGTCGCCGGTGGGGCACGTGGCGGCTCCGACTTCCGTGAGCATGGTTCATGCCGGCGTGCTGATGAAGATCGGTGCCTTCGGTGTATTGCGAGTGGGCATTTTTCTGTGCCCGGAAGGCTGGCAGTACTGGGCTCAGCTTATGGCCGTTTTGGCAACCATCGGCATCGTCTACGGCGCTTTTGTGGGGTTGAGCCAAACGGATCTCAAATACGTTATCGGATATTCCAGCGTTTCTCACATGGGGATCGTCGGCCTTGGTCTGGCCACCGTCTCCGTCGATGGTTTAAATGGTGCCGTATTTCAGATGTTTGCCCACGGAATTATGACCGCTTTATTCTTTTCGGCGATTGGATATGTTTACGATCGAACCCATACCAAAATGATAGCTGAACTCGGCGGATTGAGCCGGATCATGCCGGTGGCGTCAACCTATTTTATTGTAGCGGCCATGGCCGGCATTGGTGTTCCATGCCTGGCCAGTTTTTGGGGGGAGCTGACGGTTTTCATATCAGCCTTCAAGACCTACCCCCTTTGGGGGGCACTGGCTGTATGTGCCCTGGTGGTCAGCGCATTATTTATGCTGCGGGTGGTACAGAGTGCTTTTTATGGCCCCAAAAATGAAAAATTTGCAAGATTGCCGGATGTGTCATTTGGTCTTGGAATTCCCCGTATGATCCTGCTGACGGTCCTGGTATTATTCGGACTTTTTCCGGCGTTGATGTTTGAGATGATTGAGACTGCATCAATTCCATTTATGAATGGGCTGCCGTAATGAAATGGTTTCTCTTCTATCCTGAGCTTTATTACTTTGCCGGCGGACTAGTTTTCCTGTTCATGTCCATGGTAAAACACTCCAATCCCCGGCGGGATTATTACACGGCTCTTTTGCTGGCAATTCCGGGGGTGGTGGTCTGTCTGGTTTCCGTCCGTCAGGAAGGGGTCCTGTTTTTTCAGGCTTACCGGGTCGATCTTTTTTCACAAATCTTTAAGGTGATGCTGTCTATCGGCCTTTTTCTGATCGTTTCGATTTGTTCGGATCTCAAAGGCGTCGCCGAGCGTCTACATCCTGAGTTTTATCTTCTGATGTACGTTTGCACCTTAGCCATGATGCTGCTGGTCAGCAGTGTGCATCTTCTGAGCATTTACGTGGCCCTGGAACTATCCAGCTATTCCCTGTACATTCTGGTGGCACTGAGAAGCGATGAACAATTGAGCCTCGAGGCGAGTCTGAAATATTTTCTGGTGGGTATTCTTGCTTCAGCCGTGATGCTATTCGGTGTGGCCTTACTGTACGCCACCACCAAGGCGACTTATGTGACCGAAATGATGCGGGTGCTGCCTGGTGTCCTTGACACACCGGTGGTGGTTATCGGGCTGCTGCTGACATTATGCGGTTTTTTCTTCAAACTGGCCGTCTTCCCCTTTCATTTCTGGGCGCCGGATGTCTATCAGGGCGGGGCCAATCAGGCGACCGCATATATTGCGACAGCTTCCAAAGTGGCGGCAGTTGCTATTCTCACCCGCATGGTTGCCGTTAGCGGTGACGGCAGCGTTTATTTGGTTCATATATTGGTCACCCTAGCCATCGTTTCCATGACCGTGGGGAATCTGGCTGCCATCGTTCAAAAGGATCTTAAAAGACTGTTGGCATATTCCACCGTTGCCCATGCCGGTTATGTTTTGATCGGGATATTAAGCATGAATCCGGCCGGCTATGCAGGCGCCATTTTCTATGCCGCCGCCTTGCTGGTAATGAAATTTACCGTCTTTCTGGTCATCGTTCAAGTGGCTGAAGACGGCAGGAATCTGGACATTTCCCAGTTGGCCGGTTTGTACCGCCGTTCGCCGCTGCTGGCCATGGCGTTAATGGTGTCCATATTCAGCCTGGCCGGAATTCCTCCGACCGTCGGTTTTACGGGTAAATTTTTGGTATTCATCGCCGCTCTGGAAAAAGGCTATTTCACCCTCGTATTGATCGCCATGATCAACGTGGTAATTTCCCTATACTACTATCTTCTGATATTGAAAGCAGCCTATCTATCGGAACCTGATGAAGAATTGCCCGGCTTTACAATATCTCCCGCAATGAAAGTGCTTGGCGGTGTCCTGATGGCGGTGATGGTGATTGCGGGGATATATCCTCACCATCTTATCGAACTGGCAAGGGCAGCTGCGCATATGTTGCTGTGAGATATTTCTTGGTATTCGAGATTTCATCCCGCCATGCGTCCGGTAGACTGGATTAACAGCGCGGTCAATGTAAGGAATCTAATCCTGAACGGTTCAACTCTGAACCCGTGAACGCATCCCTTACTTTAATTATTTAGGCCGACCATATCGCCATTTTTCGTAATGCTCCCATGTGACGAAAGCATTACATTCCTTGAAGCGTTCGTCTTTTTCAAGCAAGTTGGCTCTGAGGATGTCGCCGATGGAGACCAGACCGATAAATTCGCCTTCCTTCTCGACGAGCAAATGGCGTACAAACAATCCCAGCAAAAGTTCTTCGAGCTTGTGGAGTTGTGTGGTATGCGGGACTGTATGCAGCGGGGTTGTCATATAATCACCGATGCGGGCGGTTTCTGGATTGAATCCGGGAGTGGTGACGTTGCGCAAAAGGTCACGTTCTGTCCATATCCCGACTATTTCATCATGTTCCCTGACCAGGAGGGCACCTATTTTATTTTTTACCATAACTTGACAGGCCTCCAGAATCGTCGCATTTTGTTTGACGGAGACTATATCATATTTTTTGTCCTTTACAATATCCTCGGCATTATTCATAACCTCCTCCTTCGCTTGAAGGTTCGGAATTCTATTAGAAAACGGTAATATTGATGTGACAGGTGATCAAGGTCACAAGGCCCTGTTACCATCTATGACCTGATTGCATTAATATAAGTTCTGTAGCAAGCAATGACAATCTTAAGGTTTAAAATGGGTAAACGGTCCTGTTTTCTTAAACAAGCCTAAAAATTCCCAATACCTACTGTCAAATTACAATGTTTATCCTATAAGAATACATCTTTTACCCCATCTTATAGATGAATCGGGTGGAGTAGTCGTAAGATATTTTTTTCTTTTTTGACTTAGGTCATGTTGATGAACTACTGCGATAATGCAAATTGAGCCCATTATTCCACATTTCAGAATGGGGTTAAAACATGCTTCTTCCCTACCTGCCTATTCTCATCATGATGGGATTTGTTTCTGCGCTGGCTGTTGCTGTACTCTTTGTCAGTTCCCTGCTGCGTCCCAGAAATCCTTATCGTGAAAAACTCAAACCCTGGGAGTGCGGACTCGAGCCAATCGGAGAGGCAAGTAAAGGGCAATTTAGAATTCATTTTTTCATCATCGCAATCCTTTTCATCATTTTTGATGTTGAGACCCTATTTTTATTTCCATGGGCCGTCATACTGACGGATAAAAGTATCTCCCTGTTCGTTTTGGTCGAGATGATTATTTTCATTGCCGTGCTGGCAGTCGGGCTAATTTATGCGTGGGTAAAAGGGGCCCTTGAATGGGTGGAATGATAAGTAACGGAATCGGGTAAAGTATAATTAATAGCTATGAATACTCAAATTTTTACAAATATGAACTCTAATTTTGAAGCGCAGGAGAATCCTCTAGGAGACGCTTTACTTTTTACTAACATTGAAAAAATATGGGAAGTGCTGCGCGATAACCCGGTGCTGGACAAGGCCCGCGAGAATCGGGTTGTGAAAAACCTGTTTAA
>Ga0126332_10000796_pt1 | contig 10823 bp, 6 predicted proteins | sample InaspJWI42metaG_FD_94482 | JGI IMG/M metagenome (GOLD analysis project Ga0126332, IMG submission 94482) | Marine gutless worms symbiont microbial communities from Oahu, Hawaii - Inanidrilus sp. 2 OAHU.JWI-42 metaG | ecosystem: Host-associated > Annelida > Digestive system > Unclassified | place...
ACGACGACAGTTTCTGCAAAACTAAACTGAATGGCATATTCCGAGTTGCCTTGAAGGCCATTTCTTGGGCATCAGACGTGGAGTTGAACTACACTAAGAAGAGGTAACGTTTTTATTACGTTTACAAACGTTTTAAAAAAATTGTCACGTTTTTACGTTTTCAACGTTTTTTAATTTTTATTTGAACGTTTTTACATCTATGATGTCATGTACTGCCCTAATCTAGACACCTTGCGACGATGTGTGTATGAAGTATACATGAGTGTACGCAAATAGCATTCGAAAAAACTTGCCATAGGTGAAATGCCTGAAAAGGTCACTGGTGGTCATCAAGAATGACAAGTGGATGTCATCCCTGCATTTCAGTGTTAGATGCAATACAATGCAGAAGTGACTAGACATCGGGAACTATATCGAAGCAGCCTGTGCTGAACTTACCAGCTATATTCAATATTGCGTAAAAACGACCGTCCCACCGTCTGAAAACATTGCTGAGTTACTGTAGAAGATATGATCCATCAGCTACTTGATAGGGGCTTACTCCAGGGGCCCGATTTAAAAAATATCTTACGATTTATTTGGGTGGCTCGATTAGCGTGCTGGACTCAGGTGCAGTAGGGCCTGGGTTCAAATCGCAGCCGCTACGCTGTCGAGTAACAGTCTTAGGCAAACTGTTCACACCCGTCGTGCCTCTGTTTACCAAGCAGCGAATTTGGTAGCAACCCTCTTGGGTTGCGAGGATAACTGCAGACCCGGCGGAAAGTAATGGCATCCTACCACCGGGTTTATGACTCACGTCACCTGAAGGCTAACTGCACCGGAAACCTACGCTAGGTAATCGAGTATGGGCTACCTTTACCTTTTTTATCTTAAGTTTGTCGTAAGATCGACTTACGATTGTGACTTACAACGTGCTAAAATTTTTCTTAATTTTTCTTAATTTACTAACACTATCTCTGACGATCTTACGATATTGCAAGTGAATCGTGCCTATAAAGTCTTGCGTTCTTTGTAAGATGTTTGTAAATTAGACGTTTGTCGTAAGTCGATCGCAACTTTGGCATTATAGTAAGATTATCTTAAGATTGTCGTAAGATATTTTGTAAATCAAACCCCAGGCATCTGCATCGGACTCCGAGTCGGGCCGGACTCCGGCCGTTCTCGGACCGGATTCGGACCAGAACCAGGACTCGGACCCGGATGCATGACGCTTTCTCTGCAATAGCAGTGCGTCTTGCTATCCGTCGTTGCCATGTCCGTCATGTCTAGCTTTTCTTGCATTTTAGCGTCCCTGGAAATTGATGTAGACTGATCGTTCGAACTTGTTGTGGTGTTTCGCCAGGACTTGATGTCTTCACTGGATTGTCCTCACAAGGTGGACGACATCTGTTACGATTATCGTACCAAAGTACCAGAGAGTGCCTGCACGAGTGGCTACTACCAGTCGCCTTACTGCTACAAGAACTTCTGAATTACCGGCAGACACAAGGGCGTCTCTGCTCTATACACGATTTCTCTGTGCTTTTGCTTTACGTAGTCCAAACTACAACACATCACATAGTTCTATTCAGCCGTCGTCAGTTTGTAGAGCGTCATAATAGCTAAATTCCACTACACAGGCCCGACCGGACACGACCGGACCGGACCCGACCAGACAAACTCGCGTACCCAGCGGACTTTGTCGAAGACCCTGGTACACGGTCTCCGACAAAGTCCGCGGACTTTGTGTGGTCGGGTCCGGGTCTAGTGGAATTTAGCTATAAGTCAGCTTTTTGTGTTGTTCATGCTTTACCGGGACGCGTTAGCTGGGGAGGTAATGCGATCGGTCGTGTCCGTCCCCGTCCGTATGTTTTTACTTCAGCTTTTTAATCGACTAATCGCTGACCTTGCTATTTTGCTTACAGAATTCAGTTAAGTAAAGTAAACGGAATATAGCAGTTTGCAACTAGCCTGACCGCTCCGGGAACTCGTATGTCATATGGGATCACACACTGTTGACAGAGTTGACGTTACAGCCTTTACCCCCAGCAAAGCTGGTACTCGATTTAGCTTGCGTATGGGTCAAGTCCATAGCTCACCCAGGATTTAAGTTCAGTGCATAGGTCACGGTCATTGTTTAGTGTAACGGTTAGCAAGGATGGTAACGCGTCGGTCTGACCTCGATCCTCCGTCGGGGATAGTTTGTTTTCTAGTTACTTGTAGTCGCATAGTGTTCTCTTTTTCATATTCACTTACTGCTTGATTCACTGTTTGTGTTCTGCTGCAACTTACAGTAACGACGTTTCATCGCATCGCATATTTCTGAATACAGTTATCTCCGTAGTGTTTCTTACCACTTAAACTTAGCTAGTTATGATGTTCCTGTTCTTGATGTTTTATTCTTTATTTGTTTTGGTGAAAACGCTCGTAACATTTCCCTCCTGACGAGGGATGTTTAGCATCGCGCGGTAAAAATACTTCTCGAATACAACAATGTCTATGCTTCTTAGGGCATGCACCTAGTAAGACGGACAATACAGAAATTCTAAAACACAATACGGGAATTGTGAGTTCGTCCGTTATGCAAATCAAACTCTCCTTATATTGATTCCTTTAGATTAAGCCACTGATAAAATATCCCTGTGTGCCAAAAAGTAAACCCCAAGTTTTACGCGTAGGCTATGCAGTTCAACGCTATACTCTTGACCATAACTTCGCCAAATGTTAACCTATTTTCAACATTCTTTTACTGTTCGATTCAGCAGTAAATTTGTAACAAGGTCGCATTTGAATATGCCACCCCACCTTAAACATGTTGCTGCACTACCTTGTGAAATATCTGTGTTCAAAAATCGTCATGCGCAAGAAGTAATTGCGATGTAAGACTTAGCCGCTCAAAAAAACTGTTTTACATATCTGTCTGGTAAAATAAGCAGTCATAAATTCCCTAACAAAAAGGTGTTCACATCAACCATATAAAAAGTCCCATGACCGACTGTACACAACAGCTGTAATAAAGAAAAAGATATCGCAGCAAAATGCCGTGCATGATCAGCAGTTGGTTGCTGATGGCGTCAGTCTGTTAGTAGGCCTAAGTCAAAACTGGTCTGCAGCAGTTTAGTAATTGTAATAACATACTAACGTTAATGTGCCTATTGACAAACAACAATTAGTAAGAGTTTGTGTCCATAATACACAAGTTATTTTATTTATCTGGTGAGTTCTGCATCTCTGAGGACACAATCAACCATTTTGCCTGTAACTTTGCCAAGTGTTCACCGATTTTAAAAATTCTTTTGCCAGCAATATTGAATGATATATTTGCAATGAAGTAATCCATCCCAACTTAAAGGCTTGGCTAATCTACCTTGTCATTTATCATTTATCACATATTTCAGGTTGCCGCTAGTTTTCTGACATTCATATTTCACAAGGTAGTGTAGCGACATATTTAAGGTGTGGTGGAATATTTGAATACGAGTTCGTTGCAAATTTACCACTGAGACTATCAGCGAAAGAATTGCAAAAATTGGTTAACTTCGAGAAGTTATTGGAGTGTCTTGTTTTTTCGATTAATGGTGCATTATGGAATGATGAATTCTGAGGACTCGCATGCAAAATCGGCAGCACTGATAATTTTAAAGTTTCACACTGTAGTGTAGAAACAAATTTATAGGCGAGCTAGAAAATCTTGTAGCGTATAATGTACATAATTTTCTTCGGAATCTAGTAGTAAAGAACTTTGAAAACCGATTAGCATTTACCAAAATTATAGTCAAATCAAGTGTTACATTTTTGAGACACGGCGTAATACTGCAGTGTGTGCTGTGTAACAGAATTCCGCTTTAAAATTAATACTACTGTCTGAAAAAATGTTCAGCGTAAGGTCTATGTCGTTCATCAGGACCTTTCTTCATCAATATTCTTTAGAGTATCTCATTTTTCTGGGATTCATAGCACCCGATTAAGTCAAAAAGACTGTATAGTAAAAAACAGTATTCGACTGCATACGATTCAGTTGTTGGTCATGCAGCGAATTGCTCCTATACACAGTCCATGAGCAGTCTAGCAGGCAGCGACGAGATAGCATCTGAGATCGATCGAGTTGGCAGCTATGAACCGCTAAATGATAGCTGACGGTTCGCAGTCGTACGACACGTGGGCAACAACCGTGCAGATCAATAGGCCTATATAGGCCTGTACCGGCTCTGGAACCGCGACTATATTATATATACAACGGGCCACAGCATTGCTTAACAGTTGCGCCATGTTATTTTCACATCGTGATGGACTGAAATTTAGCCGCATCTGCAATCCATTTTATGTTGACTGTTTTATCCAGCGCAGATTGAAAGTTAGCAATAGTCTAAACACTGTAACCGACTGATTTCATGGCAGCTAATTTACACCTGTGCACGATTGGTTCATTTGCATCAAACAGAAGTGTTCGAATTTTATTTTCAGAAGCAATGTACACGACGTTGCTAGATTATTCACTTTGTATAAATGAAATTTTCAACTGTAAAACGAAACACCATTCTCCTTGCTATTGTTGGTTAACGATACCTGCGTTTTTATCTGTGCGCAACATAAAAACTTCGGAAACACTTAGGCCTACTTTACTGGTAATATCATTGCAGATTTAAATTAACCAAGAAATGAAACGCGATCTCAATCTTATTCATATTTCAATTTCAGTCTGGGCCAACTAAAGAAGCACCATAGATACCAGTAAATTCGTTCAAATCATGAAAATAACGTGAGACATGGTTACATCTAACTCCACACGGACTGAAAAAATAATAACCTTAGACGTAGGGCCTAGCTGGTTTTTTTCAGTCACACTAAAAAGAGCTCCAAAGCGCTATTGATTTTAGTTAGTGTTACGGATCGAAGATAACAGTGAGCGTGCTCCGGTAGCGGCAGCAATACAGTATATACTTGCATTGCAGAGATACTGTTGTCACCGGACGATTACGTTGCAGTAGGTGTGCCTCACAACCGAGCGTCTAGACCGCGGGTTACATTGTACTGGTGCAGAGCATAGTAAGTAGTGAAATACGTTGTATTTGTCGATTGCCGTGTTTATTACGCAATAATGTATGCGATTGAGATGCGCACTGTGCATGCACATCACACGTGTAGCCTTCTATTATTAGAGCAAACCATTAGAATGTCGGATTTCATACGACACAATACAGAGTTGACTGCGAATACTGAAAGAATGTAGAACTGTTGTTGAGGTACACATGTAGGCCTAAGCAACTAAACGTCAGCCGACCGTAATCTCCAAGAAGAACAAAAGAAGAAAAGACCAGCAACAGCAACAACATCAACAAATCCACGAGTTTATGGTATCTCGACAGATCGCAGCAATCTGGTGTACGGAAAATTTACATTTTTGTTGATTAAATTACTGTAAATTATAAAAGCTAATTTTGCGTAGATTGTTTCAGCGACGACAGATTCGTCCAGGTGCACACAACCGTACACTAAGTCATCATGTCCAACGTACCGCCTCCATACGCCACAGGTGCGGAAGAGAAGAGCTTCATACCACCTGATCAGCAGCAGCAGCCGCCGCCAGGTGGTTATTACCCGGCGCAGCCGCAGCCAATGGGTCCGACAGCTCCACCTGGGCAGATGGCGGTTACCTACTACCCACCTGCAGGACCGCCACCGCCACAGCAGCAACCTCAGCAGCTGATCATCACTCAGCCTGCTCCAGTGGTCGTCGCACGAACTCCTCAACATGTCGCGTCCTATGTTGTGCACATCATCCTCTCGTGTGTCACGCTCTGGTGTTGTTGCTGTCCCTTTGGACTCATCGCTTTCATCTGCGCGGGTAAGTTGACATCTATGGAGCTGATATACACGCAATATATATTTTTCTTTACACGAATTCAACTAGGCCTAGTGCATACCTAACCAGTCGATACAGTTGCTGGAAAATGTTGGCATCATTTGTATGCGCTGGAGCAGGAAAAACACAAAGACGGCGACAAAATGCCTGCGCGTGCCACCGGCGTCCAGACAGAGTTATTTTACTTCAAGAGCATTCTTTTTAGCTTTAGCATTAATGTAGTTGATCGTAGTTCATGTATACATTCGCATCGTGTGGATGTGAACAGTTTGCCTAAGACTGTTGCCTGACAGCGTCGCGGCTGCGATTTGAACCCAGGCCCTTCTGCGCCTGAGTCCAGCACGCTAACCGCTCGGCTACCGACCATGAACATTTTACCTCCAAGTATTGTGAATTTTTCTTCATTGGCAACATTTAGAAATTCCTTAAACAAAATCAGCCTTAGAATACACACTAAATATTAATGCTTTTAGCGTTCGTGTTATCCTGTGGTAATTCCCACCGTATAACTGTCATTTTATCTTCTTATCGTATCGTTTTATTTTGTATTATTGTTCATCATGCATATGCTTATTGTATTACTTTTACCGGCATATAACTGGCTTCTGCCCTTTGCCGCTGATGTTTAAATAAAATCGTGTGTAGTGCTCGCACACCGTCGCGCACCATCCCGACCGCAGTCGGCTCGTCTTTGCGGCATAGCGTCAATCGTGATATCGGTCATTGGAATTGTTCTCGGCATCATCCTCGGTGTCGGGCTTGTCGTATACGCACCGCCTACTCGGGTACTAACTAATCCCTTTCACTCAGCGGCGTAACTAGGGTTCTCGGCGCACGGCGGCAGAAAGAATGAAATGCGCTCCTCGAATGTTGTTTTTGGGGGCGAGATGCACGAGGCCCACAAGTAAAATGCTGTGCAGTAGATAACTAATATCTAAACAAGTCGGCAACCAAAATAGCAACAGTTTATTGCGATGTGATAGTTTTCGCTTGGCGGTAAACTTCATCACACGCTTTTTTGTGTTCGTTAGTTATCAAATCCTTGCGGTGAGGCCGTTTTGTGTCCCCTATCCTGCCGTGCACGGGGGTAACTACTCCCCCGTAGTTACGCCACTGCTTTCACTGTCTGCACACACACGCACGCACGCACGTTTAACGGCCCTTTGTCCGGGACTACCCAGGTGAGCCGGTGTCAGAAAGGTAAAACCGATCTGGATTTTACTGAAGCAAGAGACAGTGAGTGGCAGTGGCATCAGCTGGGCCAAATGCAAGTCTGCACCGCGCTCCAGACAGATAACCATGCCAGCACTCCACCACTCAGTTTTTTACAGGCCGGATGCCCTTCCTGCCGCTCAACCAACAGCGTGAAAGCACTGAAGGCATTTAAGCTGATTTCAAGATCTACTTTCTAAACGCAGGCGAACCAATTAAGCGGCCAATTAACAATAATTTACAGGCAGTTACGGGATAGCCAGGCGGGCTACAGTCAGGCTTTGCCTTGCATCTATACTGTGAGCCAGACAAACAAGATGCTATACTCATGTCCGTAACTTCGCCAAATGTTAACCGATTTTCAAAATTCTTTCACTGTGAGACTCAATACGAACTTTGCAACAAAGTCATGTTTAAATACCCCATCGCGCCCTAAACATGTCGCTACACTATCTGGTGAAATGTCTGTGTTCAAAAATCGCAATGCTTAAAGAGTAAGTGAAGCAAACCGTTATGCAAGACTTAGCCACTCAAACATTGTTTTAAAATAAATGTCTGGAGAAATATAAGCATTATTTAATTCACTAACAAAAACGCAGCAAAATGCCGTACATCATTAGTCGGTCAGTTACTGATGGCGTCAGTCTGTCAGTCATTCAATCAGAACTGGTAGGCCTATATAACAGTTTGATATTTGTTGATAATAAACTCACATTAATCTGTCTATGAACATAACAACAATTAGCAACAGTTTCTGTCCGTTATAGGCCTACACAAGTTATTTTACTTATCTGGCGAGCTCTGCATCTTTGAGGACAAAATGTCTAAGGCGAATGATGTGTATGACACAATCAACCACTTTGCCTGTTACTTTGCCAAATGTTCACCGATTTTAAAAATTCGTTCACCAGTAGATTGAACGATATATTTGTAATGCAGTAACACATCACAGCTTAATTGCTTGGCTATACTACCTTGTGATTTATCAGATTGCCACCAGTTTTCTGACATTCATATTTTACAAGGTAGTGTAGCGACATATTTACGGTGTGGTGGGACGTTTAAACGTGAATTTCTTGCAAATCTATCACTGAGTCATCAGCGAAAGAATTCTAAAAATCGGTTAATATTTGGTGAAGTTATGGGCAAGCGTTTCGTGTGTTGTTTTTTTGACTCACACTGTAGTTCAACTGTGTTGTGCATGGTGTTTTCCAGGAGGTCAAGTCTTCGCTGGAATGTCCTTACAGAGTGGGTTACTATAATTGTTACAATCACCGTACCCGAGTATCGTCGTCGCTCGCCTGCTCGGGGTACTACGAGGCGCCATACTGCTACAAGAACTTGTAACCGAGTTACTGACAGACACGGCTGTCTAACTGTTTCTGTACATTATACCAAGCCTAATAGGCCTACGTAACCAACCCGTGGACGTAACTACACCGTGGGGGAGTCAAAAAAACAAGACATTGAACTCTTGCCCACAACTTCCCCAAATGGTAATCGATTTTCAACATTCGTTCGTATTTAAATATTCCACCACATCGTAAATATGTCGCTACACTGCCTTGTGAAATATGAATGTCAGAAAACTGGCGACAATCTGAAATATGTATTGTGATTATAAATCACAAGAGAGCACAGCCAAGCATTTACTTCGTTACTTCGTCACTAATTCTTCATTCAATTTGCTGGTAAAAGAATTTTTAAAATCGGTGAACATTTTCAGAAGTTACAAGCAAAATGGTTGATCGTGTCATACGCTCATTCGCCTTATATATAGACTTTTGTCCTCCAAAATGCAGAACTCGCAGGATAAGTAAAATAACTTGTTTATCACGGAAAAAACTGTTACTGATAATAGGCAGATTAACGTGAGTTTATTATCAACAAATATCAAACTGCTGTAGACCAGTTTTGATGTAGGTCTACTGCCAAAGACTTACGCCATCAGTGACTGACCGACAGCTGATCATGTACGGCATTATGCTGCAACGTGTTTTTCTTCGTTGCAGCAGTTGTGTGCAGTCGATAATGGGATTTTTATATGTCTGGCGTGAACATATTTTTGTTAGTGAGTTAAACAATGAATATTTTACCAGACAAGTATTTTAAAACAGTTTTGGAGTGTCTAAGTGTTAATGGCAGTTTGCTTCAATTACTTCTTGGGCATTGAGATTGTTTGAACACAGATATTTCACAAGGTAAGCTTACTGTAGCGACATATTTAAGGTATAGTGAAATATTTAAAGGTGACTTTGTTGCAAATTTACAACTGAGTCTGCCAGCGAAAGAATTTTGAAAATCGGTTAATATTCCAGAAATTTATGGGCAAGAGTTTAGTGTCTTGTTTTTTTTGATTCTTCAGCCGTTGTCAGTGTGTTAGTGCTTCTTGCGTCGGCTTTTTATGCATTTAATGCATAAAAAGCCGACGCAAGAAGCACTAACACACTGACAACGGCTGAAGAATCAAAAAAACAAGACACTAAACTCTTGCCCATAAATTTCCGGAATATTAACCGATTTTCAAAATCCTTCATGTGACTAGTCCAATAGTGTTTTATCTTTTCATAGTTGCTCACTGTTGGATTGACTGTGCTGTCTCATCGCATTTAGTTGGTGTTTTGTCTGTTTCATATAAAGAACAGATGGCTTTCAGTCGTAGACGGGAAATTAAAGATTTCTGGGTCACGAGTCTCGGAATACCCAGTATGGCAAAATAAAACTTTTGTTGAGTTTATTCTGAAAATTACTAACACTTCGAACTGACTTCAAACGGCATGCATCAAAAAAAAGAAATTGTTGCAGTAACATATCGGCCTACGCGCATTTTCTGACCACAAACGTTATGACTGCGACTATGGGGAATGGGGTCGACCGCAGGTGTGGCATCGGTCTAAGTCTGGCTGTGACAAACAAGTAGTAAACGCTGTAGGCCTAGGTGCATGCCTAGGCCTATAGCAGTGCGCACCTGGTTTGGGCTACAGCTGACAAGGTAGGCTAGTAGCAATACAGGTAAGCAAAATGCTGTTGTCACTAGACCGTTACAGTTGTGTCATCGCATAACTTACCGTCCAGTATACGTTGCACGTCTATACCGGTGCACAACATAGTAAGTATTAGACTATCTGATGTTTATCGATTGCTGCATTTTTATACACGCGTATAGGCCTACAAACAGTTTATTGAGATTTGCATTACACATACACTAAGGCTATCCACAAATGCTAGCCTTGATCTGATGTTTAAATACTGCAATACAGAATGACCATCTAGGCCTAATGCTCAAATGCTGACAGGCAGCCACTATCCAGCTGCCTAAAACCAGCCCGATACAAATAATAATGAAAATAACGATTATATACTTACAAACAGTCGCAAAGCAATTCACATGGAAAAGTAATGTATCATCACAGCTTTCGAAGCGTCTAGAGTATAGCCTAATAATAATAGGCCTATAACGTTAACAGTTTGAAACACTGGCAGACATAGGCGCCGACTTTCGGTTTGAGGTACCGGGGCAAAGTTCAGTTGGACTCATAGGCGGCGGAAGGGGTCAGTGGCTGGGGGGCACCATGGCGAGTGCGGAGCACGAGCCTATAATGGGGGTCTGGGGGCAGAGCCCCCAGCGGGGTCCAGGGCAAAGCCTCTGGTCAGGGGGTCAGGGGGGCGAAGCCCCCTGAAGCTGAAAGCATTTTGGTCATTGGATGTCCAACGGAGCCGGCAAATTTAGCCCCTTTACAAAAATGTCTAGCACTGCAGGGAATGAATG
>Ga0126332_10000797_pt1 | contig 10823 bp, 16 predicted proteins | sample InaspJWI42metaG_FD_94482 | JGI IMG/M metagenome (GOLD analysis project Ga0126332, IMG submission 94482) | Marine gutless worms symbiont microbial communities from Oahu, Hawaii - Inanidrilus sp. 2 OAHU.JWI-42 metaG | ecosystem: Host-associated > Annelida > Digestive system > Unclassified...
CATATATCATAATTAGGAGCCCTTTACTACTTCAAAGCAGTAAACATAGAAGATAATTGTTAGCCGTAAGCCCTTATTAAGAGGTGCGAAACTTGAGCCATTATTATCAAAGCTATGACACCATAAATATTCATCGAAATCTCCAGCTGTTATGGAATAGAGTTTCTGAAATAAAGGTGATAAGAATAAGCGCTATTGCGCAATTTACAAAAAGAAGAACAACTGCAGCTTTTTTCGAGACATACATTTTCTTAAGCGCCTTCAACAAAATCACCGAAATAATGAAAGAGATGGGGATAAGGCTGCAGACACTCTGAAACACTTCAGTGCCAAACATTAATCTTGAATATACGTAGAGCATAGGCTCTTTTGTTCCTGAAACAATCCAATAGATAAAGGTTGCAATCAGAAAAATAACCAATACAATAAACGCTGAAATATGCCCAATAAAAATTAGCAAAGGGCTTTGCAGGATTATTTGACGGAATTGGTAGCCCAGATACATTGCCAATAATAAAATGTTAAGCACCATAAGTATTGTTAAGAGGGATGGATAGAAACGTTCAGGCCCTCTGCCCAATACCCTTCCTTTTTCGTCCAGCTCCTGATTAAAGTTATATCCGGACATTTCAGGAACACCACCTATATTTTTATCCTCAAAAAGCCTTCTTAATTTATCTTTTTTCATTCCCATCTTCCTATCTCAACCAAAAACATTGGAGCCTTGCCGTATGTTCCCAGCAACACCGGGTCAGTTAATGCCAATGAGGCAATTGCCATTTTGGCAGCCATCGCGGCTGATGTTCCCACCAACACAGCGGGGGCAGCTGATTTCAAGGTTTTATATGACATTTCACCTAATTTTTTTCCTGCTTTAGCAAGGCTCTTCATTGTGCTTATTGTTTCTGTTTTAAGGACATGGCTTGCGGGCATATAATTGGGCTTTGAGGGAACTGCTATTGCATAGCTTTCAAATTTTACTCCGTAAGATGCAAACAAATTGCGCCTTTCTAAAAAAGCAGCCGGAACCCTTTCGTTGCTCATTTCGAGAGGAAGAACCTGCCAATCCCATTTTGTGCTTTTAATTTCAAATTGCGCAAATCCATTTTGATGCTCGTGCACAGCAAAAATCTTTGCTTTCATTCCCAACCTTCTGCCAATTGCCACGCTTCCCTCAGCCTTGTCTTTGTTGTAGAAAGTGATAACGTCTTTTCTGTAGAGCGCTGCCTGTGAAAAAAATCTGTTTTTTAAGGCGCTGGCAGAAGCCTCATATGACTGCAAAGCATTTACCCTGTTTTTATTGCTGAACCACTCATATTCATTCAGAGGCGATAGAAGGTTTTGAAGTTGATGATGCCTTTCAATTACCTTAACAGCCGGCTTTGCTCTGTACCTTACAATCTCTTTATTTGTTTGCATTTTTTTCTCCTTTCTTATTTATCGAAAATTCACCCTTAAGGTTTCCACTACAAAAGGATCTTCCCTTGGAATCCGCACAATACATTCACCTGTATCTAATTTAGGTATGTAGTCTGCCTGCTCTTTGGTAAGAGCCATTGTACGTTGTGCTTTCTCCATATCCACCCCTGAGCCGAGCCTGAAACAAACTTTAAGCCGTGAGTTAACGAAAACAGCATCATCAAGCTGCGCTGTCTGGTCTGCTATAATCATCCCAATTCCTACTTCTCGGGCCTGGGCAAGAACATAAGTCAGGGGTGAAAACGATAAGTGCTCGTTAAAGCCTGGGGGAGCAAGCCATTTAGCCTCATCAACAACTACCAAATTTTTCAGATTGTTGCCTCTCTGACCTGAAGCTATCCTGTGAAGGAACAGGGCATACAAAAAAATGTTCATCGTGAACCTTGCAATTCTCTCAGTTAAGCCCTTCACCTCTAAGACAAAGCTTTGCCTTGCCAACCATTCTATGGGAATGCCTTTTGAATATTCGTAAACATCTTTATTTAGCGCAATGTATGCGCCAAGCCTGTTGAGTATTGAATCCTGAAAGCCAGCTTCCCTTCGGTTGCCTTTGAAGCTGTAAGAACGAACTTTGTCATTTAAGTCAGTCACAGTGGGATATGTATCATTGCCGTTAAAAACCCCAAATTTCCTATAAAGCTCTGTCATTGCCCTTAACAACAATGATTCAGAGCCGTCTAAGAGGCTGTTGCTTTTAGAAAAAACCTGCACAAACACCGGCAGCCAATACTTTATCGGAACATTTGTTGGCGGCGCCAAAGGGTTAAAAGGCATTTTTTGGGCATTGAATATCAACAAGTCAGGCCTGAATCTTCTCAGATGCCTATAATCTTCCTTATCCTTATCAAAGATACAAACCGGAATTTCCTGCTTCATGCTTTGCAAAATTAGCCCGTAAAGAAGGTTTGTTTTTCCTGTTCCTGTGCCTCCTAAAACCAGCCCATGCTGATTGAAAAGAGCTAAAGGATAGATAAAAGGTTTATCCGTTTTCTTTATTTTTCCAATAATTAAAAATTTCTGCCTTAACAAATTCTTATCAAAAACTTCATTAGAAGGTGTTGTAAAAGGAAAATACTGCAGGTGCTCATAAACAGCCTTTAAATTGATGGTTTCGCTTATATCCTTTGCCAGCTGCATGTCATTTGTCGCGGCAATCGCCATTATGACTTTTTGAATATTTTTATTTTTATCAAGCTTCGCTATTTCAGCTGATTTTATTAGCCTTTCTACAGGAAGCATGATATTTTGCTGTCCGTTGTTATACATCATCGAATCTCCTTTGACAGAAGCTGATGAAGTCCTTTTAAGCTCAAAAGACTAAATCTTTTTGAATAATAGGCAACGCGGCATTTAGAGCAATAAACTGACAAGCCATCTACTACCTTGCTGCACGAATCGCACAAAATGGCAAGGCATCTCCTGCACCTAAGGTTTCCGCACCTGTGGCAAAGGTGTTTCCCGCACTTTGAGCACCGGGCAATTAACTCTTGCGGACCGTAAAAACCAACGTAATGGCCGCATCCTGCCTGATAAATGGTTAAATGCTCTTCTGTTTTTGGCCCCTCGCCATCAAGATATGTTGCCTCTGTTTTTTCAAACAATCCATCTTGGTCAATCTCTTTTAAAGTGAATTTCTTCTTTCTCTGATGAATTGTTGTACCTTGGTTGAATAATTTATTGAAAAAATTAAAGTCATTCATTTTAATAACCACCCATAAACATATTCATTGCTTGAAAAGCATTTAGTGGGTCACAGCCAACCTGCGGCACTGCCCCTGGTCCAATTAAATTAGGCCTGTCATATATGCCTGGATAACCAAAAGCTTGCGGATTATCCACATTACCATCAGAAACTGGCCCTGTGCCTGAGCCAGAATTAGTTTGTTGAGATTCTTCGTATGTTCTTAAATTCTGCTCATCTGCTGCGGTCTCTACCTGTCCATTTTGAAAAATCTCAAAACCTGAGCTTTGCTGCTGGATGTAAAATGATTCCTCAGCCCTTGCCTGCTGCAGCACAGGGTCAGTGGTTAGGCTTTCTATGGGCTGGTAATCCGTTTTTGGGACTGAGGTAGAGTCAGAACTTTTCACACGATTTTTGAATGCATAGTTTGCGTCAAATTCACGCTTTCTTTGCTTGTAAAAAATATCTTTTATTGTTGCGTCAAAAAGTTTCACTTATAGGCTCCTTTCTGCATAAATTCTGTGTTATTGTTTTTGGTTAATAGCCTGGACTCTGGCCAGTAAGGATTTTATTCTATTTTATCTTTCGCTGTTTTATTTTTCCTACTACGAAGGTATTTCCTTTCAAGAACCCGACTAATTGCATCCGGGATTGACAAAACCAGGCCATCTTTTTGAAAGACAGGATGCTCTCCACCTATGCCTTTAAGCTGTTCTACTATCTCCTCCACATTCACGCCTGACCTAAAAGCTAATGAAATTAGGCGGCCTATGGCTTCAGTCTTTGCAGTTGTGGACCTTCCTGATTTACCAATCGTGGCAAAAACTTCAAATGGCTTTCCGTCGAGTTCATTTACCGTGATATAAAGATTGCCATAGCCGGTAACAATCTTGATGGTGGCACCTTCAAGTGTCTCGGGTCGATTTTTCACATCAGTTTTAGAATTTTTATTTTCTTTCATTTAAAAATCTTCTCATTGCACAATTCGCAATTAGCTTTTTTCGGAATCAATAATGTGGAATCCGGGACAGAGCCGTCCAAGAAAATGCTCTTTATGTTCCATTCCCTATAGCGTTGCATTAAAATAGTGTCTAAGGCAAAAACCGCAAAGCCAGAAACAACCTGGATGACATCAATAATTCCGGGAAGATCACACGGGTATCTTCTATCATTAATGGCATAGGGCATTATGCAGCCAAAGCACGCTTTTTCTGTTTCTTGAACAGCAACATACATTTGAATGCCGTCTCTTGACACACCACTCATAATCAGAGGAATCTTTTTCCCCAAACAATATTTTGCAACTGAAACTCTTGTTGGGTTGTTGTCCACACCGCAAATAATTGCATCGTAATCTTCTATGGCTCCAATTTCCAAAATTTCCTGAAACCTGTAAGGATATCCTGCAATAGATGTATTAAAGAAACCTTGCGTAGAAAGCGTGTTGGCAAGACAAACTGCCTTGTTTTTTCCAACATCATTTTTTGTGAAAAGCTGTCTTGTCAAATTTCTGAGCTCAACATCATCATCATCAAATATTTCCAAGACTCCTATTCCTTTCCTTACCAATGCCAAGCCGACATTGCTCCCAATTGCACCAGCACCCACTAACAAGACTTTTGAATTTTGATTTTTTTCTAAATCAAAGCCCTTAACTTTTTCCTGGCTGAAATTAAGCTTAGCCCATTTTTTCTTACTAATTGGCTCTGTATTAAATACCATTGCGTTCACTGCCTTTCTCCTTTCGTGATCATTTGGAAAATCTTTTGACAGGGCTTGTCCTGGATTTTTTTAACACCCTTGCCATACACATCAATTTCGAAATTTCTGACAGAAAAAAAACGGACAAAGCCATCCAATGAAAATATTCCGCCAATGCACTCAATGCCAAGCTTTTCCATCCGTTCCATAAAAGACTTGTCAATAGAAGAGGGGGATGTTGAGTTTAAACCATTTGAAATGTGAGAATGAAACATAGCCAATAACAGATGCCCGTATTTTTCTGACAGGGTAATTATTTTTGTATGAGCATCTATGTTGTCAGCTTTCACATAAGCAGCGCTTTGGGTGCTGTACTGCAGCTTTTCCATCTTGCTTAAAACTCTTACACCATCGTCTGTAATTGTGCCTGTGACTAGATGAAGCCTTTCTTTTTTTTCTGGGTCTGAGGATAGATATTCCCAGCACTCTTTAAGGAAAAGAGAAGAAATCTGGTATTGAGGCTGCTTTTTACACAATTTAATTTTCTTATTTTTTTTCTGAGCTGAAATTACCTCTTTTAACGCTTCTCTTCCTTTATTGACCTCTATTATGAAGGATGTTTTATCCCGAATATTTTTTTCCCAGTCTTCATCTATTTTTTGCGAGATTGACTTTAAATCCAAAGCTGATTCATTGCACTTAGCTGCCAGCAACTGCTCGACCTCTGCTAACAAATCAACAGCAGATGTATTTGATTTTTTTAAAAAAGACATTTTTTGGCTCCTTTATTATAAGCGGTAACTTTCAATAATGAGCGTTTCAATGTAAAGAACGATTGCACCAACATCCCTGTCTTTTGGCTGGATTCTCAAATGAACCTTTATCTTTCTTTTATTGATTTTTTTAACGCACTCCCATTTTGGGTGCCTCTTTAGTTTTTTAACAGGCGGATCAATAATAAAAGCGTCATATTTATCCCCTCTTCTGATAATCTCCCCTTGATACGCCTTGTATTTTGTCCTGTAGTACCCGTAATATCTGTTTCCGATTTGGACCCACCCGCGCTTTACGTATAAGCTGGTATTGCTCGGCTTTACCTTATTTATATGGGCAGGAGCGGTCGGTAAAACCCGAACAAGAGGCCTAGTAGCTGGTTTTCTATGTTTTTTTAAGAAGCTGAAAATACCCATTTTATGCTCCTTGATTAGGGTGCCCCTTTAACGAGACACCCTTTTCGAATTAAATTCCTGCTTCAACACTCGTAGTAGCGTAGAGTGACTCGCCATCGGATATTTGGGGATACAGAGCTTCGTCCGCTCCAAAAACCGTATCAGTCGTTCCCTTAGATAGCAGAAATTCGTTTCCTTTCAATCCAAGGTGGTTAAATAAATCAGAGGCGTTTGTGCCCGGACCGATCACGACGTCCTGCGCCGGCTTAGTGCCCCCGGAAAATTTAACCAAAACTCTTTTTCCGTCCTGAAACTCATCACGCGGATATGTGTCTGTAAACTGCATTGTTAACCTCCTTATGGTTTAGGTTGTTGGTTTTTGCAAAGTTGAATGAATGCTTTCTTTTTTCTCTACAAATTTTCGCAGAATAATGTTTCGCGAATTAATCAGGGCTTCCTTTTCCTCTTTTTCAAATATTTCTCCTTCCTTTATCATTTGGTCAATTAACTCTATTGCAGTCACGCGCTCATAGGGACCTGTCAGCAGCCTTTTTTTAGGTTTTTCTGTTTTTTTCATGGTTATCCTCCTTTATCCTCTTTTGGGTATTGAAAACAGTAAATCTTCACCTACAATTTTTTACTCGAAAATCAGCATCTCTTTCTTTAAATGCATCAAAATTCATATCCATATGTCCTCGTTTTTTTTAAATTCATTCCCACAATTCAGACATTTCGCCCAAAAATCACTTACAGCTACCCGTATGTTAGTGCAGCCGCATGACCATTTTTTAAGTTTGGACTTACCTTTCTTACGAAACCCTTTATATTTAGCGATAAATTCACCGCAGCAACCGTCATCTGAGAATAACTCACTCTTCAAATCAACTCCGTGTTCCTTTAGATATAAAAGAAAAGGATCTTTGTAAGCCAGAGTGACGCCATATATGCTGGATGGAATACCCAATTCATATGCTTTTGCTCTAAACTCCACGTTATGGTAATTATTGCGAGAGCCATTTGATTTCTTTTTGCCGAATTCCTGCTGCCAAAGATGACATTGCTCGTGCAATAAAATAGACAATTTATCAATTAACGGAAGATCTACATATCTCCTGTTAAGATTGATATTCCACTTAAGACCAAACTCATTTCTATCAAGCACAAAATGTCCGAGAGAGTTGATCCTTGTTTTCTGAAAACTGATTACAGGATTTTGTAATTTATTTTCAAAAAACCTCTTGTTGAAAAGGTCAAACCAAGTGTAAAGCTCCTGTGATAAATCAGAAAACACCCATTCGTTTGTCTGAATCTCGTGCTCTTTTATTGTTCTATTGGTAGCTTCATCCATTTTTGTGCTCCGGAATTTTTGAGGTTTAAACTGAAATTTTTCTCTTTCCGTCAAATTACGTCTATAAATCCGTTCTAAGCCTCAATGTTTTTCTCTCGACCAGGCAGCTTCCTTTATATATTTGGATTATGGTTTTTTCCCTCAGCCATTTTCTGCAACCATGTTTCGGTGGTGAAAAAATGCGATAAAAACGAAAAGTTTATATTTAAGGATGTCTTCACATGTTCCGACTGAAAATTGAAAGACACAAGAAATCCGCCTAAACGAAGGCGATTGACCCCTGCTGATGCAAATTGGGTCAAAGATGAATGGTTAAGGCTTGAGAATCATTACCGTGACCATGGTTATAGTGAACATGAGGCCCACGTTTTAATTAGTCAGGAATATAAATGCTGTAGAATGACTGTTTATCGCCATCTTCGGAAAGCGCATGGCCGTGTTGGCAAAAAACCAAAACAAATTCCATACTCTGAAAAAATAAAAAAACCTGGGGCGAAGGAGCGAATTGATAAACAGAGCAGAGAAGGTGTTCGATTCTTTCATCATCCTGAGCATTACCTTGAATCAGCATTTCAAAGATCAAATCAAGAAACATTAACGTTAGAAGATATTTCTTTACAAATTCAAGAGACTTATGATTTTCTTCCAAGATTGCGAACATTAGAATCGGCACTTCAAAAACTTCGTGAAAAATATGGTCATCCATTTTTAACAGAAATTCCTGGGGCACCGCCTTCATACAAGCTTCCCAAATAAAGCTATATCCATCACAGCTAACCTCTTGAATTACAATTCACTTTTTGCTATTAAGATAATGTTCAAGTAAAGCTGGATGAATTTTGCATTAATCTAAGAAAAATCTCTCCCTTTCACTATGGTATACGTTTTGCTGGCAAAAATTCCAGAAACTAAATAATTTCCATAAATATATCAATGCGTTGGAAAGATTCTGAAGAAGACCAAAAAAAGGCGGGCTTAATTAAAAGGGCCAAAGCAAATAAGGAATTGGAAAAGGCAAAGAGGCTTTGGGCGGAGCTTAGCAACAAGCACCGGCCAAGGCTATATAAACTTGCGCAAAAATGGATTAGTAGGTCCAATCTGAAGGGCTTCTTTGAAGCGAATGATACAGTTCATGGGGCTTTATTAAAAGTTTATGACAAAATCCACACATATGATGAAACCATGCCTTTTGATAGATGGCTAGATAAGGTTGCTTTATATTGCCATTTTGACATGTTTCGAGACTTTTATCACGCAAAAGGTCGAAAATTGAAAGATGATGAAAATAATTCATTCGCAAAATCTGCCATGAAACAGATTAAACAAAATTCATTTAAAAAAAAAGAAAACACAGATAGTCAGGCAGCAGCTTTAGCGGATATTGATAAACTGCGTAATCATTTCAATACAATGGGAATGTTAGATTGTTTCGATATTTTGGTACTTGCCGGAATTCAAGAAATGTCGAACAGGGAGATTGCAATTTTTTTGGAAGAGCTAAAGCCTTCCGAGAAAATAGAGAAGAATATAAATAGTGCCACAGAGCGAATCAGGTATCGCAGAAAATCTTGCGAGGAAGAGGCACAAAAGTTTTTAATAGACAAATAGTCGCCCCATCAATATAGATTTAAGTTTGGATAAGAATATGGAAAAAAATTCAATAAACCTATCAGATCTATTTAAAAGGGCCATGGGGCCATGTCCTTCCGCAGATGATTTATTTTCCTACGTTAATGGTGAGGAAACAAGCCTAAAAGTTGATGCACATCTTAAGTATTGCCCATTTTGTAAAAAAGAATTTGAAATTATCAAATCTGAACTTGAAATTCCTGAACAAAATGCTTTTGAAATTCTCAAAAGTCTTGCCTATTCATTTATCAAAAAATATTACCCAGATGAGGATATCATTTTCGATGTAGCTTGGGATATTTTGAAGGATTTCAAAGGGATTAAATTAAGACCTTCAAGATCGTTCACGAATGCTTTGGCAATGGTTGGTAAAGATGAGCAGAATCTAAGTGATTTAATTACCCCGGTTGTAATAGTAGCGATTTTAGGAAGCTTTAGATATCATGGAGAAACACTGGAAAATGTAGATATAAATGGTTTTACTGAAACAGCTGAAAAAATAGCTAAAAAGAATAGGGCTTCTGCTGAGTTAGTTGGTAGTATTCGTGAGCATATTTTTAATTTTTTTAAATAATGAATGTAACAATAAATATAGTTTTTGCTTTTGCATTCGCAGTTGTTTTGGGTTGGTTTTGTCTCTCGCAAAAAAGGGACATTATTGATACGAGTGAGACTAGCTCACAAATACTCTTTTCAATTATAATTGCGTCTTTTTGGATTTCAACATCTGCATTCCTTGCATTTAATACTCTCATAATAATAATAAATCAACAGTGGTGGCTATACACCAACTATTGGAACCCATATTCATTTCCATTTATAATATTCCCATATATTATCATCCTTCTTTTGCCTCCAGTTTCTGCAATCTTATCCTATTTTAGGATATACTCATATTTTCAGAAAAGAAAGAGACTCCGAAAACCCAATAAAAATAACGATGAAATTAAGGATATTCTTTTAACAGTAAAAGAGATCTCGAGTAATATTGGTTTAACTAAGACGCCAAAACTTCTTTACTCTGACTTAGATAGTACATCCCCTTTTGTTTTTTCTACAAGCTTCTCAAATATCTTCTTAGTCTTACCCTCAAATTTTAGCCATGTAATAAATTCGGTTTCCGAAAGAATCCCAGAAAGGCCTGTTGATAAAATTGTAAAACAAATTCGTGACTTCATAATCGTACATGAGTTATCACATATAAAAAATAAAGATGTTTTGATGGCTTCCTGGACTTATATTTTTTTTAACTCAATGAAATACTACTCTGTATTTCTTTTGCCAATAAATTTATTTTATGTAGTCTTCTTCGATATTGTTATTTTTAAGACATCTTATAATTTAATTATTTTTTCAATACCATTAATTTTTCTGAACTTGTTATTCTTATTATCATCAAAAATATTTTTTATTAAACGGGAATTATTGGCAGACGCAAGAGTTGTTGCTAATGTTAAGGAAGACACCATTCTCTTTCTTACAGAGCCAATCAAGGGAAATTATGCAAGAAATTTATCAATATTAGAGATGTTATTAAGAAACTTTAGTGCAGCTACATTTATCCATGATTACACTATGCAAAAGGGGTTCTTCTACCGATTTCTCGTCAGGGATATGCATAAGCCAGCATACATGCATTTGAGAGAAATAATGAGTCATGTAAAAGGTCAGTCTCTGGAAAATAGTTTTCAAAATATAACTCAAGTTTCGCACCCCTGAAATGGTGCAAGCTCCGTTAAATTCTCGGTTAAAGCATCCAAATAATGCTGAAAATCTTCGTTAATTTTAAAAATATCAAAAATGGTTGAAAATGAAA
>Ga0126332_10000798_pt1 | contig 10816 bp, 11 predicted proteins | sample InaspJWI42metaG_FD_94482 | JGI IMG/M metagenome (GOLD analysis project Ga0126332, IMG submission 94482) | Marine gutless worms symbiont microbial communities from Oahu, Hawaii - Inanidrilus sp. 2 OAHU.JWI-42 metaG | ecosystem: Host-associated > Annelida > Digestive system > Unclassified...
ACGCCTCTAACAAAGTCTTAGGTATTCCCGGGCTCATATCGTATGTCTCCCTTCTTATTACGGAGAGGGAATACCTAAGACTTTGTTAGAGGCGTGTGCATCTGGGAAACCGGCAGTCACGGCTAACACAATAGGCTGCAGGGATATTATCAAAGATGGCGAAAATGGTTTGGTAGTAGAACCCCGTAATCCAAATGATCTTGCCGATGCGATTCAAAAACTGCTTGATAATCCCATCTTGAGAGCATCAATGGGAACTCGGGGGAGGAAAGTGGTCGAAAAAGAATTTTCAGAAGAAATTATCGTGAAAAATACGATAGACTTATATCATGAAATGATAAAGAACTAACTATAGCAATATAACTGAAAACTCTCATAATTCAATCCAAATTTTGAATAATGTTCTAGTAACAGGTGCCAATGGTTTTATAGGCGATACACTTTGCCGGAAGTTGCTGAGCGATGGTTTCCAGGTCCGCGGTGCCGTCCGCTCCAATAAGTCATCCAGTCTGCCAGAGGGGATCGAACCCCGTGTAATTGCAGACATCCATGCGCAGACGGACTGGACTGAGAATCTTAGGGGAGTCGATTCGATCGTGCACCTGGCGGCACGGGTGCATGTGATGCATGACACGGCAACGGATCCATTAGCGGATTATTTAAAAGTAAATGTTAAAGGAACCGAGCAATTGGCCAGGGCTGCGGTGGAATCAGGCGTGAAGCGTTTTATCTTTCTGAGCACCGTCAAGGTCAATGGAGAAGAAAATGTTCGCCCATACCGTGAAATCGATCCGCCGGCGCCCCTAAATTCTTATGCCATCAGCAAGTTGCAGGCCGAGCAGCAGCTGAAAAAAATTGCGACGGCATCCGGTATGGAGCTGGTCATCCTGCGTCCACCGCTGGTGTATGGCCCTGGCGTCAAGGCTAATTTCCTGGCGCTGATCAAAATAGTGGCAAAGGGAGTGCCGCTTCCCCTGGCAAGCCTTCGCAACCGGCGTAGTTTCATCTACCTAGAGAACCTGGTAGACGTGATTGTTACCTGTTGCAACCACTCGGATGCCAGCGGCAAAGTTTTTATGGTCAGTGATGGAGAAGATGTTTCCACACCCGAATTGATCCGTCGGATCTCTTTAACATTGAAAAAAAAGACGCGACTATTTCCATTTCCTCCGATCTTGCTTTTTATTCTGGGCCGTATGTTGGGGAAAAGGCAGACAGTCGACAGACTCATCGGTTCATTGGCAGTTGACATCACGAAGATAAAGAATGAACTTGACTGGCACCCACCTTTTACAATGGCATCTGGACTTGAAAAAACTGCGGATTGGTTTAAAGAATCGAATTTTTTGCATCGATCGGTATGAAACGAACGTTCGACATCATATTCGGGCTTGTTTTGTTAGTTTTATTCAGCCTACCCATACTCTTCATCGTATTAATTGTGAAACTAACATCTTCCGGGCCAGTGCTGTACTGGTCGGATCGGGTAGGAAAAAATAACAAAATATTCAAGATGCCGAAATTCCGGACAATGAAAGTGGATACACCGGCACTGCCAACACACCTATTAACCTCTCCCGACCAGTACCTAACTCCTGTCGGCAAAACTATTCGCAAATACAGCCTGGATGAACTACCGCAGCTTATCAGTGTGCTGAAAGGTGACATGAGTTTTGTAGGTCCCCGACCGGCATTGTACAATCAGGATGATCTGATTGAATTACGATCAAAAAAAGGTATCCACAGACTCCTCCCGGGGATAACAGGCTGGGCGCAGGTAAACGGCAGAGATGATCTGCCCATCCCGGTTAAAGTTAAGTATGACGAATATTACATGAAGCACCGTTCGTTTATTTTTGACATAAGAACCCTGTTTTTGACTTTCTCAAGCGTTATTGGCAGCAAGGGCATACAACATTGATGTTCATTCTAAAGAAAATCATTGCACCAATGTTGTTGCCCTATTCCCTAATTGTCGGTTTGCTGCTGATCGGTTTGTTTTTGCTCTGGCTTACCCGAAAGCAGAAAGCCGGGAAAGTGATCATTACATTGGGTGTTGTTCTTTTGCTAATTTTGAGCTATGCAACAGTACCCGACTTTTTTCTGTCTCGATTTGAAAGAAAATATCCACCGTTAAGCGAAACGTTAATATCGGATAAGGTCCAATGGGTAGTTGTGTTGGGCGGAGGGCATACATCAGATCCGGAACTCCCCGCTACCGGACAAATCTCGGACGCATCGCTATCACGGTTGGTCGAAGGTATACGTATTCACAGACAACTGCCGCAAAGTAATCTGGTTCTTTCAGGTGGCATAGTCTTTGATCCGAAACCTGAAGCCAGAACAATGTTCGAGGTGGCATCTGTATTAGGAGTGAATCAAGATAATCTAACATTGGATATTGCTTCCAAAGACTCCAAAGACCAGGCTTTAAGAATAAAAGAAATCACCGGTAATGAACGGTTTGTGCTGGTAACTTCGGCGTTGCACTTACCGCGTGCAATGGCTCTGTTTCAAGCACAGGGTATGAACCCCATCCCGGCGCCGACTGATTTCTGGATTAAAGAATCACAGGGCATTAATCCGGGTGATTTTTTCCCCAGAATCGGAAATCTGAAAAAAGTGGAGCGCGCTGTGCATGAATATTTAGGAATACTCTGGGCCAAACTCAGGGGGCAAATCTAATTTACAATTTCAGGGAAATTTTAAATAAAATTATGAAATTTAAAATATTCTATAAGAACTTCCTTATCATATTTCTCACCGATGTGTTGCTATTAGCAGCGGCTCTGATCGGTGCCCACCTGATTCGATTTGAATTCAACATCCCGGAATATTTCTATTTAGCCCTAAAGCGCATGTTGCCCTGGGTATTGTTGGTTAAAATCGGCTGTTTTTATTTCTTTAACCTCTACCGCGGCATGTGGCGCTATACCAGCATTGCAGATCTGCTGAACATCATCAAAGCCGCTACCGTCGGCACGCTGATCATCGTTATATTTATTCTATTCAGGTACAGATTTATAGGGTTTTCCCGTTCGGTCTTTTTCCTTGACTGGTGTTTGACGATACTGTTTATAGGCGGTTTTCGATTAAGTGTCAGGTTATTTTTTGAGAACTTCAGCACGGAAACACCCACACCTACCGATTTTCTTTCTCTATTTAGATTTACATCCAAAAAAAGCACGAAAAGCAAAAACCTGATCATAATCGGGGCAGGGGACTGTGGTGAAAAGATTTACAGAGAGATCCGAGACAACGCTTCCCTTCAGTACGAGGTTGTCGGCTTTTTGGATGACAGCAAGAAAAAGATCGGTCGAACCATTCACGGTATACAGGTACTCAGTCGCATTGATGATATCGTACAGACTATTAAAAAGGTTGAAGCTGATGAAGCCTTGATCGCCATACCTTCAGCCAACGGATTGCAGATGCGCCGGATTGTTGAGCTCTGCAAACCGAGCGGTATCCCATTCAAGATTGTCCCAGGTTACGGCGAGCTCATCGATGGGCGTGTTTCGGTAAAGGCCATTCGGGATGTGGCCTATCGGGATCTTTTGGGGCGTGAAGTTATTAAACTGGACGAAGAAGGAATCGGGGCATATATCAATGATCAGCGTGTAATGGTGACCGGTGCCGGCGGCTCTATTGGCTCCGAACTCTGCCGCCAGATCTGTCGATTCAATCCGCGGCAATTAATTTTGTATGAAAGAGCCGAAAGCTCCCTGTATGATATAGAACTGGAGCTCAAGGAAAATTTTGAGGACATTGACATCGTTCCGGTACTGGGCGATATCCAGAACAAAAAACAATTGAAGCGAACATTTGACAAATATTCGCCGGTGACCGTTTTTCATGCTGCAGCTTACAAGCATGTACCTATGATGGAGATTCAGCCCTGGAAAGCCATAGAAAACAACGTCATCGGTACAGCTAATTTGATTGATGCCGTTAACAATAGTAATGTAGAACGATTTGTTTTCGTTTCCACCGACAAAGCCGTGCGACCTGCCAACGTTATGGGAGCCAGCAAGCGTGTGGCCGAAATGCTGATCCAGTGCCAGAACAGCAACAATGCTTCCAGCACGCGTTTTGCGATTGTCCGCTTTGGTAACGTGGTGGGCAGTGTCGGCAGTGTGGTTCCGCGATTCAGGAAGCAGATCGAAAAAGGCGGACCGGTTACTGTTACGCATCCGGACGTCACGCGTTATTTTATGACAATTCCCGAAGCATGCCAGCTGATACTGCAGGCCGGCGCCCTGAGCAGCGACAACAATGTTGAGGTGTTTATACTGGACATGGGAACGCCGGTTAAAATCGCGGATATGGCTCGGGATCTGATTCGTCTGTCCGGATTTGAACCGGAAACGGATATTCGGGTTGAATTCACCGGCCTGCGGCCCGGCGAAAAACTATTTGAAGAACTCATTACCGAGGGTGAGGGGATCGTTTCGACAAGCCACGAAAAAATAATGGCCCTGCAGGGTGAAGTGTGCCGTATGGAAATTCTCAATGGTAATATTGATGAACTGTCCTTGCTGGCCGATGACCAGGCGGGGGAGATGATTAAAGCAAAATTGAAGGAAATCGTATCCGATTATCAACCGCAGTGAGCATGGTGAAAAGTACTGATGAAACGGTGAACCGGGGAGACTGGGAAAAGCAGAAACGGAGAAGGGGTGAAGCGGGGAAACGGGAAAAAGCAGAAGCGGAGAAGGGGTGAAACGGCGAAACGGGGAATGTGAACGGAAAACCGGATTCACTCTACTTTCAAATCACCAATCAGGATCCTGAAGATCTGTTTCCAAAACTAAACAAATGTCGCAGGCTTAACATGAAATTTCTCGGCCAATTTTCGGATGTGGTTGAGATTTAACCGTCTTTTTCCGTTAAGAATTTCAGGAACTGCAGATTTGCCGCCTATGATCCCCAAAAGGTCCTTTTGTTTGAGGTTATTCTGTTCCATCAGAAATTTTAAGGTTTCTACACCGGTCGCGTTTTTAATCGGATAGCGGCCGTCCTCATAATGCTCAATCAAAATGGCAAGTGCCTCTGCGTATTCGGCCAGTGGTCCAATATTGATATCAAATACAGCTTCCATTGAGTTAAGGGCTTTTTCATAATCCATTTCGGTTTTTATAAGCCTCATCGGATACAAACTGTCTGTATCAATTTTTTTCAGGGCCGGCATTTCTCATCCTCCATTAAGTTCAATTTCTCATATTGTTTATGCGGCAGAATATATTTTATCCACATTCTATGGCCTGTAAAATTAACTCTGAAATTCTTTTTAACACCCACCGGTATAGCTCCATGTAGAGTTTCTCGAATAAGTTGAAAATCCGATAAAATAACATATATGTGGTTAACGTCAGGATATGGATAGCACCTCCAAAACATCCCTATCTGTCATAGTACCGGTGTACAACGAAGAACACCTGGTAGAAGAGAGCCTGAAACGCCTGCTGGTGCTTCAAAACGGCACCCACCTTGAAAAAATTCAGGTGGTGGTGGTGGATGACTGCAGCCGGGATGGCACCCGTGATATTTTGGAGAGACTGTCTGCAGAGTTGCCATCCAGCACGGAGCACATCGAATGGCTGTTTCTCCGCCAAGAAAAAAATCGAGGAAAGGGCGGCGCCATCCAAACGGCATTGAATCACGTGAAAGGCGATATTACCATTATCCATGATTCGGACCTGGAATATCATCCCCAAGACATCCTGAGGATGATTCCGCTGTTTTTAGAAGAAGATGCCGATGCTGTGTACGGGTCGAGATTTGCGGCGCACGAATATCGCCGGGTTTTGCTTTTTAGGCACGAACTGGGAAACAGGTTTCTTACTTTTTTTTCCAATCTTGTTTCCAACCTCAACTTAACCGACATGGAAACCTGTTATAAAGCTGTACGCACGACCCTGCTAAAAAGCATTCCTTTAAAAAGCAACGATTTTAGAATTGAGCCGGAACTCACCATCAAACTGGCCAAACGCAAAGCCAAAATTTTTGAAGTGCCAATCAACTATACCGGCCGGACCTATCAGGAAGGAAAAAAGATAAACTGGAAGGACGGGTTTAAGGCGGCTCTGGCGATCGCAAAATTTGGCATTTCGGACGACATTTTTACGGAAGATGAATTTGGCAGCAGAATTCTCGCCCGATTGCGCCGGGCCAACAGGTTCAATGCCTGGATGGCGGAAATGATACGGCCGTACATCGGGCAAAACGTCCTGGAAATCGGGTCCGGAGTAGGCAACGTGACCAACAAGCTCATTCCCAGAAAGACGTATTACGCCACGGATATCAACCCGCTTTACCTTCATACTATCAATAACTTGAAGGAAGACAAGCCCTACCTTTCCGCAGCCTATCTGGATTTGAACGACGTTGCCGATTTCAGGAATCAAAATAAATTTTTCGACACGGTCATCTGTCTGAATGTTATCGAACATCTGGATGATGATATTCAGGCAATGAAAAATATAGCCGGCCTGATCGAAAAAAACGGCAAGGCGGTCGTTCTCGTTCCCAGAGGGCAATGGTTGTACGGAACGCTGGATGAAATTCTGGGGCATAAAAGACGGTATTCAGTGGAGGCATTGAAAAAACTGGCCGATGAGGCCGGTCTGCGCGTTCATAAAATCGTTTCGTTTAACCGAATCAGCAGTATTCCCTGGTTGATAAACGGAAAGATATTGAAAAGGCGGACATTTGGATACTTTCAGATACTTGTTCTGAATTTGCTGACGCCGATTTTTAAAAGAATCGATAAATACCTTCCGGTACCATCGATGAGCCTTATTGCAATTCTTGAAAAATGAGCTTCAAGATGCTCTGAACCTCAAGAAATGCCTAAATTGCCTAAAATTGAAAAGGGAAAAATCGCTACTATATCTTTTAAGATTGAACAGGATGAAGGCCAATTCTTAAAATGAATGTTTTGCCAAAATATATAACAATAATAATTTAGAGACTCTCAGTTTGAAGTGATTTGAATGGCGGGCATTACCAATTGATAGAACGTTGCCCATAATAAAGCCACATCGTGATCTGGTCGGTGCGGCTTTTTTATTTTCCGGCGAAATTTTTTAATGGCATAATAAGCCCAATCGAGTCAAAGAGTTCAAATAAGTGTGCCCGACGATAGTCGTTCAATATTCTTGGATTAAAGAGATATACACCGATGGCCATACTTCTTTAGGACACGACTCACAACCACAGACACGTAATTTTGTGCGCTCATTTCCATATAGGATGTAAATAACCTCGTTGATATATTCCTAGTGATACCATATAATTAAATAGTATCCCCAACCTGATGAACGACACCATTTTCATAGGAGAAACGTGCGCGATGACTTATCGAAATAATACGCTCACCGAGGCACTCATAAAAAAAGGCGTAAAAATCCCTGCACCGCAGACAGTTGAAATCGGTGATGAAGTCGACCCTGACCGTATATCCGGCGATGGTGTTGTCATCCATTCTGGATGCAAAATATTCGGCCGGTCCACACTCATTCTTCCGGGCAGCCGTCTGGGATATCAAGGACCGGCCACCGTGGAAAATTGTCAGCTGGGACCGGACGTCATGCTCAAAGCCGGCTATTTCAATGAGGCAGTTTTTTTAAAAAAATCTTCAGCAGGCTCCGGGGCACATGTTCGCGAGGGGACCATCTTTGAAGAAGAGGCCAACATTGCGCATACGGTCGGATTAAAGCAAACTATTTTGTTTCCCTTCGTCACCTTGGGAAGCTTGATTAATTTTTGCGATTGTTTGATGGCCGGCGGTACCGGCCGCAAGAACCACAGTGAAGTAGGCAGCTCCTATATCCATTTCAACTTTACACCGAATCAGGACAAGGCCACGCCGTCGCTTATCGGCGATGTTCCCCGCGGCGTGATGCTCAATCAACCACCGATATTTCTCGGCGGTCAAGGCGGACTGGTCGGTCCCTGCCGTCTGGAATACGGAACGATTGTTGCTGCGGGGACTATCAACCGCAAAGACGAGTCGAGACCGGGAAGGCTCATATTCGCAGGTGGAGGTAAAGGCGGAAACATTCCATACTCACCTGGCACCTACCGGAGTGATAAAAGAATTGTCTCGAACAACATCATCTATATTGCCAACCTCATGGCATTGTCGCAGTGGTATGACCACGTGCGTGCAATGTTTATAGGGCCGCAATTTCCGCAACCGCTCCTGGACGGGCTGAAAGAAAAACTTACAATGGCAATCGATGAGCGCATTAAACGATTGGGTGACTTTTGCCTCAAACTGCCCGATGCCGTCGCAATCATGAAAGATGAATCCAACTCCCACTTACAGCAGAAAAAAGAGCTTCAGGCCAATTGGCCTGAAGTGGAGGCGTTTTTGCAGTCCAACAGGAGCAGGGAAGAGGACACCGGTGTCAGAGATAAATTTCTCGGCAAAATAGCCTTGGCCATTGACCAACACGGTAACGATTATATTTCAACAATTAAAGGTTTGCGCGTGAAAGAGGCACAGTTGGGGTCGAGCTGGCTGCAGGGTATCGTAGACGGTTTGGTTGAAGAGGCATTGAACCGAATTCCATCCTATCAGGCTACCTCACACATCTCATAAAATAAAAGCGCTTTCTATTCTATATTTTAAAAGGAACTTTTAAAATGGATCGTTTATTCGGAACCGACGGAATTCGGGGTGTTGCCAATCAGTACCCGATGACACCGGAAATGGTGGTGAGAATCGGACGCGCGGTCGCAGCCTATCTTGGCAATGCAAATAATTCAGCGATTGTCATCGGCAAGGACACCCGTATTTCAGGTTCAATGCTTGAATCAGGTTTGATTTCAGGTATCTGTTCTATGGGAGTTGATGCAATGCTTGCAGGAATAATGCCGACACCCGGCGTGGCTTTCCTGGCGGCATCGCTCCCTGCAAGCGCCGGTCTGGTCGTATCCGCCTCTCACAATCCGTATTATGACAACGGTGTAAAAATCTTCGGTCCCGACGGGTATAAGTTGTCCGATGAAATCGAGCAAGAGATCGAAAGTTACATCATGGACGACGCCTTGGCAGAGAAAGCCGGAAAGATTCGGGAAACCGGAAAAGTTCAGATTGTTACCGAGGCTGAAAAGCAATACGCGTTATTTTTGAAGCGCAGCCTGCCAGCAGGCATGAATTTGAGCCGGCTAAAAATTGCTGTTGACTGCTCAAATGGGGCCACCTGCAAGGTGGCGCCCCAACTGTTTGCCGAACTCGGAGCGGATTTGGAGGATTTCTTCACCGAACCGGACGGCATGAACATCAACGCGGATTGCGGCTCCCAGCATCCCGGTGTGCTGGCTGAAAAAGTGATCGAAATCGGTGCAAATATCGGACTTGCGTTTGACGGTGACGGTGACCGACTGATTGCGGTGGACGAAAAAGGGGATGTGTTGTCCGGTGACCAAATCATTGCCATCTGTGCCAAACATATGCAGCAAAAAGGAGCACTTAAAAACAACGTGGTCGTAAGCACGGTCATGAGCAACATGGGGCTCGGCGTGGCCCTGGGTAAAACGGGTATTTCACATGTGACCACCAAGGTCGGGGACCGTTATGTCATGGAAGAGATGCTTGCACAGGGTGCGGTCCTGGGCGGGGAAGATTCGGGCCACACGGTTTTTCTGGATCACCAGACCACCGGCGACGGCATGCTGACTGCTTTAAAACTGATCGAAGTAATGTTATCCGAAAACAAACCGCTTTCCGAATTAAGATCGGTCATGACGGTATTTCCGCAGGTGCTGATCAATGTGGAAGTAATAAGCAAACCACAGCTTGAAACGCTGCCTGAAATCATGGATGCGATTCATGCCGTGGAAGAAAAGTTGAAAGGGCAGGGAAGGGTGCTGGTTCGCTACTCAGGGACCCAGCCCCAGTGTCGCGTAATGGTTGAAGGACCGACGGAGAGTGAGACCCGACGGTATTGCCAACAAATTGCTGATATTGTTGAAGAAAAAATTGGAGCCTGATTGAGTTGAATCGGAGAACCGGTGAAGGGGAGAATCGGTGAAATAATATGCGCTTGTTAGACGGGGAGGTATTGCTGGATAAAGTGTGGAAAGTCACCGATTCTTTGAAAGCTGATTTACGGTCATGGATTTACGGCGCATCTATTATATTAAGGTAGGAACAAGAGGTGTTAGGGAATGGAGGACGTAAAACTATGAAAAAGCAGGGAAATATTTATTATTTATGCCCGGATACCAATTCTCCCTTAGGAGGGATTAAAGTTATCTACGAACATGTAGATATTTTGAATAGTGATGAATTTTCAGCTTAGGTTTTACATAAGAAGAAAGGATTTAGATGCAGTTGGTTCGACAATTCGACAGCCATTTCATATTTGAGAAATTCTGTATTCCGTGAAAATGATTATATAGTAATCCCTGAAGTTTATGCCAGATATTTTATAGGAATTAAAAAAACTACAAAAAAGTCAAAAATATTTTGGAGCATTTACAATTCGCCTTCCAAAAAGATAATTTTTAATCAACATTGTTATAACACTTTTGAAGGGTATCCACTTTCAAAAAATGAAACAAATACGATATATAAAGAAGAAAAGATAATCGCTACCATGGTAGTTTCAGAAGATAGTAAGCAATATCTGAATTATGTATTTCCAGGTATGAAAATTTTTCGTGTGCACAATTCCATTGATCCTAAGTTCAGGAAACTTGATCTCCTTAAATTGCAATTAGGTATTAGAACCGTCAATAAATCATAATAATTCAAATAGTTGAGGTATTTTTTGTGAGATAATAAAAGTTATTGCAAGCGGAA
>Ga0126332_10000799_pt1 | contig 10799 bp, 7 predicted proteins | sample InaspJWI42metaG_FD_94482 | JGI IMG/M metagenome (GOLD analysis project Ga0126332, IMG submission 94482) | Marine gutless worms symbiont microbial communities from Oahu, Hawaii - Inanidrilus sp. 2 OAHU.JWI-42 metaG | ecosystem: Host-associated > Annelida > Digestive system > Unclassified | place...
AATTTACTTATTTCGAGCGGCGGGCTTGTGATGTTTCCGGCTGTTTTTTTCCGCAGCTTTTATATATTTACCAACTCACTGACTTTCCTTCTAAGACAGTCTGTAAAAATGACAGCATAAGCATATCGCGTTTACTTATTTTCTTACTGTTTTCGTTATCTATGCATACTGTTTGTTGACGTTGACAGTCACGCGATAAAATACGAGAAGATATACTTGGATACCTAGCCTTAGTTGCTTGATAGTATATTAATCTTCCGCAGTAGGATTCAGATGGAATTGTCTGCGTTAGTTAACAGCATTCGTGTTCGAGACTGTGTCTTGGTTGTCGTTTGCGCGCTTGCTATTTATTTGTTAAGGGCGAGAGATAATTTTGAACTGGACCCATCCTGGCGTAGCTATGTCGACTACCGGACAGTTTATGCTAACGGCCGCTACCCTAGCAAGAATGAGCGTCTGCCGAGGCCCATTGTGACTGACCTAGATAGTGACGGTAACATGGAAGTTGTACTAGTGACTGGTAGCTTAGAACTGCAAGTGTGCGCACTACCTCAGCAAGACAGTCAAGTGTCTGGACGCCAACTTCCAAACCTGGTAGTTCTCGAATCAGTTGAATTGGTCATCAGCACAGATGGAACTGACATTCATCGTCCTGTGGTACTTGATGCTGGATATATATTGCCTGCTGTTGTTCAACAGCATCATCGAAGCCAGGTAACTTTTTTGCCATTTACTCTAATGTAAGTACCATGTAGGAAGACGTAGTGTAATTTGTAGTATAATGAAAAAATAGATTAATACTGGATAACTAAACTGATTATGTGAATAATTAACTTATTTGATCGATCGTTGCTGGCTTATCTAGGTTGGGTAGGTCTGCAAAGTGGAACTTCTTCATTGCAGCGACGTTTCAGAGACTAGAAGTATTAGTTGTGTCGTGTGTGTTACTAAGATGTACATTATTCAAGCATTTTGCACAGAAAAATCATAATTCTCATGTACACAATGGCCATATATGAATATCTGTTCATCCTCTCTGATATTTAACTGTCATCAATACTGTATTGGTTTCGGCAATGTGCACATTTTTATTTTTTAAGGACCATGGAAAGAATTCCAAATTGAAACATTGCCTTTGAAAGCAAAGATGCCATGCACTTTTTCAGAATCAAAATGGGTTAGAAAATACTGTCATATTCTGAAATAATACAGAAACTAATGTTAATGCAAAATGTTAAAAATAGCACAATGTTGTAATATTTATTTATGTATGTAGGTGATTATTGTACTGTATGATGACTGGACAGTTAATTGCTATGATAGCCATCTTCAGTTACTCTGGTCTCAAGCGTTAATGGATATTAATCATCCTTGGCGACGTTATGATGTTCGAACTGCTGGAGTTTTGATTACTCCACACAGTCTAGCTTCAGGAGACAATGGCACTGTTGTAGTTGCCGCCAGCTTTGTACACACTGATCACAATATATGGTTTGCCACTTTCACTTTTTCATTTTGCTGTGCCAAATTTAAATGGAACAAATTCATGTACTGTGTTTAGTTTTTCTATAGGTTATTTACAGTTAAGAGCATAATATATTTTACTTTATGGTTTTTTAGGTTGCAGTTTCTGTAAAGAAATAAATGACTGTATTACGTGTGTTTTTTGACAGTGGTAAAGGTAATTGGGTAACTACTAATTAGTTTTGTGTACAGAACTCATGACAGTAATGACTGATTGACAGTTTCTGCGGTAGCACCTGATAGGTGAATAATTATCTGTTCTGCAGGGATTATAAATTACCCTATGCTAATTTTTAGACAACAAACTTTTGAAGGGTTATTCAGCTTCTGTATGAAAAAGAAACTGAAAGAATGTATTTGTTTGTTCAGGGTGAAATCAGCTAACACTAGACCTTTACATAAAATGGATATGCAATCACATTCAGCTGACCAGTCATCCATGGACAGCCAGTCTGCTGTAGTGGATGACAGATTCACACATCTGTCTGCATTTGCTCTCAGTGGCATGGATGGTAATGTCCGATGGCATCACGTTGCAGGAGATTTTGAACAAACTCATGCAAAGGTTTATATGTCAGCTGTTGCTAATGAAACTGTATGGCTGTCGTCGACTTTATACATCGATTGATTTGAGTATGAGATACAATAGCTGCATTTGTGTATATGTCTGTGTCTGCATGATAATTTATGTGTGAGTATTAAACAGACATATAACGTTTTATTAATGATTGTAAATCATTGCACGAGTCTGTATTTTATGGCTCTTGCTTGAATTATAAAAACAAAACTGGATTGAGTTTGTTAATTGAAAAACAGCAAACGTGTGATTTTTATTCACAAATTCGAGGCACAGACGTCACACTTGTGCCAGTAGGATTCAGCTGCTGCGTGAAAAAGAAACTGAAAGAAGTAGTTGTTTGTTCATGGTGAAATCAGCTAACACTAAACCTCTAGATGAAACAGATATGCAGTCACATTCAGCCTGTTGTGAATGTGAAAACTAGCTGCTGTGCTTAGAATTTGTCAAGTTTTGTTGAAATCTGTTTAATGATTTAAGAACATTTGTTGGTTGAAATTTGGTCATTGCCATTATTTTGACTATTGGTTTTTACAACTGCTTTACTGCTACAGAATCTGTGATGGCTCTGTTAAATAGTGATAGCCAGATTTCTTGGATAGATTACGTTCTGGTATATTATTTAGTAAGCCTGTAACATCATTATTTATGCAATTGTTATACTGAACTTTGCTGTCTTGTAGACTGAAATGAAGCCATATCATTGGAAGCTGGGATTAAAACGAGAACATTGGCATATTGGAGAAGTGCATTGGTCTAAATACACATCAGACCTTCTGCAGCATTTGGTATTTATGTGGCAGAGTTTGACTGTTGGCATTACATGAAGTTTTTATGACATTTTCATGTTATGCATGCATAGCTTAGATACAGTTTATTGCTATAGAGAGTGCAACGTCTGTGTGTCTTGAGCACACTGGTGAAATGTGCAAAAACAGCTGAAGTGATAAGATGCCATCTGGGGAGCAGACTCACGTGGGCCGAAGGAATGTATTAGATGGAGGTGCACATGGACGCCACCTGAAAAATGCAACTTTGATCTCTGTGGTGGTGGCAAAGCAACCTGTCACTACCATAACAACACACACACACACACCTGTTTAACGGCCTTTTTTCCAGGACTACCTGGATGAGCCGGTACCAGAAAGTAAAACCAATCTGGATTTTACTGAAGCAAGAGACAGTGGGTGGCAGTGGAATCAGCTGGGCCATATGCAAGTCTGCACCTTGCTCCAGACAGATAACCACACCACTCTTTTTTTTACAGGCCGGATGCCCTTCTTGCCGCACAACCAACAGCGTCAAAGCACTGAAGGCAGCAGCTTTTTATAATTTGTTTAATCTGTTATGTGTGTGGTTTATATTGTTTGGTTTATATTGTTGCCCATAGCCTCATTTGTGGCGGAGCACTGAAGACACGCGGTTAGACTTGGCTGAAATGCGTCGCACACAGGTCATCAATGCCGATGCAATGTCAGTCGATGCCACTCTGCCGACACTGGCTCCTCTCTCTGATGTTATTGGACTCGAGCACGAGCACGTTGTTGGACAGTCGTATGGTGGCATGCAGCCGCACAGCCGTCACGAGCATGTCAAGTGGCCAAACGCTGTTGTTATTCACCACGACTCCGGCATACAAGTGCTATCGTTCATGACTGGTCGACCGCTGACGCAGCTGCCACTTGTCGGCCGCGGCACTGCCAGCATGTTTGCCGATGTTAACGACGACAACACAATTGAGGAAGTTCGTGCGGATTTCACCATGAAATGTGAGGCTGACGTCTCATCCATTCATCCTCGGCCTCATGCTCTGTTTACGGGTCCACTGTGTGATTCGCCATTCTGGTGGGGTGGGGTGGCTGTGTCGAATCTGTTCCAGACAGTTGATGTTGTCAGTGAAGATACACACATTGCAGTTCCACCTGTAGTCATTCCACGGTAATGTGTGCAAAGTTGTTGACTGCTTACTGTGTTTCTTTCGCTAGTGCATGCGTGGTGTATCTCCTTATTAGGATATGACAGAAGCTGCTGTAAGAGACTGTGAATTTTATGCATCTATTTTACATAGGGTGGCTCCGTAGCCGAGTGGTAAGCATGCTGGACTCAGGCGCAGAAGGCCCAGGTTCAAAACGCAGTCACGACGCTGTTGGGTAACAGTCTTAGGCAAACTGTTCACACCCATTGTGCCCCTGTTCACCAAGCAGCAAAATTGGTAGCAGCCCTCTTAAGGGTTGCAGGGGTAATTGCAGGCCTGGCGGAAAGTAATGGCAGCACCACTGGATTTATGACTCACGTCACCTGCAGGCTGACTGCCAGTAACCAGGATCAGCTCTGGAACCCTATGCTCGGTAATCAAGTATGGGCTACCTTATCTTTTTTTAAATTTTACATAGAATTTATTGCTATATTGTACCTTTGCAGTGTATACAGTGAAGTGCTTTGACATTCCATTGACATATAAAAGGTCATTTCATTGAAGTTGTGAATGTGAATGGACATGTGCTATACAGAGTTGCACAGAGTCGAGGCATGCTAAACCACTTGTTGGGTCGTAGTCTACCAAGTGAGCAGACAGGGTATGACAGTATCTTTTTGACATCAACTGGCCAGCTGACGTCATACTCACCAGATGGGGAACCCAACTGGCAGGTAAACTGTTTCTTCAAGACTTACACATGTCAACAGTTTTTTTTTCAGGAAAAATCTTGCAGCTGTTTAAACATTGTTTCACAAACAACTAGTAGTAGCACTAGTTAAGGTAGTGGAGTGTAACCAAGACACATGAATTATAGGTGTTGTGTGAAACGAAGAGTGTCATCATTTCAAAAATACAGTAGTTAATGTCGCCATGTATTGTATGCGGTCAACAGTCTGTTTTCATTTAGTGCAGCTGGATATAATAATGTTGGCTGATAATTGATAGTAGTTGTAAACTGTGTAACTTTTTTTCAGACTTCTTTGCCAACGTCATGGTCTCAGATGGTTCTTCAGGTTGAGACAAACTTTGGTCTTGCACTTACTGAAAAGACAGAGTTATACTTGAATGCATTTATTCCATCTATGACACCCATATCGTTGCAGATATTCGGCAAAAAGGTATTGTCTTACAATATTGTTACGAGAAGTTTTTAAAGCTGTTTGTGCATTTTATTACTGTCAGTTGTTTTTGGTGACTTCACGTCATTGATATTAATATTGTGTCAGTGTTTGCAATAACTGTGTTATTTAGGGAGAACGAGGTTGATAGATTTCATTGTGTATGTAGTCGGCACTGATCGTCAGTGGCTGGGACACGGTGGCCATTGTTGATCTGCGTGATGGTCAGATTACCGGTCAGCATTCACTGCCATGTCAGCCAGTTGGCAAACCAGTCATTGGTGACTTCAACAGTGATGGCTGGACCGACTTCATTGTCCTCTGTCCAGAAGGGTGAGTGCTGATGTCTGCTTTTGATCACCTGTGCTGCCTGTTGATCAGTATTATCTGCTGTACACTGTGTTGGGAAAGAAATGAAATTTTATTTTCTTACTTATCTGCTAAAAAAACTTAACCATTTTAAATAAAAGGTCACATGATGTGGCTTGGGAAATGACAAATTATTTCTGGCACATTTAAACAAACAGCTTTATCTTGCTAGTCTGAACATAATGAGGACGTCAGTGTTGGGTGTTGCTGCAGTATTGTATTTACTGCTGACGTCTTATTGACTGTTGTGAAAGAATATAAAATAAATAATTAATTAAAATTAATAATTTGTCATTTACCAAGCCACGTCATGTGACCTTTTGTTTAAAATAATTGAACTAAATAGATGGAGTCTTGATGTGCCAAAGACCGGCACTGAGTGTCATTTTCATTGTGGACACATTGGATGCGGTAGTTGCTGGCAGCAAGAGCACATGGGCAGAAAACTGCTCCAACTAAATTCTCCATTCTTAACTGGAAGCACTGGCTAACACATCATGTGTAATTGCTGTAAACAGCACTGTTGTTGTTGTTGTTGTTTAGATGTTCGCCTGTAATTCACTGTAGTGAAAGCTAGTTATGATGAAACATGAATTTATGATCTATCTTTTAGGTTCGTTGGCTTCGAACTGCGCCGTGGTTCCATGCTGTTGTACACGGCAGCAGTAAGTGTGGCAGTTGTTCTTGCCGTTCTGCTGCTGGTCTGGTGCTGCTTGCAACAAGACTTCGATGATGATGATGATTCTCATCATCAGAACTTATCTTAACCACAATTTTGTAGGAGTTTTCTTACGGGGATTTTTTACACCAGTTTTGCATGTGTAATTGTGTATGTGACTGTGAATATCTGGTGTGACTATTTATGTTTTTATCATTACTCCGCCTCTGTTGGGAGCAGTGTCATGACGTGGATGTCTGTTTCTCTCTCTCTGTGTGTATGTTTGTGTATGTATGTATGTCTGCAAGCATATCTCCAGAACTACACGTTTTGTCTTCACCAAATTTTTATCCACGTTACATAAGACCGTGGTTTGGTCCTCTGGCAGTATTGCAATAAGTTATATAAAATAAAGTGAACTAACATGGATACCTCAGTAGAGCATTTTGCTAAGTTGCCACACCTCTATGGGAACTCACATGCCATATGGGATCACACAGTGTTACCTGCCACCCAGCAGAGGTGACATTCCCGTCTTTACCCCAGCTTCTGTACGGATGACGTCATAATGGCCAGGAATAGGTGACGCAAAAAAGGCATATACGTGTATGCAGAGTGACTCTGCAGGATTTGATAGAGACAAATACTTGAACTGACCTACTGGGGGTGGAGTCTGATGTCTGCGATTGCTGTGTTGTTAATGCCTGTTTATTGATCTCAAAAATACATACTGGTAAGGCTTATCATAATGTTGTGTTTTAATGCCTATTATGCCAGTCCAAATGTCCAATGCCTGTACCATCTTTTAGTTGTTGTCATCGCCATCATCTCCTTATTGATGCTGATTTTGTTGATTTGTTTGGCCACTATGAGCAAGGTGCAGACTTGCATATGGCCCAGCTGATGCCACTGCCACTCACTGTCTCTTGCTGCAGTAAAATCCAGATTGGTTTTGTGTTTCTGGTACTGGCTCACCCGGGTAGTCCTGGACAAAGGGCCGTTAAATGGGTGTGTGTGTGTTGATTTTTTTGTTATATAGCTTTGAAGTCCATTTTCACAAAAAAACAGAAGATACGTTTACATAGTTATACCTTTCTTTAATTTGCAGATGTATTTGAGCAACTTACGCAAACTTAGTCTAACTGTGATTTTTTGCAGAGAGAAGCATTTCAAATCCCACCTTTCAGTTAACCGACAAATGCAGAAATGCCAGGCTAAAACAGAAATACAGAAAATGGGTTTAGATGCACTGTGATTTAATACTAATAGTCTGAGTCTATGCTACATATGAAAACACGACATTGAAATGGCCGGGGAACATGTCCGTTGTACTGTTTCATCTCGGTCGACGGTTGCGTCACGCCGATATCTTGGTCGGTTTGTGTGACATCACCATCTATAAAACATACATGTGACAAAACACTCGTCACTGCAGGTGCTAGTAGCAGTGTATTGCACTATGTGTAGTGTTGGCATCAAGCATCTCTGTTTTAGTGACTGTTTCTGGGTGAACTTGTGTTAGCCGGTCACTACATTGACTCTGTTCCAGCTATTCTGAAATTAAAACTGAGAATTTTCTAGGTATTCTATGGGCCGAAGGTGCTTCCTGTAATCCAACGGATAGTGTCAAATAAGAGAACAACAGATTATACGAATAACGAAATGCTTAGAAGAACGGTTCGGTAATAGTCCAACAGTTCAGTTGTGAGGGGAAAGAGAGTTTTAGTTACAGTGTAAATAATTTGCGAAAAAGTAGTTTAAAAAATTCATGAAAGAAAACTTTAATAGGATGCTAAGGTCAAAACGTTTCTGTTATCAGTCTTTACCGATGTTACTCAAAGTCGGATGAAGGCATTTGGCGATTCACGCAGCACAGACAGTTTCGGTGGCGATTAATCCGATAATGCTGTTGAAACTAAAATGTGCAGTGTGTACATATCGTGACCCTTGCCCATCCTTTTATCTTTTGACTCAGGGTCAATGCATGCCTGTGACTTGCAATAGACTATATCTCTACCGACTGGTGCTGACAGCTCAAGCCGTTTTCCTTTTTAAAGCACTGACAGACAGACACAACTGAAAGCCCTACCCACGGCGACCATCGCCGGCGTGGGTAATAATAAACATACTTACTTACGGCGTGTCAACAGTTGCATGCATGTCTTGTCTCATGGCATTTCGTAATGATTCAGTAAGGAACTGAGTAGAATAAAGACTGTACGTACAATGTGTCTCATCCCAGACGTTTTCAACTGTAACTTGATCGAGTATGCGTCGTAGGATTTTTAATAATTTCTGGGAAATTCTAGCACGAGTGTTTCATAGAAAGCAGGCGATTAAAAGATGGTATAATTTTCCACTTCACTTGATTAGTACTTCTGCACTGCCTTGTAAAACTTGAAACGCAGATACTGCATGGTGTGTGTTGCTTTGCTAACAAGCACGGAAACATCCCGTTGAAAGAAAAATGTCATCCAGTAGGCCCTACATGGTTGATAGCTGTTGACATTTGTTGAGATACTGCAGTAAAACAATGTCATTGACAGTGTCGTTGACTTTCTGTGTAGGCTGCGTCAGCCGAAAAAAAACTCCCATAACTGACATGGCCCCCGATATCATTCATGGCAGACGTGGTAGAACGCCGACTGTGTGCAAAGCGCTGGATGCTTTCTCGTCTTGTTTGGTGCATGGAATTTATCGCCTTGCGTCTATGATCCTGTTCTGTGTGACCGGATGATAATTTTGATGTCTTTTATGTGCTTATTAGCAGGTCAGCAGCACACAACATTTAAGTGAAAAGATGTAATTTCTGCGTTTTCAGTTTTGCAGGGTAGTGCAGAAACACTATTCAGGCGAGGATACCATCTTTCAGTTGCCTACTTTCTGAGAAACTTTTCTGCCAAAATTTATTAAATCCAGCTACGCATACTCGAGTTGCAGCTAAAATGTCGGGATCTTTTATCACGAGACAATTTGCAGGTTGAGCCAAAAACGGGGCCACAGACTTATGACCATAATTCTGTCAAATCTTAACCGATTTACAATTTTTTTCACTGGAAGACTCCTCGGTACAGTTGCAGTTAAAAGCATATTAAAAATCCCACCGCACCTTGCATATGTTGCTACACTACCTTGTGAAAAATTAATGTCAGCAAAACAAGCCGTTAACGACAAATTACAAGGTAGTGTAGCTACATATATTTAAGGTGTGGTAGGTTTGTTAATAACCAAATCAAGAAAGGTTTATTACTGAGTCTAAGAGTCAAAAAAATTAAAATCGGTGAATATTTGGCATTTACAAGCAAAAACGTGACTGTCTCGTGCATTTTCTTCGCGTTTAGCAGTGTGTTGGCCAGGTGCGCAAAGTGCATGAGACAACCATGCTTCTGCTTGTAACTTTGAATTTTTTAAATCCATGAATATTTGGCACTCACATTCAGCACTAAACCTTTCTTATTATTTGGTTATTAACAACCCCACCACACCTTAAATATGTAGCTACACTACCTTGTAATTTGTCGTTAATGGCTTGTTTTGCTAACATTGACGTTTCATAAGGTAGTGTAGCAACTTATGCAAGTTGCGGTGGGATGTTTAGTATCCGTTTAACTGCAAATTTACTAAGGAATTATGGTCATGAGTCTGTGGCCCGGCCCGTTTTTTGGCACACCCTGTAGTGTATGAGCACTGATTAGCTGCGTTGATTGAGTGAAGGAAGGATCGTCAACGTGTAAATACCGGCTACACTACAGTGCCACGGCTGTGCGACTGACCAGTAGTTTCTGCGCGAGCGCTCGACGTCGCTCTGGATTCCAGTGAGAGTCGAGACGTTCGTCGGTGGCGAGGTTGTGCCTGGCGATCTGCCGCAGTCGGTCATCAGACTGCCGACGCTGCTGGAGACTGTAGTGGCGACGACTCTGTGTTGGGCTTGCGAATGATGCCATTCCGCCACTGTCGTAGTGCGTTCCGTCGCTGAGTGCGTCGCGTTGTTTGCCGGTATCAAACGCAGTCTTCGCTGGCGCGATGTTGCGCTTACCGTTGCCTGAACAACAGCCAGATTAATCGTATACTGAAACGATATTTGGGCCGCGTGTGACGGTGTCCGTATAATGTGTGGACGGATTATCGAAGCAGTATCGCGCCATGCATTACTGTGTTAAACTGAACTGACGCACGAAAATGACTGTGTGCATGTGTACAGACTACAGAAGATGACGCGAATAATGGAACAGTCTGATGACAACGGCCTGAAAACGAACAAGAAGTTCAGCTATCGCCGAGGGACCGCGCGATGCGTCGTGTCAGTTAAAATATTGCCAATTGCCACGCAACAGTGCAGTACGACAATTCCTGAACAAATCGAAGTTATGAAGTTGAAGGGTTAAGGTGGGCGGATGTGTAGTAAATATATGCACTCAACCGTTACGCGTGCGAGTCGCTTCCATTGTCTTATAGGTGTCATAAACAAACCGACGACGGTCGAGTTGTGTATATCGCCTGTCTACCGACGACTTGCTGTGGCGAAATTTTCTAAGTCCACAATGTAGAAATTGCTCACGTGACCCTGACCACGCC
>Ga0126332_10000801_pt1 | contig 10798 bp, 11 predicted proteins | sample InaspJWI42metaG_FD_94482 | JGI IMG/M metagenome (GOLD analysis project Ga0126332, IMG submission 94482) | Marine gutless worms symbiont microbial communities from Oahu, Hawaii - Inanidrilus sp. 2 OAHU.JWI-42 metaG | ecosystem: Host-associated > Annelida > Digestive system > Unclassified...
ATTGAGCATGCATGAAAGCAGTTAAAAGAAGGACATTGTGAAAACAGAGCGAAGAATTTATGTACTAGGCCTATTTGTATTAGCATTGGACAATGAATGCAAAATCGTTAGTAAACAAAACATCAATGATTAAAGAAAAAGCTCCACATGTGCGTATATACCTTTTTTATGTCACTCAATGGATGCTCCTGATATTACACAGCAATTTAGTAAACGAGAGGCGTGTAAAATGGGCCGTCGTAATTTGCGAAGTGAAGTTGCTAATCGGCCGTCGTGCAACCTTGCAGCAAACGACGACAAAAGTCGGAAAAATCACTGCCGCAAAGTCGTCACTCGCTACAGTTAGGTTCGACAACTGACGATCTGACGAGTATCGGCGTCGAGTCGACAAACTGACATCTCGAACTCACTGCCGAGCACTGCAATACTGTCGTGTGGTTTGAAGCAGCTCACGCCGCACTACGCAAAGTTCGGCGCCGCATCGTGAACGCTTACCGCGAGTTTCACTCACAGCTGCTGCTGCTGCTGCTGCTGCTGCATTCGCTACCGTCTATAGGCTTGTTCGCAGCACGTGAACTGAACTAAACTCCAGTTCACGGACTGGAGTTTGTGAACTGGCGAACTGCCAGTGCAAACAGCCGCAATGAAATACACGCTTTGAGAACTAACCGAGCACTAACCGTCCTAGTTTCGCTGCAGCCAATCAATACGAAGTACAGTCATAACGCTGACGCGCGTGACCAATGAACTGGGTCGACTTGCTGCAGGTCAGTGCATGGAGTTCATGTGCTGTGAACACACCTCAACGCATTCTTCCTGCGCTTCCAGCCTCGTGTATCGTACGCTGCACGGTATCGACTTACCGCACGCGCGCGGGCGACTGAATTCACTCACGAGTCGTATCCCAGACATCACACCCCTCTAGGATTGTTCTTCCAAATACCCCTCATGTCATTGTACTAATAGTAACTTGTCCAAGTTTTCAAAAAAAAATCTTGAACGCAACCGGGAAACGTATAGTATTTTACAATCATGGACGCTCTCTGAGAGCCAGAATAATACCAGAATCGTTTTTGGCCTTGCCTCCGCCCTGGAAGACGCTCCCTTAGACCGACAGGCATGCAGAACGGGATGCCCTCCCATACTCCGGCCCCTCGACGCCTTCAGCGTCTCCTTTCTAGCGTCTCGAAGCACGGTTTCCAAATTCGGCTGTAATAATGAGTTTTATCCGATAAGCGTTCCAATCCAATAACCCAATGACTTCTTAAACAACCAGTTACTTGGTTAGTTAGTCGACGATGCTGTACGTTTTCACACAGTTTGTTGTTTGGCCATTTCCACAACAGCCGTGTTTGTCAAACTACCAAACTGCGATATTTACCAAGCTTTACCTACGATTAATCTACATCATACAGTTGTGTTACAATGGCCACACAATATTACAACTTTATTCGTTTCTGTAAATTAGACAACTCGGTTGAACAAAAGATTTTACAGCCAACATTTAGTTGTATTGCGACCGGATAAACTACAATCGAATTTTAATTTCGTCATTCGAACGTCTGTTCAAACACAGCAGTGTTAGTTTTTATTGCATTTAATTTCTGCGTGTGTTTTATTACTGGGATACCGGGAGTCCTAGCAATCGTGTATATCTATTTGTTTAATGAACTAGTTGAGGGTCACTTTAAGTGCTTGTCCGAGCGTTGTCGATCATATTGGTCTGTTGTACTTCACCTCCTATTTTTCTATAGGTTTGTGAATGAATGGGTGATTGATTAAACACGCAGCGCGATCGGGTTCGGTCTCCGGTCGTGTTATAAATCAACTCGTGTAGCAACTAGCAAGGGGCCACCAATATCAGATGCGCCGTATGAAGGAGATGAGTACGGATGACAGCTGAAAAAATGAATTCTACCGACGCAATATTGGCCTATATTTCAGTCTGCCGCGACGGAATGGAATTCCTTGTCGACCCATGCAGTCCATAGTATAGTATACTATAGCCTGCTGTTATACGTAGCAGTGATCGGCCTGGCTCGACGTGGAACATATTAGCACTCGCAGCATGCCGCTGATGACTTGAAGAGATTCTCGGCGGTAGGCCGAACGCCGCGTCGAAGCAAGACCGCCGTCGACGCCTAGATCTGGTTGCAGTCAAAACGGCCTCAAGACAAAATGACCCTGGAAACGTTGACACGGCCCAGGCCTGTTTTCCACGACACTTCCTGCTTTATCAACAGTGCGGTTGTTGTTGGTACTGCCCGCATAGTATGCGGAGCAGGGTCTATGAAACGGTACGGTGTCCGTCCGTCTGTCTGTCCCGTTCGCCCATTGTAGCAGCGTGCGGCGAGTTTGCTGCTGTGGGCCCGGCGGGCAGGAGATATCGATCGATTGCTGCAGCAGCGGCGTGCGGCGGACGAATACGGGCAGTGCCACGTTGTCAGCGTGCGTAGGTAGCTGAACACAACGGCTAAACAATAAACAAGGAGCAGAGCACACTAAAATAAAACAAAATATTGTAATATATTAATGAAGATATTATAATAATGTAATATTATTATTATGTATATAGATATATATATATGTGGGCCCAGAAAAGACAGTTAAACTTGCAATGCGTGAGGGCCTTTCTGACTGGGCATCATAGATCTCACCATAGTCGGTCGCGCATGTTCGAAGGCTCCGTACGTTGGAACGTGGAGCCCCGCAGCGTTGTCTGCAGACATCCAAGTGAATGCAATGGATCGGCTCTCACGCGACGACGACGTCCCGCGTGCAAACTCTCTGTGCTGTGCCTATAGCCGAGACTCGGAATATTGGTTTGTTCTAGTTGATATACAGTGCAGCTGCCGTGGACCAGCGCATAAAGCCCAGTTCCAGCTGATCCAGAGACTAGTTTGCATAGGCCTACCTCGAGGTGCATTTCTGTTGTACTCGTCATAAATCACATCTCACACATTTTGAAATTCTATCCGGCGGCAACAAAGCAATCGTAGATATCAGACTTTGCCCCTGGTCCAATGCTGCGCCCTGATGATTCAGTTTGAGTATATGCCACGGTCAGATCCGCGCTGCCATCTGGCGAGTCACTTTGAGCATGCACGTACGATTTTGTCGGGTCGGCTGTTCCTGGCTATTACTTGCAAACATGACGTCATCCACAAAGTCGGAAGCACATAACATATCGCAACGCCTTCCGAGGAGAACCGAGCTGCAGCCATAGGTAGGCTGACATGCATAGAAATGTTGGTGAAGTTCGGACGTAAGCTTATAGTTCCAGAGACAGTGATATGACGCTTATAATATTTAACTAATAACGTCTATTGCAGGTTATGAAAAAGAGCGTGTGAACATGTTTAACTCCAACGTTCGACCGTACGTTGAGTTTGAATACAAAATACGCATATAATTCGTATCACTGTGCAAAATTATTACTCGTGTTTACAGTAACTTCTGCAGTGTGTTATCGTTTACGAAAATAGCAAGAAACTTCGCTAAATTGCAAACAGATCGCGCGTTGGCATTAAATACTTTAAGTGGCCCTCAAAGCAATCGGACTTCGGATAGGCTATCGCGTAATAATTTCCTAAGTCTGTTGTCTGGCTTCTATTATCACTGTTTGTGTATTGTACAGTTTCCAATTTTGTTAGTCCTATACCGTTGATTTATGGGATAAAAACGGGCCAGATGGTCACAGCCACGCTTTCTTTCAGGTACCGGTAGGTCCATATAATTTATCATAATTTGGCTATAGCGTATACTACTTGACATACTCAAGCTGTTTACATGGATTTAGCCCAAAGCGTTTATTATTTTTATTTGTTGTAAATATAGCTATGCTGTCCGTACTAATTGGAGTGCTTATTGGTCAATGGTCATTCAAGGTTATCGGCAATGTCCCCGAGTAATGAGTTCGTAATAATAACTACGTACAGTTAAACAGTGCAATTATATACTCAAATTGTTCGCCGCACAAGATTCTCCATCTTTTACCAGTTTAACGAACTTGTTATATGAAAATTAATATCAATACGATTAAAGTTTTTGTGCATCAACAGTAGAAATGTTGAAATGCGATAGAAAACATAACCAAAAATCCAGCAATTGACTGAGTGTACTTTCCTGTGCATAAACAACGACATAAACGAGTTGCTATAGTAGTGGTAGCCTCAGGATGCATCGCTGCTTCCTTCCTTGCGAAAATAAGGTTGAGAATATGAACCGCGGACAAATCTGAGCATGCCCTAGTATTACATCCAAAGTGCACCTGTCCACGTCCCAAATGGCACCTCGATCGGTTCAGCCATTTTTGCAGCATACACACACAGACCGCGATACATATGTAGCAACAGTCCGCATCTTAATGCAATGCATTGCGATGCGGCCTAACTACACATAACGACGTTCCATACAAGGATTATTACAGCAAAGTTTGTCTGTACACTGAAAATAACAGCTGCCATTGTTTCAGCAGTTTTAAAGACCTCTGAAGTCAGATCCTATACACTTAAACTGTATTTTAATTCGTTGCCTTTCGCGAGTGATTTGGTCGCTGTCATACTGCGATGCATACGCAAACACATATGAAATACGCGTACAGCACGTGCACGTTTCAGTCACGAGACGGTATGCATAATCGTACGTCTCCCCCCGCTCATGCCTCAATAACCGTAAACACTGCCGGTAGTATTAACAGTGAAGTACCGACAGTTTGCCGGTGTAGCGCAGCATGCATTCATAACTTCATAAGCCGCTCATTAGAGCGCTATCAGAGTGAATTTTTAATACAACTATGGAGATGGTGCGCTGTAATTTAGATTATGGCCACCGTGGTATCTGCGATGCTGTCATGGACTATTATGTGGGCATGAACGGTGTTAATAACTGGTAGGCCTAATGGAATTGCAGGCCAGGTCGCACAGGGCCAAAAATTTTTTCGGTCTATGCAGGCGTCTATAATGTCGATTATTGCAAGTATCTTTACGACATTCGCAAAGAGCTGTTGTTGCTAAACCGCATCTGTTACCTGCAGTCCAGGTAGAGCAGTTGGTCCGATGCGTGTGTCTGCCTTTGTGTTCTGGCAATAATTCTGAACGAAATTATCTTTAAAGTAGACCTAATTATCTGCATGATGGTTCACGGTAACACTATGCGTGTATCGGTGTTCATGGCTAAGCCTACTCCTATAATAGCAGACTTTCACAGCAGTAAATAATTAGCAACCAACCGGAAAGTTACGACAGTCGGCTAAAATGTTGCTAAAGTGGTCGGTGCGACCTCGAGCGAGGGCTGCCTAGTTTTGGGACGGCCACGACGATTGAGTAGAGTTGTTACGCTGCGGAAGGTCGACCAGCGCAATGTTTTTACGACTTTTTGGCAGCATCACATGCATCATATAGATGCGGTCTATTGCTACAGTCGTCGCACGTTCCGTGGCCAGTGTGGGATGTCAAGCTGGCAACAGTGTGTTCAGTGCAGCAGTTTGTTCTTATATCCTTCTAACACAGTAAATCCGCCTTTACTGAAATATCTACTTTAGCTGGCCAGCCAAAACTCCGAATTCAACTTTAGATGGCATTTTTTGTTCAAAGCTGGTAACCGTGTTAGAACGTATCATCATGGTCCAAAGTGTCAGAAACACCCGGTTGCCAGCGCCGAAATTCACGTTCATGATAAAATTTCAAGGTCAAAAGGTCAAATTCAGTCAAATTTTACAGTTTCATTACTTTGACCTATAGCTAGCCAGCAGCCGCTAAATGTAAACCGATCGAGCTGAAATTTGGCATGAAAGAACATGAAAGAGGCTAAGTTTTGCACGCCAAATTCAGTCATGATCGGCGAAGGGGAAAATTGGTATAAAAGCCCCCAAGGTCCCAAATTTCAAAAAAATTGCAGTTTTATCGTCGATTTTTTGATGCGAAGTGCGAGGTTATGTACCAAGCATGCTGAAATTACATTAATTTCACACACGTTTGGCCGGCTCACTGGTGGTAAAAACACTGAAAAACTCCAAATCTGACCAAAAGTGGAAATTTAGGGGGCACCTGTACAGACCCCGTCAACGATTAGGCTCAAATTTGGCATATGAGAGTATGCCTACATTGTACTGTTTCGTGCCAAATTTCAGCATGATCGGTAGGCTACATAATCTCGCACTTGGACCAGCTTTGAACAAAAATGCCATCTAAAGTTTTAAACAGCACATTTAACAAGGTTGGCCGGTCGACTATTACAAACTTCACAATATCAACTGCTAGCATTTACTGCGAACTTCTGTGTACCGGCTTGTTTCACTGCGAAGTACTGGGTTCATCGAATAATGATGGGTCATGGGTCAACACGATTCATCGACTATTTTGCCTCCTGTCGTAGTGGGTTCGGCTCTCATCTCCGGTCTCGTCGCAGCAGCAGGTTGTGTTCGGTCGGCGACAGTCGTCGGTCGGTCGTCTTGGTCACCGGCAGGAGGCGACGTCGGCCGAACGGACTGCGCCGATGTGCCGGCGACGTCCCGGGCGGCACGACTTCGCCCCCGGCATGGTGGGCCCCGGCGGCGGCGGCGGCGGCGCGCGGCGTCGTGAAGCGGATCAACTCGATGTGATCGCCGACGACCTTGTTGTCGGTATCGACGCACGGCAGCCAGCGAAACACGCGACGAAACCCGCTGCGAAACCTGACCGACCGAGACCGCACAGTCGACCATCACCACTGCAGCGTCGCTATTCTGAACTAGTTTCAGCAGCCGCAGATGGACCCGTGCAACGCGCTGTGTCACACCCATAGTCATATACAGGTCGGCGGAAAAATCGGCGCCACAGTCTCATGACCATAATTCCGTCAAATCTTAACCGTGCACTTTCTTCGTCTTTTAGCAGTGTGTTGGCCAGGCGCGCAAAGTGCATGAGACAACCAGGCTCTTGCTTTTAACTTTGCCAAATATTCACTGATCTTAAAAATCTTTTAACTCACACACTCAGCAATAAACCTTTCTTCATTTGATTATTAACAACCCCACCACACCTTAAATATGTAGTTACACTACTTTGTAATTTGTCGTTAATGGCTTGTTTTACTGACACTAATCTTTCACAAGGTAGTGTAGCAACATATGCAAGGTGCGGTGGGATTTTTTAATATCCATTTAACTGCAGATTTACTAAGGAATCTTTCAGTGAATTTTTTTTAATCGGTCAAGATTTGACATATTTATGGTCATGAGTCTGTGGCCCCGTTTTCTGACCCACCCTGTACACTAAAAGCAGTGCTCAGTGTGATAAACTGGCGAAGATTGTCGACAGAAGTGAGCTGACAATACTGGCGACGGTCGACGTGCCGTGGCGAAATTTTTCTATGTCCAGAGTTTGGAACGAAGTTTCAAAGGGAGGTACTCACATTTCCGGAGACATCCGAATGTCCTTAGAACGCAAAGTCAAAATACAGCTCGATCCATTCAAATAACTCTGCTGTGTTTTACGATAGTACTGCAGTGACTCGCGGATTTCAGACGGACTCTGGAAAAAGAAGCTAGAGCTCAATAATTTCTGCTCGACAATTCGCCTATACTGTGTCCGTACCGTAGAGAAATCAGACTGATTGCAGGCAGTCTGTGACAAAACATGCTACGGACTTTCAGTGGATGACATCTTCGGTGCAACAAAAACTCTTTAAACTGGGAAATGAGACTTCCTAAATGGTGAAGTATAATAATAACAAGATGTTGCAGTACTGACAGCGAAAGGCCGCATCGCTGCATGCTGCCACCTACCAAATAACATTGAGTTTATCGACCGCGTGCGAACACGTGCTGCGGCGTTGCTTATTGCTTATATTTAGTGTTGAGAACGTCGACTGTTTGCTGCCTGCTAGCGAATAAAGTTGAGAATTGAGGTCTATGGATGCCCAAATATGATCCTCCAAAAGTGCCCCTTTCTGTGGTGGGGGACCCGGGCCCCAATCTAATGCCTGGTTTCTCTAGCACCAGCGAGTCTATATCCTAAACAGCATCTCGATCGGCCCATCCGTTTTGGCACAACTCACGCGCGTGGTCAACGCTGTGGGAAGTTTACTGAAAGGCGGGTATGAGAACGGACAGACCTGGCGTTCATCCAGCAGTAGATGATCGGGTTGTACATGGCGTTGCTCATGGCGAACCAGTAGATGACCAGGTAGACGTGCTGGATCGACTGGTGGTGGGTGATGTATGTTCCGTGGTTTGTGTGTTTGTCTGTCTGTCTGTGTGTTGGGTACACCGGTAGACCTTGAAAAAACGGATAAACCGATCGCGATGCCGCTTTGGAGCAAATTCGTATGCCCAAGGAACCACACGGCTGCACACTGGAACCATCTGACGAATATAACTGAACGAGATCTCGACTGATGGTGGGTGATGTCCGGGCAGAGGCTGACGACGACGAAGTAGACGTGTTGCGGCAGCCAGCAGACGGCGAATACCACCACGATCTGATAAACTTCGCTAATACCACCACGATCAGGATCATCATCTTCACAATCTGCACCAACGTTCCACCGAACATAACATGAACAGCGCAGCCTCCAGCGATGGCTGTTCGTTACGTTCTTCGAGTATTTTTAGTGAAACTGTAATTTAGTCGGCTGAAAACGATGAATTTACCAGCTGTATCGCCCCGCTATCTTGATCCTTTGTGATGATTAGGGATTTAGGGATACCAACGATCACGGCAAATAATAGGCGGTATAATATGACTTCATATTCATGTTTAATAGTAACCGTAGCTCTATCTCGCTTGGTCTTCCAGTCTCGAGATATTGACGACGTAATAATTGTTGGCTTCAGGGACGTCTTGGCCACTTGTGGCCGTACGGCACGCTGACCGGTAAGGCAAGTGGGTTTGACTTAGTGTTTCCTACAGGCGTTTTATAGCAACCATAGCTCTAAACCGTTTTGCTATAGGACGTGGGACAGACGGACAGACAGATAAACTGACGAACACCAGCTTTGCTTCATGTCCGTATTGGCACAATAACGGTGCGCCTAGTTAGAGGCCACATTTAATTCGACCATCGCGAAATACATCGCCGACGTGCTTTGGAGAAATGCACAAGAAGTAACATATGCATTCAGTCTTTCAATCCTTGCGGTAAATTGTCAAGCTTGGCTAATAAACGACAAACAGTCGCTAAGACTGCGGTCGACCGTGCTCGTTTTCGGTCAGTATATCAACAACTGACCACAATGACGTCACAAAATGCCAGGAACCGTATAGCCACACACGAAGTCTGACGATGATGATTTTTCACACATTGATCCGTCAACGTGGATTATCGCACCGCTTGAAAGCGTCCGTGGGCCTACTACGTCGTATTCCGCATATGCTGCTGAAAAACAGCCGTTCACTGATGTGTTAAGGCTCATGTGTTAATGTGTTTACCGCATACTGTTTACGGACTGTACACGTAGTCTATTTCCACGGAGTAAGAGCCTTACGAATTCACTACAGTGACGAGTATAAACGAAAAAGCTGTGACTGTACAATTTTTGCATCCCAAAATAGCTCACCTATTTCGCGGTGAAGACGAGATCCAGTAAGCAAATTTCACAGTTGAATACAACGATACAGTGGCGTACCCGACGCTTGGATCTGACGGTCTCGGCTTGTCCTGGAAGTCGTTCGCCAATCGCCTGATTGCCCCAGAGACGACGCCCGACAAACGAGTACGTCAGCGCCAGAATCGCCAGCGGAACGACGTAGTTGATTAGTAACAAAGCCGCGTTGTAGCTACGCCGAACAGCACATTTCATTGATAACACGCCTGCTGAAGCCGCGTAGGCTGTACCGGAGTGTAGCCGGGGTGCTCATCGCCCTCCTTAGGCCTTGGCCCGTAGGTGGATAAACCACTGAAGTCTGTGACGCATGGCCTGAGAGACGCCCAATCTGCAGTTACCTTCCAAGACATCGGGTATCACCGCCTGCTACAATAGGCTACAAGTATCAGCTGTCGCAGATGGACCCGCGCGACTGCGTCGTGGTGTAAGACAAAGGTGGGCGATCAATGCAATCTACTGGCCGCCGACCGTCGCAAGTACTGTCAACTTAATTGACTGACCGACGACAGTCCAGTTTATCACGCTGAGCGTCCACGTTTGTCGAGCTAAGTTGACAGCAGCTTGCGACGATCGACGTGCTGTGGCGAAATTTAGTAAATTCAGAGGTTAGGATAAGTTCCATAAGGAAGAAAATTTTCATTGCTGTAGATGCCGAAATTTCCTTACAGCATAATGTCTAATAAAGCATCCATGCCAAAAATCAGCTCGATCCGTCAAGAAATTTTGATAAAACACTGACTTGTGACAGACGGACACAGGCACACAGACACGCAGACACAGGGCCATAGCTAGTACAGCGCTAGCATAGCATCGCGCTGGTAAAAAGTATGGCAATGCAGCTATTATCCTAAAAAATAATCTGGTCAAAACGCGTTGAAATCGTTTTAGGGGCGCTCCTGATACTAGCAAATGCACGCCTTCGCAGAATGCATCATATTTTGTTAAACATATGGACAATTTATTTCTGCACTTTTAAAGTAACTTTTAACACGTCGAACTATTGCAAGTCACGTATGAATTTTGACTACTTTAAACACACAAATAACTAAAAACATATTTTTGAGAAGAAAAAGTGATAAAAAGAGTCAACATATATTGACGACTTCGCTCGTCATCATCACATCAACTGCTTGTTCCACCATTCCGGCTCACAACCGTCGGTCGACGCACATTTCCAGTCGCTGCATCGCTCCTCTGCAACTCATTGCCATC
>Ga0126332_10000802_pt1 | contig 10794 bp, 4 predicted proteins | sample InaspJWI42metaG_FD_94482 | JGI IMG/M metagenome (GOLD analysis project Ga0126332, IMG submission 94482) | Marine gutless worms symbiont microbial communities from Oahu, Hawaii - Inanidrilus sp. 2 OAHU.JWI-42 metaG | ecosystem: Host-associated > Annelida > Digestive system > Unclassified | place...
CAGACAACTGCATCAACACCAAGGACACCTGAGTGACTGTAATTTTATGACAAGGCTACTATACAAAAATTCATACTGACTCAGTAACATATGTGAATGCTAACAGTAGTTTTTTTTCTTCTTCTTTATTGTATAGACTGCATTGTACATGTAATTTCATCTGCGGTTTGTCAGATGTGATAATAAAGACATGCATTCAGTCAGTTAATGTACCGACACTAGTACTGGAGTCGCGCGGTCCCTCTGTAAAAACATCCTCGTGACAATCCATGGAGATTGTGCGACTATGACTTTAGAGCACTGGAAGCTATCTGAGTATCTGTAATATATTGTGCTTACACTTCAGTGCAAAGCGTCATTTACTTACAATAGACTTGGTCGTTGCTTTCGTTTTGTTCATATTTATGCTTGTAATCTTATATCGCTGTGTTTTTTTGTGTTGCTGCCGTTTCTCGGTGAATAAATATTTATGTATAAAGTGTGTTCATAATAGTAACAGTTACACTAACTCTGCTGTGTGGAGTAGTTTTGCAGAGTGTCTTTATAGTTTTGTGTGTAAAATGCATGTACGTGAGTATTTGCATTTTTTGTATTCATTTCCTTGTATTCTGCTGTTTTTAAATTTGTGCTGGCAACTGGCGTAATAAATAAAAAAAACAGACCACAAGCCAAATTTGGTCCAGATTCGCTGAAAACTGTTGGCCGTGCATATATGATATTTTGTTAGTACTCCAGTACCAAGTCTCAACTACTGTGATGGACTTGATCGTTGCATTTTGTATTGTATCTTGTTTGTATTTATGTTTGCGCTGCTGTGTTTCTGTGTCGCTACCGAATTTTCGGTGAATAAAGATTTATATAAAAAACACGGAAACAAACAGACAGACTCACAGACACAGAGATTCCCTTATAAGATGTCTTGTCTCCATAATAACACTGTCGTGTCCGTCCATCCGTCTGTTTCCATTCTACAAGTAGTTAACTGACCTATTTCCTTTATTTTTGGACGTGTATGGATCATGTCACAGTTTGCCGGGGATTGAAAGTCAAGGTCACGGGTCACAGTCAAAGGTGTGCTACACGAGTATCTAACGTGACGTCCTATAGAGTATTGACTGGCGGCCGTAGTAGTAGGTTTCCGTTGTGACATGAGCTGCGAGCTCGCTAATTTTGATCCATCTGGTATTGTACTTACGTCTATTTTAAAACTGAAACCAAAAGTTGTTGTCTTTTTGAAAGTATGAGCGTATAGATGCAATTTAGTTAAGTCTCACATAAATTTTAAAAATCTTTTTTTAAATCTTTTTATCGCATTTTGTTTTTCCCTGTTCATAGTATTATCAATCTACCATTGCTGCTGATTAATAGACGTTTTCAGAACATCGCAAAACGACCAGCTTTATTGTACTGTGATAATTCTAGAATCGTTGTTAATTCATTACGTCCGCTTTAAACAATTACTTGAGACCGGAGTCGGGTCGCTGTCGTGGGAATCATAGATTGTCGACGTCACAAGTCAATCATCGGCTGGGGTTGGGCTGGCCGTATGATTACAAAGCATTCGAGTCGGGTCGCCATGCTTGGGTTTCAGCATAATTACAGAAGGTCAAACGGTTCTCAGACGACAGATTGCTGGCGTGATGCAAGCGGTAGTGGGACATGGTGGCTGCTTCCTTCCGTCCTTCGATTCCGAACACTTGGTAAGTCGGTGCCAGTGTTGTTAACCTTGACGAGAACGGAAATTTAGACAAAAATCATCGACGGGAATAAACTCGACACTGGTTACAATGTTTAGAACCATGATGATTGTGAGTACGAGCTGTGATTTCTTATGTGGGCTGATAAATAAAGAAATGAAAAGATGGGACAGTGATAGTGTAGCATGTGTAAAAGTCGAGAGTTTATTGTTCCAGTAACAGTAACAGAAACGGGGTCATTCATATGACATTGTCGTAAAAGGAGGACCGAGCCACTAGTAAGTAAGAAAATTATCGTAAAGATAGGACACGTCATTGTTTTCAGTTATGCCAGCTAACAGATATGTAGACATACATAATGCATGTACAATGTACGATAAAAAACGAAGTGAAGAACGTACCGGCGTGTGATCGCAATAATTCGCACCTCTTCTCGGGGCGGTTGATGGGATCTTGAGACTTTGAAAGGGCTACATTACTTTGAACAGACTGTGAGCTGTGACTTGTAGCTTTGTAGCTTAGCGATTAGTATTTGCAAAAATCATGCTGTGCAATAATTTAATTTCTTGATTTCTGCGCTTTGCTGTCTATTTCGAATCTTAATACCCAGAAATATCTTACGATAAACTTGAGATAATCTTATGATAAATCGTAAGATCAGCTTGCGACAGTGACTTAACGATATGCTAAGATTTCGTTTAGGAACATCGTAAGCTAATTTAAAAAAGTTTTTCAGTTTTCGTCTGATTAATGGTTATCTTCAGACAGCTAGATGTTGATCGTAAGATTTTCAAAAGTTTTATCGCAAGTTTATCTTACGATAATCGTAAAATATTTAGTACATTAGACGTCCGTCGTAAATCGATCGTAACTTTGGCATTATCGTAAGATAATCGTAAGACTGTCGTAAGATATTTTGTAAATCGGGCCCGAGATGTCCCGTTCCGAGTCACAGTCCAGACGCCGTACTGACCCACGGTAGTGCACCGGCATACGGAGGCATCATTTAGCACGTGCCCGGCCGCTCGCCGGGTGCTAATAAGGGTGTTGTCGCACCAACAAGATTTGTGTGTCCGCTTCCCACGGAACAAAATTGACAGCCGTTCGGCCGTCGTGGGAGAAAGAGAGAAAGCAGACGCGGTAATTGCTGCTTCAGAATGCGGCCCGGCTGTGTAGTCTACTCTGGGAATTAAACAGACGGCTTCGCGTCGTTCGCGATGGTGATTAATTAAAGGCCGAGATCCAGCGCTAGCCGGTACTCGGCTGGTAGTTGTAGTAGTGGATCTGACTTCTAATGTCCGAAAATGTTAAAGCAGTCGTTGCTGACGAGTGTAATCACACAGAAAGTAAGTAAGTAAGTTGCCCTATATTTTTGCATGTCAAACGCACACAATGACAGACGATTGACAAATACGCGTAGGATGCATGGCAATACAGCGGGTTGATAATTAGAATATAAACACAACACACGGTAAAGCAAGTAAATTTATTGAAGAAAGACAGTGAGTCTAATTCATTCTACTCAATGCCAGTCTATGGCAGAGTAAAACACAGCAAACGAACTAGAGAACGTTAACAACTGTTTAATAATCGACATTGATTACATCGGTAACTCGGTTGCAGCTTCGCGGGGTTATGTTTTAACCCCTGGCAGGATACGTAAGCTTACATGAGTTCCTGATGGATTTTTTTTGCAAATCACGTCTGAACAGCATTTCAATTGATACAGAGTGCATAAAAAATCCCGGTTTATTTTGAAGCGTTTCTAATTTTGGAGCAGAAGCATCCCAAAACCACGGCATGAAATGAAATTTCTCTGAGAGTATAAGAACTTTATTTTCCTTAAGCAATTCGAAGAAGAAATGCAAACAAACAAACACATGTAAATATCGCCTGCGGTAACTACATCGTGTGACCAGTTGAAGAAATGTTGGACACAGACAACAGAAAGCTGTTTTTTTCACATCATTTCGCGGTTTTTGTTTTATTTAAACATCGGCGGCAAAGGGCGGAAGCCACTTATATGCCGGTAAAATCAGTACAATGAACATATATGCATGATAAACAATAATACAAAATAAAACAATACGATAAAAAATAAAATGACAATTATACAATGGGAATTAGCACATTAAGAGGACACGCACGCTAAAAGCATTAATATTTAGTATATATTTAGTACTGGTAATTTTGTTTAAGGAATTTCTAAATGTTGCCAATGAAGAAAAATTCACAATACTTGGAGGTAAACTGTTCCAAACTTTTGCAACACGTTCGCTAAAAAAGTTTTTTCGCGTGTTCATGCGTCTGTCGTTAACCGTTTTGGTGGAAACCGTGTTATTCAGCATGTCCTCATTAAGGCAGAATGACCAGCAACATTCTCTCAGCCACTGCTCAATCGCCTTGTTAAGCGACAGAAGGACCTAAGCAGTGTTTTTGTGTGTTCGCGAAAAGAGCGAGGATGACCGCTAGCTGAAGTTCGGTCTGCCGAGCCAGTTTTGTCAAGTTCTCTGATAAGATCGTTCTACATTCTCTTCTTTCTTCTGCTGTTGGAGACTTCTGCACCATTCGTGATTCAATTGAACTTTTTCAGCGTAAAACATTTTTGCAAATACCTTTTTTTGCTGTTAAAAGGACCATGCTCATTTACAAATGACGAAATTTATGACATCAAAAACTTCTTTAATTTTCAGGCAAAATTTGTACAAGGGGAAACTTTCTTTAATGCGAGTTGATTTCTGGGTAAGTACGCATTGTTATCATGTTTTTACTTTTTTACTACTCTAAAATCGTTACATAGCGCTTGAAACTAGACTGAGATTTTTGGAGAACGCTGTACAAGGACTGAGAAAAAGAGAAGAGTTGCAAAATACAAACAACTTTTTTCTTGATCAACAACAAAATTCACACTACAAAATTAGTGAGTCTTAGTCTCTTAGGAGTGTAAAATGCCAGGGGGTTGTGCGCTACGCGTAGACAAAATGATCTGTTTTCTGTAACTGATAAAAATGTAATTCTAAAATGGAGACGTAAGGGCCTAGTTCAACGCGCTGGTTTAATTTGTTATATGTTTTCGAGCATGCGTGCAATTTACTTTTTCTGTTGTTCGTGTAAACGAACTAACACTTTGTTTTCACTGCAATGTTAACTTATTAACACAAATACGTACGTTTCTCCCATTCCACGCTTAGGCATGTTTCTACTACGGCTGTTTATTTAATCAGGCTACACTGTTTTCGTTCATATTTTGTGCGTATAGACTACCTGTTCGCAATTTAACGCCATTTGATTTCTCTCGGGCGCCTTCAGGTAGACGGATCTGCTGGACTGCTAGAATGTCGGAGGACTTCATCATTTATTGCAGGTGCGAAAGGTGCGAATGAATCAATATTCACACCTGCACGCTATTAAGCACGTTTCTCACCGACGACTCGCTCGCTATTAGCGTGAAACGCGTCGAGCGTCGAAAGGCGACAATGTTTTACGCCCGCGAGTCCAACTTAATGAAGCGCGTTCGGTGACCGTAACGGGCTCTATTATGGTTCAGCTTATGCACACAAATGTGTAACATTTGCCCCCTCCCCTCCGGGACATTTGCCTCCCCCTCCGGAAATCACCATCACGGACCTCTGCCCGAATTTGACCGTGATCCTAACCTAATCCCAAACCTGTTATCGGTAGTGACTCTGTTGTAGTATTTAAATACTACAACAGAGTCACTACCGATAACAGGTTTGGGATTAGGTTAGGATCACGGTCAAATTCGGGCAGAGGTCCGTGATGGTGATTTCCGGAGGGGGAGGCAAATGTCCCGGAGGGGAGGGGGCAAATGTTACACATTTGTGTGCATAAGCTGAACCATAATAGAGCCCGTTACGGTCACCGAACGCGCTTCATTAAGTTGGACTCGCGGGCGTAAAACATTGTCGCCTTTCGACGCTCGACGCGTTTCACGCTAATAGCGAGCGAGTCGTCGGTGAGAAACGTGCTTAATAGCGTGCAGGTGTGAATATTGATTCATTCGCACCTTTCGCACCTGCAATAAATGATGAAGTCCTCCGACATTCTAGCAGTCCAGCAGATCCGTCTACCTGAAGGCGCCCGAGAGAAATCAAATGGCGTTAAATTGCGAACAGGTAGTCTATACGCACAAAATATGAACGAAAACAGTGTAGCCTGATTAAATAAACAGCCGTAGTAGAAACATGCCTAAGCGTGGAATGGGAGAAACGTACGTATTTGTGTTAATAAGTTAACATTGCAGTGAAAACAAAGTGTTAGTTCGTTTACACGAACAACAGAAAAAGTAAATTGCACGCATGCTCGAAAACATATAACAAATTAAACCAGCGCGTTGAACTAGGCCCTTACGTCTCCATTTTAGAATTACATTTTTATCAGTTACAGAAAACAGATCATTTTGTCTACGCGTAGCGCACAACCCCCTGGCATTTTACACTCCTAAGAGACTAAGACTCACTAATTTTGTAGTGTGAATTTTGTTGTTGATCAAGAAAAAAGTTGTTTGTATTTTGCAACTCTTCTCTTTTTCTCAGTCCTTGTACAGCGTTCTCCAAAAATCTCAGTCTAGTTTCAAGCGCTATGTAACGATTTTAGAGTAGTAAAAAAGTAAAAACATGATAACAATGCGTACTTACCCAGAAATCAACTCGCATTAAAGAAAGTTTCCCCTTGTACAAATTTTGCCTGAAAATTAAAGAAGTTTTTGATGTCATAAATTTCGTCATTTGTAAATGAGCATGGTCCTTTTAACAGCAAAAAAAGGTATTTGCAAAAATGTTTTACGCTGAAAAAGTTCAATTGAATCACGAATGGTGCAGAAGTCTCCAACAGCAGAAGAAAGAAGAGAATGTAGAACGATCTTATCAGAGAACTTGACAAAACTGGCTCGGCAGACCGAACTTCAGCTAGCGGTCATCCTCGCTCTTTTCGCGAACACACAAAAACACTGCTTAGGTCCTTCTGTCGCTTAACAAGGCGATTGAGCAGTGGCTGAGAGAATGTTGCTGGTCATTCTGCCTTAATGAGGACATGCTGAATAACACGGTTTCCACCAAAACGGTTAACGACAGACGCATGAACACGCGAAAAAACTTTTTTAGCGAACGTGTTGCAAAAGTTTGGAACAGTTTACCTCCAAGTATTGTGAATTTTTCTTCATTGGCAACATTTAGAAATTCCTTAAACAAAATTACCAGTACTAAATATATACTAAATATTAATGCTTTTAGCGTGCGTGTCCTCTTAATGTGCTAATTCCCATTGTATAATTGTCATTTTATTTTTTATCGTATTGTTTTATTTTGTATTATTGTTTATCATGCATATATGTTCATTGTACTGATTTTACCGGCATATAAGTGGCTTCCGCCCTTTGCCGCCGATGTTTAAATAAAACAAAAACCGCGAAATGATGTGAAAAAAACAGCTTTCTGTTGTCTGTGTCCAACATTTCTTCAACTGGTCACACGATGTAGTTACCGCAGGCGATATTTACATGTGTTTGTTTGTTTGCATTTCTTCTTCGAATTGCTTAAGGAAAATAAAGTTCTTATACTCTCAGAGAAATTTCATTTCATGCCGTGGTTTTGGGATGCTTCTGCTCCAAAATTAGAAACGCTTCAAAATAAACCGGGATTTTTTATGCACTCTGTATCAATTGAAATGCTGTTCAGACGTGATTTGCAAAAAAAATCCATCAGGAACTCATGTAAGCTTACGTATCCTGCCAGGGGTTAAAACATAACCCCGCGAAGCTGCAACCGAGTTACCGATGTAATCAATGTCGATTATTAAACAGTTGTTAACGTTCTCTAGTTCGTTTGCTGTGTTTTACTCTGCCATAGACTGGCATTGAGTAGAATGAATTAGACTCACTGTCTTTCTTCAATAAATTTACTTGCTTTACCGTGTGTTGTGTTTATATTCTAATTATCAACCCGCTGTATTGCCATGCATCCTACGCGTATTTGTCAATCGTCTGTCATTGTGTGCGTTTGACATGCAAAAATATAGGGCAACTTACTTACTTACTTTCTGTGTGATTACACTCGTCAGCAACGACTGCTTTAACATTTTCGGACATTAGAAGTCAGATCCACTACTACAACTACCAGCCGAGTACCGGCTAGCGCTGGATCTCGGCCTTTAATTAATCACCATCGCGAACGACGCGAAGCCGTCTGTTTAATTCCCAGAGTAGACTACACAGCCGGGCCGCATTCTGAAGCAGCAATTACCGCGTCTGCTTTCTCTCTTTCTCCCACGACGGCCGAACGGCTGTCAATTTTGTTCCGTGGGAAGCGGACACACAAATCTTGTTGGTGCGACAACACCCTTATTAGCACCCGGCGAGCGGCCGGGCACGTGCTAAATGATGCCTCCGTATGCCGGTGCACTACCGTGGGTCAGTACGGCGTCTGGACTGTGACTCGGAACGGGACATCTCGGGCCCGATTTACAAAATATCTTACGACAGTCTTACGATTATCTTACGATAATGCCAAAGTTACGATCGATTTACGACGGACGTCTAATGTACTAAATATTTTACGATTATCGTAAGATAAACTTGCGATAAAACTTTTGAAAATCTTACGATCAACATCTAGCTGTCTGAAGATAACCATTAATCAGACGAAAACTGAAAAACTTTTTTAAATTAGCTTACGATGTTCCTAAACGAAATCTTAGCATATCGTTAAGTCACTGTCGCAAGCTGATCTTACGATTTATCATAAGATTATCTCAAGTTTATCGTAAGATATTTCTGGGTATTAAGATTCGAAATAGACAGCAAAGCGCAGAAATCAAGAAATTAAATTATTGCACAGCATGATTTTTGCAAATACTAATCGCTAAGCTACAAAGCTACAAGTCACAGCTCACAGTCTGTTCAAAGTAATGTAGCCCTTTCAAAGTCTCAAGATCCCATCAACCGCCCCGAGAAGAGGTGCGAATTATTGCGATCACACGCCGGTACGTTCTTCACTTCGTTTTTTATCGTACATTGTACATGCATTATGTATGTCTACATATCTGTTAGCTGGCATAACTGAAAACAATGACGTGTCCTATCTTTACGATAATTTTCTTACTTACTAGTGGCTCGGTCCTCCTTTTACGACAATGTCATATGAATGACCCCGTTTCTGTTACTGTTACTGGAACAATAAACTCTCGACTTTTACACATGCTACACTATCACTGTCCCATCTTTTCATTTCTTTATTTATCAGCCCACATAAGAAATCACAGCTCGTACTCACAATCATCATGGTTCTAAACATTGTAACCAGTGTCGAGTTTATTCCCGTCGATGATTTTTGTCTAAATTTCCGTTCTCGTCAAGGTTAACAACACTGGCACCGACTTACCAAGTGTTCGGAATCGAAGGACGGAAGGAAGCAGCCACCATGTCCCACTACCGCTTGCATCACGCCAGCAATCTGTCGTCTGAGAACCGTTTGACCTTCTGTAATTATGCTGAAACCCAAGCATGGCGACCCGACTCGAATGCTTTGTAATCATACGGCCAGCCCAACCCCAGCCGATGATTGACTTGTGACGTCGACAATCTATGATTCCCACGACAGCGACCCGACTCCGGTCTCAAGTAATTGTTTAAAGCGGACGTAATGAATTAACAACGATTCTAGAATTATCACAGTACAATAAAGCTGGTCGTTTTGCGATGTTCTGAAAACGTCTATTAATCAGCAGCAATGGTAGATTGATAATACTATGAACAGGGAAAAACAAAATGCGATAAAAAGATTTAAAAAAAGATTTTTAAAATTTATGTGAGACTTAACTAAATTGCATCTATACGCTCATACTTTCAAAAAGACAACAACTTTTGGTTTCAGTTTTAAAATAGACGTAAGTACAATACCAGATGGATCAAAATTAGCGAGCTCGCAGCTCATGTCACAACGGAAACCTACTACTACGGCCGCCAGTCAATACTCTATAGGACGTCACGTTAGATACTCGTGTAGCACACCTTTGACTGTGACCCGTGACCTTGACTTTCAATCCCCGGCAAACTGTGACATGATCCATACACGTCCAAAAATAAAGGAAATAGGTCAGTTAACTACTTGTAGAATGGAAACAGACGGATGGACGGACACGACAGTGTTATTATGGAGACAAGACATCTTATAAGGGAATCTCTGTGTCTGTGAGTCTGTCTGTTTGTTTCCGTGTTTTTTATATAAATCTTTATTCACCGAAAATTCGGTAGCGACACAGAAACACAGCAGCGCAAACATAAATACAAACAAGATACAATACAAAATGCAACGATCAAGTCCATCACAGTAGTTGAGACTTGGTACTGGAGTACTAACAAAATATCATATATGCACGGCCAACAGTTTTCAGCGAATCTGGACCAAATTTGGCTTGTGGTCTGTTTTTTTTATTTATTACGCCAGTTGCCAGCACAAATTTAAAAACAGCAGAATACAAGGAAATGAATACAAAAAATGCAAATACTCACGTACATGCATTTTACACACAAAACTATAAAGACACTCTGCAAAACTACTCCACACAGCAGAGTTAGTGTAACTGTTACTATTATGAACACACTTTATACATAAATATTTATTCACCGAGAAACGGCAGCAACACAAAAAAACACAGCGATATAAGATTACAAGCATAAATATGAACAAAACGAAAGCAACGACCAAGTCTATTGTAAGTAAATGACGCTTTGCACTGAAGTGTAAGCACAATATATTACAGATACTCAGATAGCTTCCAGTGCTCTAAAGTCATAGTCGCACAATCTCCATGGATTGTCACGAGGATGTTTTTACAGAGGGACCGCGCGACTCCAGTACTAGTGTCGGTACATTAACTGACTGAATGCATGTCTTTATTATCACATCTGACAAACCGCAGATGAAATTACATGTACAATGCAGTCTATACAATAAAGAAGAAGAAAAAAAACTACTGTTAGCATTCACATATGTTACTGAGTCAGTATGAATTTTTGTATAGTAGCCTTGTCATAAAATTACAGTCACTCAGGTGTCCTTGGTGTTGATGCAGTTGTCTG
>Ga0126332_10000805_pt1 | contig 10791 bp, 6 predicted proteins | sample InaspJWI42metaG_FD_94482 | JGI IMG/M metagenome (GOLD analysis project Ga0126332, IMG submission 94482) | Marine gutless worms symbiont microbial communities from Oahu, Hawaii - Inanidrilus sp. 2 OAHU.JWI-42 metaG | ecosystem: Host-associated > Annelida > Digestive system > Unclassified | place...
ACCATCAGTTTGGTCAGGACTTGTCGTATAAGTAGTTTCTGCACTGTTGCGTGGCAATTGGCAAGATTACTACTGACAAGACGCATCGCGCGGTCACTCGGCGATAGCTGAGCTTCTTGTTGAACTATGGACATGAGAGAGACAGACAGACGAACAGAGCAGATTCGATTAACGTTCCTCCACTTTGGTGGCGCGGAATAGAAACCGACAACACTTAAATGAAATCAAGCTGACGCGACTTTCGCATCAGTGATCGAGCGCATCTAGGGTCCGCTAGACTGGCCTTTCTTCTGCCGATACCGGCCGCGCGACCGGGCCGGGTCGAGGTTGCTGACCCGTGCCGCGGTGTTGTTCTGTACGGACCATTCGTGACTCGTGACATGTCCAAAGTCATGTAGCATTCGAACGTCAAAGGCTGCAGTGGCGTGCAGCTGAAACCCAAACCCAGCAGCAGCAGCTGTTGACAGGTGCGTTCTGGATGTTACATGTGTCGTATAACTGCGACACGCAACGCTATATAGTGTGCATGAAGCCGTGTAGGCTATCCGTCTTGACGCTTTGTCCATATTGAGCACGCAGCCACGCACGATACGGACAGACAGACAGATAGATATACACAGGGTGACAGTGACGTAATTTCTTTCCATATCTATGCCAGCTGATTTTCGCCGCCATCTTGTAGGTGAAACTCTTATAAATGTTTGTTACTCTGCTGTCACTTAAATACACTTTGTCGGTAGTTCAATGATCACACAGACTTTTTCTTAAAGTAATTAGTTAAATTTTATTAGAACAACATGGTAAATCTTTACCCATTAACTCCACACATTATGCCAAGTTATACCCACAAAATGGCGAACGTATAGTGACCGTAGATTCTGTGACGTCATTTCATCCTATGTATACGGACAGGCAGGTGCGTGGATCGTGATTTATTTTGCTCTCGGCCTCCGCGAGAATCTGGGCATCGGTCTTAAAGTTTTGACTTCTGTCGATGTCCTTCGACTGTGCAACTTCTAGAGATAATTCTGCACTGTTGTCGAGCAATACAAACGTTTCTGAGTTGTTGCACCGCTACCCATAAAACCCCACGAACCGCACAAGCAGTCGTCAATTTAGAGTTTATCCAGATGACTTCCTATTTACATCTAGTATAGTAACAATTACTGCTCTATGTCACTTGGTTTTCGAGATACTGACTGCTGATTGGCGTACTTGTTTCGGCCTTAAGGACGTTTCTCGTAAACATTCTCTTACAGTTTTACTGTGTCGTATAGTTCGTTGCCAAAGTTGCCGCGATATCATTAGGATTTAGGAGACACGCGTGGCGCACTAGGAGAACAAAGCTCCGGCTCTAAAGCCCATGACAGACGACCCAAGTTCTCCGTCTAAGATTGTCAAGGGGTTGCTGCTGGCTGATCTCACCTTCTGCGACGGTCTACGCGGCTTGAATACGGGGTCACGAATGTAGCTGGATTGATGACTACAGACTAGCTTTGACATTCTTAAAACAATTTTGAGCAACTTATTATGCAGTGGAAGCGCTCTCCCAGATACCAGAGTCAACTGGATTCGGCTCTGGGCTCTGGACTGTTGGGCGTCCACAACTCTGATGATACGAACTGCGGCATTCGCGGACTCCGCAGCTGAAATGTCACCTGTAGTTGATGCGCAGGTGCGCCGCTCAGCTGCATGCACTGCAGCGCATAAGTGGCAGCATCTGTAGAATCACATCAAAATAATAGACGTGCCTGGATGATTACTGCACCGAGAAAAACGACGCACTTTAAAAAATCTCCGTTAATTCACTCAACCAATAACATAGCCGGTTCTTCTCGGGGCCATGCATATTTGCGAAAGAAAAATGGTCTCTGGCATTAGCGCAGTCTTATAGGTAGTACAGTATAAAACATTAAAGTAAAGTATACGGATAACCTGTGTAACCTGCCACACCGCTACGGGAACTCACATGCCATATAGGATCACACAGTGTTACCTGCCACCCGACAGAGGTAACATTCCCGAGCGTGTGTTTTGTAGTGACAAACTGTTGAATATTATGAGGATTCCTGATGCATTGTAGCCCTACAAAAGTGTTTTCGGTCATGTAGCAATGGAAAGATGTCATCCGACGTCGATTACCTGTGCGCTTTCCTCATTAATTATGTACTTATTCACTTAATTATACAATTAATTTATACAAATAGTAACTTGAACTGCCGACAAAATACGGACAACTGCTATTGGTCCATATTCTTGAAGTCTCTGAAAGGACATCGCGCAGTACGACTAGAACGACCTTCAATTTAGCTGAAGCAACCCGCCTCTGCACTACTCACAGACACTGAGTTAGGTTTGTGTCTTCTTGGCGGCGTGGCGTAGTGGTTAGCGGCGTTCGTCGCATGAACGAAGTTAAGACACGTTGAGCTCGGCTAGTATTTGGACGGGTGACGGTCTTTGGGCGCGTATAATATCTCGGTGTGTAACCATGCAGCCAACTAGGTCAACTCGGCCTTGCATCCCCCGGGGTCGCTAAATCGAGTACCAGCTATGCTGGACTAAAGGCGGGAACGTCACCTCTGCCGGGTGGCAGGTAACACTGTGTGATCCCATATGTGAGTTCGCGTAGCGGTGTGGCAACTTTGCGAACTGCTGTACACTTGCTACTTACTTACTTACTTCCAAAGGCAGCGACGTGATTCAGCTAACTGTCCGCCTGTATGTATACACTACAGTCGTTACCGAGCATTTCATGACCCGCTGACGATATATCAGCACGTTCCATCAACTCAGCGCGCGTCGGCCGCTGACCGCAAGATAACGCACGAAAACGACCAGACGTTCGATAGGCGCTCAGCAGCAGCAGCAGCGATAGTGCAGTTACGAAGGCAACGTGGACACTATAGGCGCCCCGTAGTTGACGCAATCGCTCTAGCCGTCAAAAAGTGTCCCAGTAATGTGACAAAAAGCTACATCGCTGCCCATTTCTGTAGGTTATCTGGTCTCCCATCTAATCATGGTTTCCTGGGCCCACTCGAGTCTGCCCCCAAGCCGGCTCACGATCGGCTCATTCGTTTTCGCACAGCGTACCCGTGTGCCCAACATACACACAGACATAAGCAAACCACGAAACGTCAGGCATATGTAGCAACAGGCAGCATCTGTGCGACGCATGCGGCGCGGCCTAAAATGTGTGGGGCATAGCCTCTTGCACTGCTTTAAACGCGCTCAGATTTTGCCAGTGCACCAAAACATGCGAGTAATAGCACAAAAGTGTTTGAGATGCTGAAACTTCGCTTGCGGTGATGCATTGTCCCAGAGACTCGGACCCGGTTGGTGTAGCTTATGACACTTCCCAGAGCCACGGTCGGCTGGGAAGGAGAATCCCCTCCCCATGCCTCCTTTGTGCCTTGACTTCGTCTATGGCGCCTCATTCTAGTCTTTTTCGCACTGTCATTTATAAACCTCGGCGCCTGTGACGCCGGGTGAGACGAGTGACAAATTTCGTTTCAGCATTCGACCACGCGACGACTCCTCAACAAACGACATTACTATTGACCAGCTGCGTACGGTGCTTTCACTGCTCGCGTGACAAGGCTGGATTCGAGAATAGACACAATGTATATTCTACGTTACTTTCTACGTATAAAGCATATATCGTTTCGTACAAGTGTTCCAAAACAGGGTAACTGTTACTTACGTAGCGTGCTTCTGGGAAAACAAGTTTCTAAGATACTTCTGCAAAGACGGCTGAACCGATCGAGATGTTGTTTGGGATGTAGACACGGGTGGGCATAAAACCACGTATTAGGTGGGGGTCCGGATTTCCCAACGGGAATGACCACTTTTGGGAGACATGTACCAATAAATTCAAAGTCACGGGATGGACAATACCTGCGATGTGTCGCATCTGTCTGTGGTGCTACCAACCGCCTGGCTACACATTAATATTCTCCTCCACGAAAACCCACACTCCCCGCGTTTTAATCTTGTTTCTGTATTATAGTAAGCCACAATTCAACAATCATTATACCACAACAAATTCACTGTTTAAGTGAATTTCTCTACCTCTGTTTCAAAGTTAAGCAGTATTACGAAGATCCAGCATGCCATGTCTGTCTACGTGAAACGTCATTTAGTTCAAAACTGTGTTTTAAAAATTTCACCCCCTTCTTGTTCGCGCTATAACTTTTTTGCTCCTAAACCGATTTTGATAATATTTAGCAGAATTATATGTACGGAAGAAGAATTACAATAGAATTATAAGAAATACATATTATTTGCCTTGATGACTGTTCTATGTGCACTAACAACAGCCTATAGCATGAGCGTCCAATTCTGACTGATATTCACAACAGAAAACGTCAAATTCAAGCAAAATGACTCGAGCTGTAAATCAAGTCAAACCACTCACGAAACATCAATTCACATATTTACAATAGCCTAAGTAGTGTTAAAGTGTCTTCCTTTGCCAACGTTTCTGCCAAATATTATCAAAATCGGTTTACGATCAAACAAGTTACAGCGAAAACAAGAAGGGGTGAAATTTTCTGAAACACACGACGTATAGGGGGCCTACTGCGTGGCACACGCACAGCAACGGATTGCTCTACTTGTACCATTACAGTGATCGTAAAATAAACTGCCGGTCGCCGCCAGTCGACCAGCTTGCGCAGTACTTCCACCTGCTATTTGGATAGCTTGTATGAATAATTACGAGGCTGAGAGTGGATCGATGGAGGGATGAACGAGCTAGTGTGCTATATGCGCTGACGACAAATCGCGGCAAGGCGCCGAGTTCGCTTTTAACGACTATCGCACGACGCGGCCGGCGCGTCTTCACGACGGTCGTTATTAGAGTCTGTTGTCGCGGCGATCAGCCGACTCGACGATGATGACGGCCGAACGAGCTGTCTGGATCGATCGACACCGGCTTCCTAGCAACGCCCAGTAGTAGGCGACAGACAGCTGCCAACATCTCCCCACTCGACTGATCTCCGCCTTGACCCACCCAGAAATCCATGATCGCCGACGTCTCAGCGGCGGCATTGGCGTCGCGCTGTCTCGCCACGCGACTCTACCAACAAGTCAAGTCGGTGTCCAGCTTCCTATACGTCGCTGTAAACACGACACTGCTCGCATTGGCTGCTGACCGCCGTGCTGCTGTGGATGTGGATCGAAGTGGCCGCGCCTGCTGCAGACGCGCCATGCAGCAGTCAACCGATATCGCTTGCCCGCCCGAGCCCACACTGAACCCGCAACAGCAAACCCGCCGCACGCTGCTGCAGCGGTCGATAGCCGGGACAGACAGACAAAGACACATACAGACAGAGGCCGCACCGTTGCGTAGATTCTGCCGCATACTATGCGAGCAGTGTCAATAGTGGACGTCGTAAAAAGGCGTTGCATCGTGTGATAATAGTTACAAGCATCAACTGTTGCTAACTGACCCGCGCGACAAAATCGTGCTGTAGACAGCGCTTAACGATATCTGCGATAAACTACAGTGGTCGAGCGTCGAAGCTCTGAGGCATTATCAGCTTCGTTGACCAACGACGGTCCAGTTTATCATGCTCTGAGCGTCCACCTTTCTCGAACTAACTTGATAGCACGTTCGACGATCGATGTGCCGTGGCGAAATTTCCAAGTCCGGAGTTTAGGAAAAGTTCTAGAGGAAAGTACCCTTTTTTGTAGATCCCTGAATTTCCTTAGAACACAGTAAAGGACTGTTCGAAAGAAGCCGCCACGCCAATAACCAGCTCGATCCGTCCAACCACTTCAACAGAACACCGAGTTGTGACAAACAGACACAGACGCAGACATGGCTAGTACCCGCGCTAGCACAGCAGCACAGCGTCTCGCGGGTAAAAAAGCGAACTCCGCGTTGTTGGTGCCTGTCGTCGACATACATAGTCCAGTCTGTTCGTCATCCCATCCACGCACTCGGCCACAGAAATAGCAGTCGTCAGGAGTTCTAACATTATTTCTTCGACTTGCCTCTTTTCGCCTCACAGTCAAGCCGCGTAGATATGCTAAGCACTAAATAAGTCTCTCGAAACCAGTTAAAAGTCCACTACAGTGTGCTTAGGAAGACTAGACAAACTGCTTTCGATCGACGATCCAGGACAGAACTACTGCGCTACCAGAGCTGATTTGTTATGGAGGTTAGGGGGTTTAACCGCCGCTCCCCCCCCCAGGAGACATAGCTGACCCCGCTGTCCTGAAGACCAATAAGAACTGTTACGTGGTCGCATGTAAACCACCTTGGACTCGATACAACACAGACTTAAGATTTATAAGTGCAGATTATGTACAAAACAGCGTTTTGTAGGCGCCAAAATGCTTCAGCTTCTGGGGGACTTGGTCCCCCACACCCTCTACCGAGTCTTTGCTTTGGTCCCCACTGGGGACTTCCATTCCCAGACCCCTTACTTTTGCCCCAAGCAAAAATTTATCAAATTCAGCGCTGTGCGCTATCATCCTTATTATTGTTATTATTTTATACTCCAGACGGTATAGATCACCGGGGTTAAAAACTAGAATTAAGCTATTATTATTATTATTAAGCTATTATTATTATTATTATTATTATCTTTGTTATCCATAACCGTAACCTATGTTCTTGACCTATGACCTTGATTTTCAATCCCCGGCGAGAGACATGGTCATGACCCATGTACATGCAAAAAATCAAGGTCAAAGGCTGCTACGGAAAATCGCATGCTAAATATCATCACACAGTGTTTCCTGCCATCCTGGCAAAACTGACATTTCCGTCTTTACCCCCAGCAAAGCTGGTATTCGATTAGGCGACCCCGGAGGGATGCAAGGCTGAACTGATCTAGTTGGCTGGTTACATACCGAGATGGCATACCCACCCAAAGGCGGTCACCCATCCCAGTACTAACCGTGCTCGACGTAGAGTAACTTCATTCATGCGCCCAACGACGCTACCGCTATGCCACGCTGACAACCACTGTATATACCACGCAGCTAAATCACCAGTCAAGCCGAAAAGCAATTCAGCTGACCATCACAGCATGCAGTCAAAAAACGAATCAACAAGGAGTTACGGTGCCAGTTAAAAAGTTGTGCGTAAGTGCTTTCCGATCTGTCTACGCCGTGGTGCAAAAACGTCACATTATTATTTCTTAAGAAACTCAGTGAAAAACTAGATACAAGGCAAAGCCTATCGGTAGCCCACCCGTTTATCCCCCTCACCGCCTGTTAATTATTGTTAATTGGTCAGTTTATTGGTATGTCCGCGTTCGACGCAGCACTTGCACTTCTTGACGTATCCCATCGCACGCGAACCCAACCCTGCGGATTGTAAAAGCATAAATTGATTTATCGCGACACGGTCTATTGGCGTGATGAACAAAGCTCGTCGACGGTCGACCTCGTGTATTACACCTACGCTCCTTGGTCGTACGTACGCTGGCGGCGCCGCCCTAGCGTGTACCATCCACACAATTTGCACAAAACTGATTGCCACGGCAACGTCCCTCGAGGGACCGAAAAGGGAACTTAAGATCTTTCATCTACAGCCATAGTTCTACCATCGCTGCAAATTCGGTGGAGATCGGTCCGGTGGATGTTGAGCTAATTGGTCTGCCAGAAATCACTAAACATAGAGAAAAACATCCGCAAGACATAAGCTCTCCTCGCCTGCGCTTTGCGCAGAGCGGGTGGGCTAATAAATCGATTTAGCAATTTCGGTACACGAAATTTTAAAGATATTATAACAAACGGTTACGCAATTGTCTGCCACGCCTGTAAAATGTAGCTACTGTACCTTGAAAAATCAAGTCATTTTCAGCAAAAAGTTCTCTTAAGCATTTTCAGCCGCAACTATACACATAAGCCCAAATGACTATGTCGGCAAAAGTTTAATGCTATGAAATGTATACTCATGTGTATTCTTGTCCGCAAGAAAAATACATAATGACGAAAACTAAACTTGTCTACAACAAAAGTCGACTAGAAATGCCCACACTTGAGCTCGCGCCGATCACGTTGGCAACATTTCCTTCTGTGACCTTCACTGACAGACTTGACCTGTAAGGCAAACCGTGCCGAGTTCGAAGTTTATATCACTGGAAAGCTATCTTACGTACACACACCCAGCGAACTGATTGCACTACCGAGACCACTAAAGTGGTCGGTAATAACGATAATATCTATTTCACAGAGCGCCAACGAGGGACCGCACGAGATGGCGCTACAGTTACACCTGCTGTGGACACCCGGCATTGTTATAAACACGCTTGGCGCGAGAACGACACGACTCTAATTGACCGGCATTGCCGGCCGCAATGAAATTTAACGGGATTCTAGGATTTGGGTGCGGGCGACGGCCGTAGAGTATTATTAGTTGGTGTAATGTGCTTTATGCGCACGACGCCGATACTTGCGGGCGAGCGACGACAGTGCGGACGAGGGTTTTAGTGGCACGAGCCGGCGTGGTTTATCGATCAGAGGCGACACAACACCCTCTGTCCCCCTCCCGCTTCCACCCACGCGCCAACCCGGGCTGCCGTCCAGTCGACACCTCTTTCGCAAATAACGTCATAAATTATTCGTTTGCTGGACTGGGCGCCGCCGACGAGCGCCGACCTGGTCGGCCCCGGTCTGGTAGACACGAAGACGCGATCGTCTATTCGTCAGTCGCGACTTACAACCACTCCTCACCAGACATTTGATCCCCCCGGATATTTGCACCCGGGACAACCCCCCCCCCCGAAGAACTACCAGTCTGCCTGTCCGCAACGGTAGTTTTTCGGGGGTGGTGGTGGTGGTGTTAGACTGCCCCCGCTTATAAAAGTAGGCCCCTATAGGTACACAGTTTAACGACTCCATATAGTAACGAAGACTGACTGTCGGCGTCGAGGCAATTGGGTGTGAACAACTTGTCCAGAGTCGTTACGTAGCCGCGCCCTGGCCGGGGATCGAACTCGCAATCTCTTGATCGCAAGTCCGACGCTCTACCATTGCGCCACCACGGCATAAGGTTTACAGTTACACGGTTAGGGGTTAAGTAGTGTGCCATACCCCATGAGGAGTGTACAGGCTTGGTGCCCACTTCCTTACAACATGGCAGCGAAAACAACGGACGTAGATAATGAACAAAATTACCTCACTGTCATCTACCTCATATGTGACGCATGGTCAGTGCGACGCCGGACCTACAGCTCATGCTAGGGTAATGGTAAAGGGTTAATGTTTGGGCTTAGAGTTACGTTATTAAGGTCAGAGTTAGTGATAGGGGTCAGGGTTTAAGGTCTCAGGGGGTAGATGTCCGGGGGGACAAAGGTCCCACATTCCAACCACTCGTGGGTTGCGGCCACTGGGCCGGTGACGTCGTGGCAACTGTCTGTGACCCACATCGACGGACGGACGCGGAGACCGGGTCGTGTTTGCACGCGCCGAGGCGGGGCAGGCGGTGCGTTTTACGGCCGCGCAGAAATCCGCCACGATTGTCTACTGGAAGCAATTTACGCCGTTAGACGGCGCCGTCCGGCATGACCCCGAACGGCGTCGTATAGACCGCTCGCAGGGGCCAGCTTGACCGCTGACACCGCCGCCGCAGCACGACGACGTTACTGCAGTTTACGCGCGCCTGTAAATCGAACCCACTGCGAGTGAAGTTTCGCGACATTTCGCCGACCGCGTTAGCCGGTACACGGTAAGGTCCGAACCCCATTGCGACATCGATTTGTTGCGGATTTGTTGTAGAATCGCTGTAGTAGGCCTGAACGTGTCCTGTTGTACATTTGTTGTGTGTGTATTTCACCTCGTCGACAACCACTGTTGTAGCGTCGGTTCGTTGTACAACAAATCCACAACAAATCGATGGAATTCGGGCCAAAACCGATCACTCGTGTCCGTGCGTCCTCCACCGTCGGCAGTTTTTCTAGTGCTTCGTTGCAACGTGTCACCCCTGCACGGTGAACAACCGCAAAATCGCCACTAGTAATTTAAACACCGGCACTGCGCTTCGCACAAGTTGCCGTTAAAAACTTTTTAAAAAGTAGCTAACACTCGTTTAAAAACACTTCCTATAAACGAACGTAAGAGAAGACTGGGACGGAAAATACGGGGTGAAATGCCGGAGATGCCTTTAAGTTATGAGTATTAATGGTACCTCATAACGCAGACGAATTAATACAGTGCAGCAACGTGTGTTTTGAGTGCTCGTTGAAAAACAGTGCGAACTCAGGGTGATCTAATTTATGATGATATATGTAGGAATAAAATTCATTCTCTCCACGTATGGACCTTGCTATAGCAACAGCGGGTGACAAATCGTATACGTGGAATGTAATTAATGCAACAACGTTGAACTATAATGCGCATTCCGCAAACACACATTCTATAAACCATGAACGCAATAAAACTTATGCGGACGTATAATTTATGTCCACAGTAAGTAATAATGGCTGCGTGGTCAGTATGGAGGCTCGGGATGTCAGCATCCCATCCCAGTATTCCATCTCTCACTGTAGTAGATGCAAATATCCGTCCAGCCATTAACCTACAGAGTAGCAATATATTGCCGCTTATTAAGCCTGACGCCCGGGGAAACTAGAAAACCCCCACTCAAGGTTGCACCGACCACTTTATAAGCATTATTCCTCCTGTGACTGTGAACTTTGAACTATGACTGTGACCTTTGAACTTTAACCTAGACAGCGTCAAGATGAACCAACACGCCACATATTAAGATCAAAGCTCATTTTTGTCAAAAGTTATTGTCCGCATACACGGAAAAAACACTTACCAGACCAATTG
>Ga0126332_10000806_pt1 | contig 10787 bp, 12 predicted proteins | sample InaspJWI42metaG_FD_94482 | JGI IMG/M metagenome (GOLD analysis project Ga0126332, IMG submission 94482) | Marine gutless worms symbiont microbial communities from Oahu, Hawaii - Inanidrilus sp. 2 OAHU.JWI-42 metaG | ecosystem: Host-associated > Annelida > Digestive system > Unclassified...
AAAATGTCCGGCTTTTCTCAGTCACTGACTTGCCCACATTGTTGGTTGCAATGGCACAATATCATCTCTATTGTGTATACAGATTTAATCGTAAACTCGTAAACAGTAATTAGAGACGGGACCGTCTGCTCGACGCGTGTTCGATATGGACACGGTGATTAGTAGGACCATATTTGACTTGTCACGTGACGGCGTCGCCATGTTTTGTCTTGTTTATTTGTTTTACGTATTCTGCCCGAAATTTTTAGTTTAAGATGTCCGAGTCGGCCGTCAGTAACGTTAGCAAGAGAAAATGTAAATTTTCTGATCACATGAAGACAAAGTGTCCGTGCTTTAGTGACGGATGCAACGAAAACAAAGCAAAGTGTCTGGTCTGTGATTCATACGTGTCCGTTGCAAACAAGGGTAGCACTGATTTAGAACGACATGTTGCTAGCGAAAAACACAGAAACATGGTGAGAACATCTGCTTCATCTGCAAAAGTCACTGCATTTTTTCAACCAAAACACTCGCCGGAATCTGTGAAGCTCGTGCTGCTGAAGCAACGTTAGCGTTTCACACTGTCACTCATCATCAGTCATACAAGTCGATGGATTGCACTGGTCTCATGCGTAAACTATTTGCTGACTCTCAAACTGCTAACAGCATTACATGTGCGAGAACAAAAACGGAAGCAATCATTAACAATGTTATTGGTCCCCACACGGTTGCGGAAGTTGTAAAGTCGCTAAATGACATTAGCTGCATTGGAATAGCAACAGATGCCAGTAATCACGGTGCACAGAAACTATTCCCAATTATCATTCAGTACTTTGATTGGAAGGCTGGTGGAATCCAGACAAAAATGCTTGCGTTGGACAGCACACCAAATGAAACATCTGAAACATATCGACATATCTGACAGAGACCCTCGAAAAATACAGTCTGTCGTCCAAATGCTTTGCGTTTGCAGGAGACAACGCTAATGTAAATTTCGGAGGCATCAACAGGAAAGATGGAAAGAACGTGTTTTCACAGTTGAAAGTGATGCTGAAAAAGCCGCTTGTAGGTTTTGGATGTCCGGCCCATGTTCTTCACAACTGGATTCAGCACGGCGCAGATTTGATGCCAGTTGATGTTGAAGCCATTGTGCTGAAGGTGTTCAACTATTTTGCTGTGTATACCGTTCGCACGGAGGCTCTAAAAGATTTTTGTGAATTTGTTGATGTTAATTATCAGCAGTTGCTGTATCACAGCAAAACGAGGTGGCTCAGTTTATTTCCAGCAATCGAGAGGATGCTGCAGTTATTTCCAGCACTGAAGGCATACTTTCTTAGCATAAGTCAGCCACCATTGTTGATCAAAAAGTTTTTCGTGAACAGTTTCAGTAATGTCCTCCGGCATGTTACGGCGCGATATAAGTTGTCGTTTTATTATTATTATTATTAATTGTACTTGTGGTTTCTGCATTCGCTTATGTCAGTCTTTCAGACGAAAATTGCCGCCATTGAAAGGGAAGAAATGTCGGTTGTGGAGGTTTGCAGCATACTGCATTCGACAAAGCAAATTCTTTTAAACAGAAGAGTGAAAATTTTCTTTCACTAAAAGTGAAAGAACTTTTGAAGAGGCTGCGAGAAGATGGCAAGGATGCGGAATGCAAGACATTCGCGACCGAGATTCAGTCTGTGTACCAAAGATGCATTGATTATCTGGAGAAATGGATGACGCCCTTCGATGACTTTCAGTGTTTTCAGCGGATGTTTCTAAACACAGTGAAAAACAGTGTATTCGATGATCTGTTGCCTTGTGTACACTATCTGAACGAAAAGGGTGTCAGTGCATACGATGTTCAGTTGTTTGACCAGAACTGCAACTTGAAGTCATTCGCAGGACAGAAAGATGAACAGTATTTTGACAGTCTCCTTCATGAACAGTGGTGTTCGTACTTTCAAAGCTGTGCAAATGAAAACTGTTTTTCAGAGCTGTTGAAGATTTGCAAATTTTTCTTTTGCATTCCCGGGCACAATGCCAATGTTGAAAGAGCGTTTTCCCTGATCAATGCACAGTGGACGAAAGACAGAAACAGACTGTCTGTTGACTCAGTCAGAGGAATTCTTCTCACAAAGTATAATCTAAAGAAACTGTCTTGCGTAGAGTTTCATGCGTATGTTTCTGTGAACAATGAGCTGCTGCGCAAAGTCGCATCTTCTAAAAAATATGAAACATCATAGACTAGCTACACTGTAGCAGTTGATTTTCTCTCGATTTAACCGGTACTGTCTCATTTCGTAACTTGCTGTTTGCAAGTTTTGTTTGATTACTTGAACTTGAACGAATGCCAAATGGAGAATTTAACTACGAGGCGTCTTCTTTTTTGTCCTCCTTTGTAAAGCTTTGTCCTCCTTTTTGATTTTTGATCTTCGGTGTCCTCCTTTGGGTGTGTAGGTACCTGGCAACCCTAGTCGCGCCGCACTAGGGAATGCAACCCGGGTACCCGGGTAAACCCACCGATTTTCAAACGTGCAAAACCGGGTTTGTGTGCAGGTAAAAACCCAGGTTTGACGGATTTAAATTTCGGGTGTCAGTACTGCAGAGAACAGCGCACATAAACAGAAAAGAGTTAAAATAAGGCAAAAAAATCTGAAACAGCGGTGTGTGTGGCCGCATTTACAGCTCGAACATGTTGGGCCGGGAGGTAATGTTACCTGCAGCACTGATCGCCCGTACCCCGGAGGAGCCACATCGCACCATGGTACCGTTCGTCCGTGACCTTAGGGACACTATGCGGGATGCTCAACAGCGGGTGCGAGAGGCCACTAGATCGTCGGCCTGGACGCAGAAGCTCCACTACGACGAGCGGTCTAAACAGGCTGTATTCACTGAAGGCCAGCTTGTATGGTTGTTTTGGCCGAGGCCGCCGGTTCGTCAAAAGTTTTGCAAGCTTCAGCGGCTCTGGACCGACCCGTGACGAATTGAATTGTTTAAGTCACCGTTGGTGGTGGTGCTCAAGCACACCGAGAAGCGCATCCGGCAGACAGTCCATGTCGACCGACTGCTGCCTTGTAACACACCACCACCAGCCGTGCCTGAAGCGGACTTGGGAACCCCCATTGACACCCAGACTCTTACGGAAGGACTGGATACTCCCGATGGGGAAAGCCAGCCCCCGCTTGGGGTAGAGGACGATAGCCAGTCCTGGGGGGACACTCAGTCCAAAGTCCCGTCTACTTCAGGTTCGAGGCGACCAGTTCGTACGCGACGGCGCCCAATGGCTTTAGAGCCGTACATTCTTGAATAGGACTCAGTCGCTTTCCATTCGCCGCAGTTTGGATGGGATGTGGAGTAATGAGAGCCTCGTTGCAGGAGATGCGGTTGCATCTCGGGCAGTGCCTTGGAGTTTGTGGTCACTATGAGTTTCGGACCACGTCTTGGCCGGCCATGTGCGCGCATCTGAACCGTGCGGGCATGCAGAAAGAAGCTGCTTGCCTGCCAGTGTATAGAATGAGCGCTCCATCGCTGCAGTTGTTCCCTGTGCCACTGCCTTCCCTGACGCCCACGACTTTGAGGGACGTGAGTACCGCTGGAAGGCGATACCAGGGACAGCGGGGCCTGAGTCCTGAACAGCTCACTTCGTTGCGGGATGAGGCTACCAAGCTCAGGCGGGGTTACCGCTTAACCCCATGCTCCCAGTCCCGGTCGCGAGTGTCATCACGCACCAAGCGCAGTGCTGCATTGCGCTCGTCGCTGTTGGAGCGGCGTTCCCACGTTGATGTCTCTCGACCACCCGGGGAGATTGACGTTGTGGGGAAGGATGTCACCGCGGGGGGGGGGGGTCCGAGCCGTTGCTCCCCTTCGGCCATCCTAGCCCATCGCAGCCTGACCCACGGGGCCGCTCTGGAGATGCCCCCGCTGCGGCCCCGGGCCCCGTGTGTCCGAGTGGCATTGAAGCAGTTGACACGGTGGGCCAGCGCGACCTCAGGACCCCAGTGGGTACAAGAGAGCCCCAGGAGGAAGGGGGAGCTTGGTCGCCACCGGCAGGGTCGTCAGCGTCCTGGACGACAGAGGACCAGCGGGCCGTGGAAGCCCTTCTGGGGATTCAACCAGCAGTAATGCTGGTAACGCCCCTGGGGAGTCCTTCCACTCTCCAGCCGCCAGCTGTTGCTGATGCGCCGGCCGAGGAGACTTTGGTCTCAGAGCCGGTCGAATCGACCGTGGGCACTCCACGCGTCACCGGCGTAGACAGCTCGGCTGAGGTTGTAGCGCCACCGGCCCTTCTGCTTCCTTCGCCCCCGATACTCATTCCGGAGGTGAAGCGGGAGCCGGACGAGGTAACTGTCGTACCGGACTCTCCCGCACGGGCGCGTTCTCCCTCCCCTGCCACCTCTGTTGATTACCGCCAAGCGTACCGGCAGCTACGGCGCCAGAACCTGAGCTTTTTGCAGCAGCTCCGGTTCTGGGCAGGGACTGTTAGAACCCTGGGTGGCGAGTGTTCTCGCCCGCCCACTGCCTGGGAACAAGCCGGCCGCCGTAGACTAGTGGACCTCGGGGACTGGCCGGCCACCATGGAGGGGATCCAGGCCACCTCCTTCGCTGAGCTTGGAGCTCGCTTCAGCGACTACTATGAGGCGCTCCTCCACGACGGCCAGCCCCGAATGTAAGTCGCCGTTCCTTCTGCCCCTCCCTTTGGTCATCTTTACCATATCTCTTTCCTGTGTTGGCCATTCCTTTTCATACCACTATTCATTCCCTGCCGTCTGATGTTTGTCGTCATCTCGCCTTCTACTCTGCCGGACGTGAAGTTTTGCTACCAAATTGTGTCTTCGACTGCTGGATTTGGACTTTGACCACCGCTTTGTGATCTTCTTCGCCGGACATGGATTGAGAGGGGAGTCATGGATTCTGGATGGGGCCTTTGATTCGCCACACAATCCGTCCCCATTTATGTACATAGTGTTTCTAATTGTACCTTGTAATTGTATTCTGGCTGTTAAAAGCCAGTATAAGTATATAGTGTTATGGCTTGTGGTAGCCATCTAATATGATAGTCTGCCTAGGTTATTGGCTAATTATTTTGTCCATCAGGGCAGGACATATATTATTTTGTTACTTCATTATTTTATTTTTAATTCCTTAGCTAGCCCTGGGGACAGCACCATGCCTGTTTGTGCTGATTAGGAGGATTGCACCCATGGGGTAGTTGCATACGCGCTTTTAGTCGCGTGTGGTACACATGATTAGTGTGTACTGTGTTACTACGTTGCACACACTTAGCTGACAGGTCTTTTCTGATGGTCTAAAAACGTCAAGGTGTTATTAAAAAGTTTTATAGAAAAAAATATTAATAAGCCTTATTATTTGCCCTATAACACCTCATCACCTAAATTATCACTAAAAACCCCTCAGCTGTAGCTTTCCCTTTGCCTCCCCATAGTTAATTACTCCAGCTTGTAAGAATTTTAAGTTTACGTTACTCTGGCAGGGGCTGCTGAGTAACAGGTTTTGGTTTAATAGAATGATTGATAATCGTGATGCACCATTGCTGAGAGTGCATTCTTATAAGTATTCATATCTTGAGTAATTACTTTAAACAAATTAAAAACCTAAATTTTCTTATAAAGAGGATTGTACCTTTTGGGTTCTTGGTTTCCCTAAAATTCTATTATGACTAATGATTATTTATAGCCAACCTCTTCTTAAGTTCCGCTCCGCGTCCTCCTCCCTTCCTGCCAACGCAAGGTTAGCTGGAAACCTCGGGTTCATTTTATTAAAAGTCACTAAAAATAACCCAAAATTGAAAAAAATAATAATAATAAATAATGAAAATGTGATTTACTAAAAACAACGTGGCTACTTAAATTGTCTCTTAGCGCCAACTCAAGGTCATCCAGGTGTGCGAAGGATGTGGTTCGCCGAATCCGAACAATGGGAGGAGCACGCCCAAAAAATTGGTATAACATTTCACTTCAAAGACCGCACATCGGAAGAGTGTTTAACGGCGCTCTCCCTAAATTGGGGAGGGTCCCCACTCCCTTATAGGGAAGCAACAAATCCGCACAAGAAGAGAAGACACTGTTGGAGAGATGTGCATCCTTGTTTTCATCAACTGTTATGCTGTCATCGTGTGAACATGTTGCTGCAGTGGAGTGTTTTGGCTGACTATGCTCTCAAGAATTTATTGGCCAAGCAAGATATATATTCATATCTCTGGAATCATTGGAGTGATGTACTCATCGTTCAAGGTCACTCTGTGTGACTGCATATATGCTACTTTGGACATATGATCAACATTATCATCGTTCGTGGTCACCTTGTGTGACGGAATTGTGATGATCAGGACTATCATCGTTCTTTACTGACGTCGCTCTGTGTGACAGATCCAGAATATTATCATTCTCAGTCATTCTGCGTGACTGATCAAGATCATCGTTCATATTGTTGCAGTCACTCTGCGAGACTGGTTTCATTGGACACATTACAAACAAGTTCACCATCATTCGCATTTGTTGCAGTCACCCTGTGTGACTAAATTCATGACACTTTCAGCGAACATCACTGGACAAATGCCGACCAAGTTGTCATCGTTCATACTTGTTGAAAGTTACTCTGTGTAACTAGATATCATCGTTCATTTGCTGAAGTCACTCTGTGTGACTACAAATCATCGTTCACCTGTTGGAGTCACTCTGTGTGACTGGATATCATTGTCTACATTCTTGGAATCACTCTGGGTGACTAAACACACGCCACTCTCATACCGTCTTTGGATATAATCTCTGAAGTATCATCGTTCACAGTTACTGAAGACACATAATGTGCTTGGTCACAAATACATATTGGAACTATCGAACTACCGGACAGCATTTATAACTTGGCTGTGGATTTTCAAGACAACCATGCCCACTGTACTAAGTACGCCGGACTCGTCTCAGCAGTCGCAGTCATACAGGCCAGCATTATTCAAGGTTCGGCGCTAGGCCCCGGCCGCGTCATACATCGTCACTGCCGCTGACCTGCATCCGGTCTACGGCAGTAATAGAATTTTCAATTTCGCGGACGATACATATCTGGTTGTGCCGGGTGATGCTACGCACACGTGTAAGGACGAGATCACGCACCTGCAAGCATGGGCAGCTGGCAACAAGATGCACTCTGTCTGTCATGGGCTGACACAGCCACTGCTGGTATGGGTTTCCGGGTTCCGGTGGAATTGTTTACATCGTTGATTGTAGTTTTTCAAATTAATTTATCAAAAACGGTTTTATATTTGCATCATTGTTGGTTGTTAATTGAACTTTCGAAACCTTTTTTATGGTTGTGCATGTATTAACATTGTATAAGTGGTAGTTACGTGTCTGTAACAGCCTACTCCGCTGAGGGCCCGTGCTCATGAGCAGGCCGTGAGATGAAGCGGGTGGTTGGCCTCAAAACTGTAGGTCTGTCTGTCGCTACACATCTTGCTCTCATCATAAAATGGCAATTGGTGAGGAAGCCAGTAAGGACAGGAAAATGTGGATAGTGTACTAAGTCACGTGTCATCAACAAGACATCCGAGGCGTGCCGGTCGTGGCAGACCGTCGTGTTTGACAGGCAGCTTGTAACGTTTATCAGGATTGTTGGCACACATAACACAGCCAACGAGGTACTACTGACACTGGCATCTTTTACATTACTTTTTGAGATGATTGAGTCCTTCTTTTATTGCCTTCAGTGCTTTGACGCTGTTGGTTGGGCAGCAGGAAGGGCGTCCGGCCTGTAAAAAAACTGAGTGGTGGGGTGCTGGCATGGTTATCTGTCTGGAGCGAGCAGCAGACTTGTATATGGTCCAGCTAATGCCACTGCCACTCACTGTCTCTTCATCAGTAAAATCCAGATTGGCTTTACCTTTCTGGTACCATCTCGCCAGGGTAGTGCCGGAAGAGGGCCGTTAAACAGGTGTTGTTGTTGTTTTTGTTGTTGTTGAGTCCTTCTTTTAGCCTCCACAGAGGATGGTTCTGGGCCAGGTCGATTGCTTCGTTCAGTGTGAGGTTGTAGGCTCTCAGATCGTGCTCGACAGTGTTCAGCCACATGATACGAGGACGCCATGGTGGTCTCTTCCAGTTATCTGGTGGGGGAGCCGTTAGAATCATCTTGACTGAGTCCAGAACTTTGAAATTGTTGGTTAGCCTGGGACCCCACTGGTGGCTGTGATGGAGAAGGACCTGGGTATTTTGTGTCAGCTGTGTGACACGTGGTACCATGCTGCATGTGAAGGAGTCAGTGATGAAGCGTATAGGACAGTGTACTAAGTAAGATTGAAGAGATAAACTGGTTTTGTAAGAAGTGTAATTCACATGCAGTGAAGATGTTAAAGAGCGTTGGCAAATGGCAAACCGCAGTACAAAATGAGTAGCTTAGAGGAGCGGCAAATGGAGACAGATGCAGAGATAAAGAAGATTAAGGACACACTTGAGGGAATTAGAAACGTTGTGGGAGATACTGTGAAGCAGGAAGTGATGAGCAAATTTGAAGAGAGTCAGACCGAGACAGAGAAAGAAATAAAGAGAATTAAAAACACCATACAGAAAATTGATAATTCGTTTCGAAATGTTGTGGACGATACGGTAAAAAAGAAGGTAAGAAGTCATATTACAGATGAATTAGATGAACTGCAGAGAACCATGGCAGTGAGTAACAATATCATTCTGTATAGAATTCCAGAAAACAATTCAGTGATGGGAGCAACTCGATTGAGAGAGGACACCAGATTTTGTGAGCAGTTCTTGAATTGACTCAACATGGGTCTCATCGAGGAGGACATTAAAAAGGTTCAACGTCTGGGCGCAATAAATCGAGATAATGATTCACTATCAAGACAAGTACTCATTCAGCTGGGTAGTCGAAACATAAAAAACTTGATTATGGAATCGTTGTCACTTGCCCTTGCCATGTAAGCAATCACACACTGACGAGACGTTCGTAACTGAAATGCTAACACCATACTCAACAACACACTAGCAGTTGCACATATACAGCTGAACATCTCCCAATTTCCATCTGTAGAAGCCATTCAGTGCTCATTGCGAAAATGCCGTAACATTTGTTCCAACATAAACAGAACATTCAGCTAACATTTAAGCACTTGTGTGCAATGATGGTGCACTGTCATTTGTGATAACTTATAAGGGCTTACTGTTTGTATTCATCGCAAGAACTCTCAGTATTTGCCTGACACTGTAGCTCAGTTTGGCTACTTGCCTGCATCTGCCGTTTTGTCCGTCATGTGCCCTGTGCTACGTTGTGATAGGATGTGTTAATATATTAGGCATAATATAACAGTGATGCTTGTTGGTTTGCAGTGGCATCAATGTGACTGCTTACGAAACCTACATATCACTACTGACTGACGACAATGAAGAGTTCCAGAAGACAGCTTATCCAGTGTTGAATTAAGGTGTGTGTGCCAAACGGGGTTGATGTAAATCGTTATTTTTACTGACTGACGACAATGAAGAGTTCCAGAAGACAGCTTATCCAGTGTTGAATTAAGGTGTGTGTGCCAAACGGGGTTGATGTAAATCGTTATTTTTAAAATAATAATTAAAAAATCCGTTGTTTGGGGATTTAAGTTGTTCTTTGAAATTTAAATCAGATTATGTTTCCACCAAAAATTCCTTTCAATTATAAACGTTTTGCAATTACGGCATATTAGTAATGCATTAATATATGCAATTCTATTCACAAAATGAAAAAGTAATCTGTTGCAGCTGATGGTGGTGAACGTGGCGCGACGACCACGCCAGAAGCCATGGCCGGTGTTCCCCCAGCTAAGTTCAGTCACCTAGACTGCGGCGCGAGGTACGGCGACCTCGTCGCTTTCCAGATTGAGGGCGTAATCCATTTGCCAAACCGAACTGAAACTGGGTTTTTTTGTCACTCCATTCGTCAAACCTAAACTGGTTCGGATTAAACCTAGCAAACCGTTTTTGGAGCCGGTTTACTGCATGAAACCAATATGGCGGATGGCAAAGTGTAAGTTTGTTTGTTGGACTGTTTGTAAACTGTTGTTGCATATCTTCGTTGTGTATGTCGTGTTAACTGCTATTCTGAGTATAAAACATTATTAAGCATCTGATTGTTTAATGTAAGCGTTGAAAAGGCCGAGTAATCCAAGTTATCTGTACCGCCAGGCAGCCTCCTGTGTTATTCTCGTTTGCCGATGGAGTTATAATGTAATGTATGTGTAATTTGACAACTGTGAGAGGTGTGACACACGTGTTTTAAGGCACTACCAACCTTGACGGGTTTGTTGAAATTAAACATTTTACTATCAGTTGAAGTGGCTGCGGTCAGCAAACCGAGCTAAGCCTATTTCCCTGCGGCTGCTCAATAGTCCGAAGGTTATGGATAGGGTTAATTGTAAAAATTGGGGGCCTCATGGGTCGTTAAGGATCAGGCATGCGGTCGTGGGTCCTAGGGTTAGGGTGTGATGGCTCCATCTGCCGAAACAGTGGATCACGGCTGCCGGACGGACAAATATCCTCAAACACTATTTATCCAGCAGCCGCAAGAATAGGCAGTCCAGTTGCCAGACAAAAATACTCAGCCTTCAGTTTTACTGTACTTGAAACCTCTACTTGTCATCGTCATGCCTTCATATTGTGGTGTTTTGCAGAGCATTTACATTGTAGCCTTGTTTCTGTGTTTCATGCTGAGGCCTTTCTGCAGGCTACCAGCCGCGTCCCCAGGTGGTGGATAGGGGAACGACCGCCAGATATGGCGGCCAGCTGCGATATATATAAATAAGCAGTCGTGAACCATGCAGTTGGGCG
>Ga0126332_10000808_pt1 | contig 10778 bp, 9 predicted proteins | sample InaspJWI42metaG_FD_94482 | JGI IMG/M metagenome (GOLD analysis project Ga0126332, IMG submission 94482) | Marine gutless worms symbiont microbial communities from Oahu, Hawaii - Inanidrilus sp. 2 OAHU.JWI-42 metaG | ecosystem: Host-associated > Annelida > Digestive system > Unclassified | place...
ATCATAGCGCGGTTCCAACGCCGGATTGTATCCCATATAACCCTTGGGGCTCTGTTGGCCGGCCGGCGTGGCGGTGCCCTTCATGATCTTTTTGGCAATGCCCACATTGTTGACGGCGTGGACAATGGCCTGCCGCACACGCACATCCTTGAGCTCCGCGCGCCGTTTCTGGTTTAACTGAAAGGTAATAATCCGGCCGCCGGGGTAGGTCACCAGCTTGACTTTTTTATCTTTCTGGATTCGCTTAAAATCCTGGGGCGGTACCGGAGTAATAAAATCGACGTCTCCGGAGAGCAGCGCCGCCACTCTAGTCGCATCTTCCTTGATCGGGGTCAGGATGATCTCGTCCACGTTGCCGGGAGAGTCTTTGTCCCAGTAATCGGCGAATCTTGCAAAAACATACTTGGCGCCCTGTTCCCAGTAGGTGACCTTATAGGGACCTGTACCGGACTCATTTTTCAGAGCAAATGAAGGGCCGATTTTCACGACGGCGTCTTTGGGCTGCCCGGTATCATCGGTGCCGGTATAAAATTTGCTGTCCAGGGGAAAGATGTAGGTCGCCATATTGATCAGCAGCGCGTAGGGTTTCTTGGTCTTGATATCAACCGTGTGATCATCGACGACATAGCAGCCTTCAAAAGGCGTGAATAGTCCTTTAAAATCCGGGCTTTTGAAAAAGCGTTCAAAGGTAAATTTCACATCTTTGGCCGTAAACGGGTTGCCGCTGTGGAATTTTACACCTTTTCGCAAATAAAAACGCATCGTTAAGTCGTCCCGGCGCTCCCACTTTACGGCCAGGCGGGGTTCAAAATGCATATCCTGGGCATAGCGCACGAGGGGATCAAAGACCCAGTGTGAATACTGGAGCATTCCGCCGGACAGCTGTACCTGGGGATCCTGGGACACGGGTCCCGCATCTAAACCCAGCTTAAGAGTTCTGGCATTTAAGGCCGTACCGAAAGACACCAGCATTAATACCGCCAAACCAAAAATCAGCAGCTTTTTCATACTTACCTCCTTTTCGAAAATGGTGAATCACTGTTGGTGATAAACCCCTCCCTCCAAAATAGTTCATGAAAACACTCGAAACGATTCGAATGTTTCTTATTCTGTATATTCAACACGCATTAAAGGGTCAAGAGGGAAAAAACAAATTGGATGGAAATAAGTGGAAAACGCGGAATTTTGTCAATCGCTGCCGAACCCGGATCCGCTCTGGATCAAAAACCCGGCCAGGCTGATGATCACCAGCGTCACGATAATGGCTTGAATAATACGCCTGACGATGAATGCGAACATGGCGGTTGTGTTTGGTGTATGGTGTTTAGTGTTTGGTGTTTAGTGTCTATTAGCATTTGGCACCCATTTTAGGCGCTTAATAACTTCATATCGACAATTTGTTGTCGATCTCAGACAGAATGTTGTTTTTGCATTGAAAGATGCTGTTACGAGTTACGGGTTGCGGGTTGCGCGTTAAAAAAAGGAAACCATCCTATTGAAGACTCGTACCCCGTAACGCGGAACACGCAACAATCCCATTACAATCCATTATGTTGTTCACTGCTCTGAAAGAGCCACATTTTTCAAACGTTATGTTAAAAAATGCTTAGACACTAAACACAAAATACTAAACACTTTGAATCATAAAGATTAAGTCACCCGGGTTAGGCCGCCTTAATCCCCACTTCACCGGCAAAGTGACAGGCAGCCAGATGCCCCGTTTCAATTTCGCGCAGCTGCGGTTCTTCAACGCTGCAAATGTCCTGGGCGTACATGCATCGGGTATGAAACCGGCAACCCGGCGGCGGATCGATGGGGCTGGGCACATCCCCTTTCAGAATAATCCGCTTCTGTTTCAAACTGGGATCCGGCATGGGAGACGCCGAAAGCAGCGCCTGGGTGTACGGGTGCAGCGGCCGGTGGTAAAGATCTTTGCTGTCTGCCAGTTCGGCGAGTTTGCCCAGATACATCACCGCCACCCGATCGCTGATATGTTCCACCACGTGCAGATCGTGGGAGATAAACAGATAGGTAAGACCGAATTCCGACTGCAGGTCCTTGAGAAGGTTGAGGACCTGGGCCTGAATCGAAACGTCCAGTGCCGAGACCGCTTCGTCGCAGACAATCAGTTCAGGGTTCAGGGCCAGGGCTCTGGCGACACCGATCCGCTGACGCTGTCCGCCCGAGAACATGTGCGGATACCGGCGCATGTGCTCCCGCCGCAGACCGACCACGTGCAACAGGTCCAGCACCCTTTCATCTCTGTCCTTTCTGCTCTTCATCCCGTGGATCAGCAGCGGCTCGCCGATAATATGCGATACTGTTTTGCGCGGATTCAGAGATGAAAAAGGATCCTGGAAGATAATCTGCATCTTTTTGCGCAAAAGGCGCATCTGGTTCAGATCGTACGCCAGAATGTCTTCACCTTCGAAAGCGATCTCACCGGCGGTGGGCTCTTCCAGCCGCAGGATCACGCGCCCAAAGGTAGTTTTCCCGCAACCCGATTCGCCAACCAGCCCCAGGGTTTCGCCTTCGCGAATGTTCAGGCTGACGCCGTCCACGGCTTTGACGGATGCGACTTCCTTTAATAATACACCGCCGCGAATCGGGTAATGCTTAACGACATTTTTGGCTTCAAGAAGATTTTTGTTTTCCTCCAAATCAGGCATATTTCAAACACCGTGCAATATGATTTTCGCCCACTTTGTACATTTCCGGTTCGATTGTCCGACAGTCGTCAAAAACATCCGGACAGCGGTCACTGAACAGACAGCCGCTGGGCAGGTTGAACAGCGATGGAACGATACCGGAGATTGTGCTGAGCCTTCCGTCCGGGTTTTTGCGGCCGAGAATCGGAATCGACTCCAGCAGGGCCACGGTATACGGATGTTTGGGATTGGAAAAAAGGGTGTTTACATCGGTGAATTCCACCCGCTTTCCGGCGTACATTACCGCGACGTGTTGGGCCATTTCGGCGATCACACCCAGATCATGAGTGATAAACAGGATGGAAGCCCCGGTCTCTTCTTTGAGCTTGTTCATCAAATCCAGAATTTGGGCCTGAATGGTAACATCCAGGGCTGTCGTCGGCTCGTCGGCGATCATCAGCCTGGGGCTGCAGGCCAGCGCCATGGCAATCATGACCCGCTGGCGCATACCGCCGCTCATCTGGTGCGGGTAATCGGACAGCCGGGTTTCGGCAGCCGGGATCCCCACCAGCTGAAACATGCCGATGACCCGCTCGCGGGTGTCTTTGCGCGAGAGTTTCTGGTGCAGCCGGATGACCTCGCTGACCTGATCACCCACCGTAAATACGGGATTCAAGGATGTCATCGGCTCCTGAAAAATCATGGAGATTCGATTGCCGCGAATTTTACGCATCCGGTGTTCGGAAAATTCCAGCAGATTTTCGCCTTCAAAGAATATCTTTCCGCCCACAATTTTTCCGGGCGGATCCGGTATGAGCTGGATAATAGAATGCGCCGTCACGCTTTTGCCGCAACCGGACTCTCCCACCAGCCCCAGGGTCTTGCCGGCTTTGATGCTCAGGTTGACATCATCCACTGCTTTGGCTGTCTGACCGCGGACATAAAAATAGGTCTGCAGGTTCTGAATATCGATCAGGGTATTGTTATCCATGGGGAGTTGAGCTGCCGAATGAATCGTTAGAGTTTGTGCTATATTTGTTTAATTTGTTTAATTCATCAATCCCTGAGTCTCGGATCCAGCGCGTCCCTGAGGCCGTCACCGAGCAGGTTGAAACCGAGCACAGCCAGCAAAATGGCAATGCCGGGAAAGGTCATGACCCAGGAGGCCCGCAGAATCAAGCCGCGACTCATGGCAATCATGCCCCCCCACTCGGGTGTGGGCGGCTGGGCCCCGAGCCCCAGAAAACTCAAGGCGGCCGCATCCAGAATCGCCGAAGCCATACTCAAGGTGGTCTGGACAATCAGAGGACCCATACAGTTCGGTAAGATCGCAATAAAAATAATCCGCAGGTCGCGGGCACCGATGGATCGGGCCGCCATAACATAGTCCTTCTCACACTCCTCCAGCACACTGCCGCGTACAATCCGCGCAAAACGCGGAACGTAGGTGATACCGATGGCCATCATGGCATTCTGCAGGCTGGGCCCCAGATAGGCCACGACAACAATCGCCAGCAGAAGGTATGGAAAGGCCAGGATCATGTCCATAACGCGCATAATGGCGCTGTCGACCGCCCCCTTGTAATATCCGGAGATAGAACCGAGCAGGGTGCCGAAAACAAAAGCCAGGCCGACACTGACCACGGCCACCGTCAGCGACACCCGGGCACCGAAAATGATGCGCGAAAGGGTATCCCGCCCCAGATCATCCGTTCCCAGGATATTTTCCCACTTGCCTTTCGCGTGCCAGACCGGTGGTTTGAGCTGGTCATAAAGGGAGGTCTCCAGCGGATCGTAGGGACTGAGCAGCGGTGCGAAAATGGCCGTTAAAATGAAAACTGTAATAATCACCAGACCGGCCACGGCGGTCTTATTGCGCCACAGCTGACTGAGCTGCTCCAGCATCGGATGTCGGTCATGGGGATTTTTCTGGGCTTTTTCGTTGCTCATAAGCGCGAGTTCGATTCAATCCTGCATTATATAGAGATATTTTGAGCTATGATAATCGTAAATGACCCTTAACAAGCGGCGCAGCCGCGCCTAATAAAATCGCGGCCGCGATTTTATCATTGGACACTGATCCTCGGATTAATGATGGCATACATCACATCCACACACAGGTTGATCACGACAAACAGGGCTGCAATAAAAAGCGTGCCGCCCTGGATGACCATGTAGTCGCGCTGCATGACGGCATCGTACATCCATTTGCCGACTCCGGGCCAGGCAAAAATCGTCTCGGTGAGAATCGCCCCGCCCAGCAGCACGCCGAATTGCAGACCAATTGTGGTTACCACCGGGATCAGCGCGTTGCGCAGGGCGTGCTTGAAAATCACAATAAACCTGGAAAGGCCTTTGGCCATGGCCGTTTTTATGTAGTCCTGGCGCAGAACATCCAGCATGGCCGATCGGGTCATCCGGGCTACGATGGCCATGGGAATGGTGCTCAGGGTCATCGCCGGCATGATGATGTGCCAGAGCGCATCCTTGAGGGCCGGCCAGTTCCGGGTCAAAACGGCATCCAGGATATAAAAATTGGTGATGACTTCCAGGTCAATGTCGATACTCAACCGGCCGGAAATAGGGAGCCAGCCCAGGTTGAGCGAAAAAATCAGCATAAACACCAGGCCCAGCCAGAATATCGGCATACTCACGCCTGCCAGAGCACCGAGCATGCTGACATAGTCGAATATGGAATACTGTTTGGTGGCCGACACGATACCGAAGATGATGCCGAAAAAGCAACTCAGGCACAAGGCAACCAGGGAAAGTTCGATGGTGGCCGGAAAGCGCTGTTTGACCTCGATCCAGACTTTTTGACGGGACCAGATGGTCTCACCCAGGTCGCCTTTCATCAAACGCTGTAAAAACAAGCCGTACTGCACGTAAAGCGGCTTATTCAATCCCAGATGCTCCCGAAGTTGTGCCAGCGATTCTTCGGTGGCCCGTTCTCCCATGAGCAGTTCGGCCGGATCCCCGGGGGTCATGTGCAGCATTAAAAAAACGATGATGGATACGCCCAGCAGGGTCGGAATCAGGATCAAGATGCGTCGGACAATATATGCGAGCATAAGAAAAATGACTTTTTAGTTTGATTGGTTGTATTAGTTGTATTGGTTGTATTGGTTTAATTGGTTGGAATTCGATCCACAGGAATTGCGCCTACCGTAATCCTTCAATTCCTAACCCGGATAAACCGGAATTGAAGATTGAAGATTTATGGTATCGCTTCGCTCTGTCTTCTATATCTAAATCGATAGCATTCCTAAAATATTCAATCTGGCTATGGCATTAATCCTTCGCAAACATGATGTGATTGCAATAAATAGGGCCTAAATCCCTAAATTCCTCAATTCCTGAATTCATCATTCCCTAACAAATGAAACCAATTGAACAAATACAACAAATAAAACATTGCATTGTGCAAACAAAGGGGAAGAGGTTTGGCCCCTTCCCCGTGTTCGTTTTTTCTATAAACGTTTTTGCACGGCTACTTGAGCCATACGTTCTTTATCCGTACCGATCCGGTGGGATGCAGTTTGAAGTTCGTGACGTTCTTGCGGGCCGGCCAGATGACCGTTGAGTGGGCCACACTGATGACCGGAACTTCATCGTAGATCAGCTGCAGCGCTTGCTTGTATATTTCAGCGCGCTTTGCCTGATCGATGGTTTGCCGACCCGTGACCATCAGGTTGTGGTATGTTTCATTGTGCCACTGGGTCCTGATGGAACTTGAAGCCAGGCCGTCGAACAGCACGGCCAGAAAGTTGTCCGGGTCGCCGTTGTCGCCGGTCCAGCCCAACTGGAACAGATCCATGTCTGCCGGCTGCTCCCGCTGGCGTTTCAGGTAAGTCCCCCACTCAAAGGTAACGATCTTGGCCGTGATGCCGACTTTAGCCAGATCGGCTGCCATGGCCTCACCGATTTTACGTCCGTCCGGGTTGTAGGGACGCGGCACCGGCATGGACCACAGGGTAATTTCCCCCAGTCCTCGTCCGCCGGGAAAACCGGCTTCGGCCAGCAGTTTCTTGGCCAGCTCCGGATCGAATTTGAATCCGGGAACCTGGGTGTTATAGCCCCACATGGTGGGTGGGATGGGGTTTTTAGCAACCTGGCCCATGCCCTGGTAGATGTTGTCTACGATGGCTTTGCGATTGACGGCATGGGCAATCGCCCTGCGCAGCTTGATGTTGCTCTTCCAGGGCTCCTTGGTGTGGTTGAAGGAAAGGTAGCCGATGTTCATTCCCGGCTGGGTGGGCAGGATCATGTTGCTGTCACTTCGGGCCAGATCCACATCGGCCGGGTTGGGGAACTGGCAGACGTGAATGTTGCCGGTCTTGAGCTCCAAAAAACGTACCGAGTTTTCCGGAATGGAACGGAAAACGATTCTTTCCAGGTACGGGCCGCCCCTTTTGTCCCAGTAGTCGTAGAAGCGAGTCAGCACGATCCGGTCGTCTTTGATCCATTTTATGAACTTGAACGGACCGGTTCCAACCGGGTTTCGTATAAATTCCTTGGGATTTTTGAGAAAGGCCGTAGGGCTGATGATGTCGGCAAAATCCATGCCCATGTTGGCCAGAAACGGCGCTTCCACCCTTTTCAGTTTGAATACGACGGTGTACTCGTCGACGGCTTCAATGGCACCGACCGTCTCATCCATTTCCATTGAGACCCAGTACTCCGGTGGTCGATCCTGGGCCGGAATATCCCAACCCTGGCCATAGAATTTTACGTTGCGGTCTTTCATCATGCGTCCGATGGAAAAAACCACGGCGTTGGCATTAAACGGCGTGCCGTCGTGAAATTTCACACCCTGGCGCAAATTAAAGGTATAGGTTTTACCATCCGGTGAAATTCTCCATGATTTGGCCAGGCCCGGCTCCAGCGCCGTTGATTCATCTTTATAGGCAACCAGAGCTTCGTAAATATTGTCGCAGATCATAAAGGAGTTGCCGTCTGTTTCATAGGCCGGATCCAGACCTACGCTGTCACCTCCCCGGCCGAAAACCAGCGTACCGCCGAACTTGGGGGCAGCCAGGGCCGTACCTGCCAGTGCAAACGCAAATACGGTCAAAGTAAGAATAAGCTTTTTCATCATCTGTCCTCCTCCTTTTATTGGATGTTGAGATTGAATGGTTTTTTATGAATTGTCCTCCAGCCTGAAGTCGTGTATTTCCATATAATTATGTGGACTATCAGAATCAAATACGCATGTCAAAAGGTACTTGACGAAATTTACCAATATTTTAAACACGGCCTGCGGCGATGTTTTGCATGAATTTATCCAGTATTTCATATAGCTTATAAACGCTGGCCACAACAAGGTGCTCCTGGGAAGTGTGCTGGCTCATCTCACCGTCCGCACCCCAGACGATGCCTTGCATACCATACTGCGAAAGGTGACGGGCATCGCTGGCCCCGTGCTCAAAATCGGTCCGGGTGTCCCGGGCGATGTCCAACAGCAGCTCGAGATACGGGGAGTCACCGCCCAGAAACAGCGGTTCCGTTTTTTCAACATCCAGTTCGCCCTTTATTTGGCCGCGGATGCTGCGCACCAGTTCCGCCACGTCATCGTGTTCGGTGTAGCGCACATCGAATACCGCTTCGGCGTAGTCCGGCACCTGATTGATGGATTTTCCGGCCTGAATTCGGCTGAAATTCAGCGTCCGGTGCCAGTGATCCGGTGTCGATTGCTCAAAAAACGTCTTTATCACCTGGTAATCGTCGATCAGGTTTTCGATTGCATTTTCGCCCAGCCAGGGCCGGGCACCGTGAGCGGATTTTCCGCGGGACTTGAGCTTCAGGTGCACGATCCCTTTTTCTTTCACCACGATCTTGTCGATCCCGCCGCCGTCCAGCGCGATGCAAAAATCGGCCCGAACCCGGGACAGGGCATGTGCGGCACCGTCTTTGCCGCCGACCTCCTCGTCGCCGGTGATCAGAATACCGAATGGCAGATCGTCGGCGCTGCCCCGCCCATTAAGCCTTTTAACAGACTCTTTCAACAGTACCAGCGACATCGCCGCGGCGTATTTGTCATCGATACTGCCCCGCCCATGCAACATGCCGTCTTTTTCATAGGGTTCAAACAGGGCATCCGGCCCCTCGACCACATCGATATGGCTCATCAGCAAGACCGGCACGGTTTTGTCTTGGGGTGCAACCAGGATGGACGGTGTCTGGCGGTGTTCCAGGCGCCGGTATGCGATATGATTGTTTTTCAGGAAGTTTTCAATAAAATCGATACAATGGTTGATTTCCTCGGGATTGGCCTGGATTGATTTGAAACGGATCAGATCCTTGGTGAGATCGATAATCTCTTGCATGAGATGTTTAAAACTCCTTGTAAATGAGATGGCTGAATTACAATAAAACTGAAATGGTTGTATTTCAAGTTCGGGTACCAAAATACAACTTCAGGCAACCACCAGGAGCCCCTTTGCGTTGGCCTCATATTTATTGATGATTTTGTCAAAATCCAAAAAAAAGACTTTTAGCAAGAGTGTTTTGTATTTAGTGTGTGGAGTTTGAATATCGATAGTCATTGTCAGAATAACATTCCTTAGGGTAATATCATCACTTAAAAATCAAACCGAATCCGGCATCTGTAGCCTGCCGGTGGCGGGAGGATGTTATGGCGTGGTGGCCGGTTATAAAAATCTTCTGGGCTCTGTTGGCCCTGGCAATTGCCGCAACGGCGATGATCCTTTTTGCCCGGGCAAGAGGGGTGTTGACCTGGAAAAAATCGCTCAAGGCCGAACTATCTGCCTTGGAGCAGATGCGGACGACGGTCAGTGAATCCGGCCGACAGGCGCTGGACATTATTCAAACCCGCTGCCGTGATATTATCAACACCCATTCACCGGAAGTGATGTCACTGGGGGATTTGCCCGATTACATCCAGTCGATCGCAGCCTGTTTCCATCCGCAATCCAGCCGGCCGGAGCTGCAGATTACCGTCGGCGCCTTTCTTCAAAGCCTTGAAAAGTCTTTGGAGCGTTTTGACGGCATACTACAGCGCCCGGGGTTCCGGCGGCTTCGATCCGCGAGCATTCGCAGTATAAAATCAACCCGCCGAAGGTACCTGCGCTTAACGAATTCCAGAATCTTCGCCGGATATTTGCGCTATAGAAAACGGATTCAGGCGCTGGCAAAACTCCGCCTGTTGCTTTATTTTGACCCGCTGATGGGTCTGGCGTATCTTTCCAACCGGTTGACGATTCTTATGCTCGTGAAACATCTGCTGGTCGATTTTTACCTTTACTTCGGCCGTTTGACGCTGGAAGCATTTGAGGACCCGGGCCGGTTCATCGATAAAAAAGAAATGACCCGCGAGGAACTGGAAGAAACCATTGAAGAGCTCGATGCGATAAGGGAACCGGAAATGTTACCGCAGGATCCCCAAATCAGGGAAATCCGCGATCGACTGGTGGGGCTTTCTTCCATTCTCACATCGGATCCATCCTTTGCTGACTGGAAAACTTCTGTGCGCGAAGCCGCTGCGGTCATTGCCCGCAAGCATTTTCCGGATTCACAGATGCCGGTAGAGGAAGCGGCGGTGGGTCCCTTGCTGGAACGCTGCCGCGCCTGGCTGGACACACTGGCCAAAGGTGAAGAATATTTAATCTCCCGCCGATTTTACCAAATGCGCCTGGACACCCTTTATCGGGCCAAAGATTTCTCCAATACTCTGCTTCCCGGGGTTCTCAAACAGTTTCTCAGGCGAGCTTACCTGAGCGCCGGCTGGCTTCGGTGGCCGCTGAAGGTATACCGCTGGACCAAAAAACGCAGTCCCTGGGTGGTTGCCCTCGAAGTCGGTTGGATGGCAGTTAGAAAAGCCAGCCTGGCCCACCTCTACGGCAAAACTTTTGATCGGGCCTGCCGCGAGCTGGAGATCGTGTATGGCGACTCCCGCGGGTTAAAAGAAAAACGGTAAAATCATATTAAAACCATGAGGGAACGTATACATAAGTTTTGAGTGTTTTAGTATCCATTTATTGAATCCACATCATGTTTGCAAATGATTTTCGCCATAGCCAGATTGAATATTTTAGGAATGCTACCCGTCGAGAGCCTCCCTTCGAGGTCCTCAGGATCTAAGGACAGGGTCGAACGATCGATTTAGATAGA
>Ga0126332_10000809_pt1 | contig 10773 bp, 7 predicted proteins | sample InaspJWI42metaG_FD_94482 | JGI IMG/M metagenome (GOLD analysis project Ga0126332, IMG submission 94482) | Marine gutless worms symbiont microbial communities from Oahu, Hawaii - Inanidrilus sp. 2 OAHU.JWI-42 metaG | ecosystem: Host-associated > Annelida > Digestive system > Unclassified | place...
CCGGAACAGATTTGCGACTGGTCTACGAACTCGGGGGATATACATCCCCCAATTAAGCCAAAGGTGTCAGTTATTCTTCCCAGAGGTAAGGTGTCCTGAAATTATTATCAAATCTTCACTCATGCAATATCTTCCTACTTCCACCGAAGGTGGATCGGAGCATTATGTTTGTCGCCCTCTCAGCGACAATCATAATATACTTAACCTCTGTGTGCTCTGCGACTCTGCGGTGAACATATGTCTGGATAATTATGAACTCGTTAGTAATATCTATTCACCATTCAGGATGTAAATTTTCAACATCGCAACGCCGGACTCGAAATCGGCATCCAGCCTGTATCTCAAGTATGTTACCCTAATGCGGCGTATTGCATTACCCAGCCCATCGTAATATGCATCAATGGTTGCCGTTCTGTTCTCAGGGCCACCTCCTTTGAGCTGATATTCATAAGAAAGTACCGTACTGTGGTCCACCTTATGATTTGGTTTTCCTAAAATTTCAATCGCCTCCATCCGCGTAGGAAGAAACGAACGGTCTATATTTGTAATATCGATAAAGACGGTACGATCGACCAAACTCTTCTCTGACTTGCAGACCGATTCAAGGCACTGGGTGAGCAAATCGACCGTCAATACATCTGTTAAATTCCTGCCCAAAGAGCCTTCTATGAGCCGATATTTACCTTCTATTTCAACAAAACGCAATTCAACGGACAGGCTATATTTGTCGTTTGAAATTACGCCTCGCTTTTCGGCGACATATCGCATCAACAACCCATCGCCGGTGACTTCCAACTCGGTTGGATCCGCCCCGGTCAGCCAGGTCACGTCATCATCGAGCAACACCGGTTCACGCAGCAGCACGCTCAAGCCTTCGGAAGTTTCGATCTGAAAATTATTATCGAAATCGCACAACTGGTTTTTAACACGGTATATTCGCTCCAGGATACAGCCGTTCAAGATCATTATGAGTATGAAGGAGACGATGAGTATACGGCTGGTGAACTTATGAACGAAATATTTGAGGATACAGGATGCAGGATACATGATGCATAGATTCCGGAATCCGGATGCCGGATACCGAATACCGGATACCGGATGCCGGATCCAAGATACATGATTTAAGATACACGATCTCGGGTAACCGGCTCAACGGGCTAACCGGCTCAACGGGCTAACCGGCAAACGGGCTAACGGGCCAACCGACTGTCCGTCAGTGCCGCTACACCCGGTAACACCTTGCCCTCCATAAACTCCAGGGATGCGCCGCCGCCGGTGGAGACGTGCGACACTTTATCGGCTACCCCGGCCAGGTTTACGGCCGCAGCGGAATCGCCGCCGCCTATAACGGTTGTAGCGCCTTTGGCGGTAATTTCAGCCAGAATGTCGGCTACGGCAAATGTTCCTCTGGTGGTCTCTTTAATTTCAAAGACACCCATCGGCCCGTTCCAGACAACGGTTTTGGCATCGTTTAATACAGTTCGAAATTGCTCAATGGTTCGGGAGCCGATATCGACACCTTCCCATCCGGCGGGTATTGCTTCCACCGCGACCTCTTTAAGTGTACCGACTTTTCGTTCTCCAAAATCAAAGGCATCGGTTACAACACTGTCCACCGGGAGTAGGATCTTGTCCTTGCTTTGGGCGAGCAAACCGGTGGCTATTTCGATTCGATCTTCCTCCAGCAGGGAATTCCCGATTTCCAGGCCCCGGGATTTAAAAAAAGTATAGCACATGCCACCGCCGATAATTACTTTGTCCACTTTTGGCAGCAAGTTGGATATCACGTCGATCTTTCCGGATATCTTGGCCCCGCCCAGAATCGCAACGAAAGGTTTTTCAGGGCTTTCCATGACTCGTCCGAGGTACTCGAGCTCTTTCATCATCAGGTAGCCGGCGGCACATTTATCGATGTAGCGGGTGACACCCTCGGTCGAAGCATGCGCCCGGTGGGCCGTTCCGAAAGCGTCGTTGACATAAATATCACCAAGCCCGGCGAGCTGTCGTGCAAATTCGGCATCATTGTCCGTTTCCTGTTTGTGGTAGCGCAGGTTTTCCAGCAGCAGGACTTGACCTTCTTCGAGTCCTGCAACCGCCGCTTCGACAGACTCTCCGACACAGTCCTGTTCAAAATTCACCGGACGTCCAAGCAATTCACTCAAAACCGGAACACAGGGGCGTAAAGACATCTCCGGAACCCGGCTGCCTTTGGGCCGGCCCAGATGGGACATCAGAATCAGTTTACCGCCGTTTTCGACGATGTACCGCATCGTCGGAAGCGCCGCCCGGATGCGTTTGTCGTTGGCGACTTTACCCTCTTCAAGCGGAACGTTGAAATCCACCCGCATCAGAACGCGTTTTTCTTTTAGCGCTAGATCCTCGACAGTCAACTTATTCATACCTTACCTCCTTCAGTCCGTTCAGGCAGTTTTGCAATTCCGAATTTTAACTAATTGTAGAAATCATGAGTTATTAACTATCCAACTTGTCGTTGACGGATGCTCACCGGAATCACCTTCAGGGCCGGCATCCTGGCCTGGGGATCTCTGGGTACCGAACTCATCAACGTGTTAAAATTGGGTGTGTTGAAGTGGTTTGGTGCAAACAGGTAGCCGGCGAAGACACTATCGCTGATTTTCATTTTCGAGTTCACGCTGCCGTAGGGACTGGTCACACGCACCGGATCCCCGTCGGAAAGACCGCTTCGATCGGCATCATCCTGACACATCTCGACAAACGATTCGGGCGTGCCTTTTATCAGCTTTTGCGACCGCCGTGACATTTCACCGGTATTAAAATGCCCGAGCAGCCTTCCGGTTATCAGAATGTACGGATACTCCTCTGTGGGCGTCATCAGGTTTTCCGGTGGTTCCAGCGGAATAAAGCGCGCCCGCCGATCTCTGAAAGCAAACCCGTCCTCGTAAAGCCGCGGCGTACCCGGATGATTCTCATCGTAGCAGGGCCAGAAAATACCGGATGAATTTTGAAGCCGCCGATGCGTAATGCCGTTGAATATCGGCGCCACCTGCCGGATTTCTTCCCAGATCTCTTCCGTCGATCGGTAATTCCAGCCATAGCCCATCGATCGAGCCAGATCCCGGAAGATCTGCCAATCCGGCTTTGCTTCACCGGGTGGTGTTAAACCGCCGGATGTAAACTGAATCCGCCGGGCGGCGTTGGTAAAGGTGCCTTCCTTTTCACCGACAGCAGCAGCCGGAAAGACAATATGCGCGAATTTCATCGTATCGGTGGGGAAAATGTCCTGAACGATCAGCAGGTCCAGGCGTTGCATCATCCAGGCGACAAAACGGGATTGGGGCTCGGACATCACCGGATTTTCACCGACAACGTAAAGGGCTCTGATTTTACCGTCGGCAATCTCATGGATCATCTCCGGCGCCGGAAACCCGCTGGTGGCGGATATTTTCGAATTCCAGATTGCACCGACGTGAATCCGCGCGGTTTCATCCAGCAGGGTCATCTGGCCGGGCAGAAGGTTGGGCAGGGCACCCATGTCGCAGGCTCCCTGCACGTTATTTTGACCCCGCAATGGGGATACCCCGCAACCGGGTTTGCCGATGTTGCCGGTGAGAAGCGCCAGGTTCACCAGGGCCGTCACATTGACCGTTCCGTGCGCATGCTGGGTCAGGCCCATGCCCCAAATGAATACCGTTTTTTTATCCCGGATCAACTCGGCCGCTTTTTGCAGATCTTCACGCCGCACCCCGGCTTTGCTACAGGCATCATCGATATCCAAATCCCTGCATGAGTTGGCTACCGCATTAAACCCGATGGTGTTACGTCGGCAGAAAGCCTCATCGTGCCAACCGTTCGACATAATAATTTTGGCCAGTGCCTTTATCCAGTATATATCGGTGCCGGGCCGCGCATTAATGTGCACGGCGGCGTATTTCACCAGGTCTGTTCCCCGCGGATCTGCCAGAATAAGATTGATTTCGCCCTTGCGGGCACGTTTACGCAGACGCATCCAGATAATCGGATAGGTGGCCAGGGTATTGGCACCGACCACCACTACCGTTTCGGTGGCGTCAAAATCTTCGAAAAAAGTGCTCACCGCACCGAATCCCAACTGTTTGCGCAGGGCGGCCTCGGATGGCCCGTGGCAGAGCCGGGCGCAGTTGTCGACGTGGTTGTTGCCGATCACCACCCGTTGAAACTTCTGGCACAGATAGGCCTCTTCGTTCAAAATTTTAGCACTGCACAGCATCCCAACGCTGTCCGGTCCGTACTTATCGATAATTCGCTTGAACCGGGTGGCCGCCTCTTCGATCGCTTCATCCCAGCTTGCCCTTTCCAGCTTTGCCCCCTTGCGAATCATTGGATGATGCAACCGCTCTTGGTTGTTCACGACCTCGTATGCGGCAAATCCTTTGACACAGAGGTATTTATCGTTCAGTTCCTTGTTACGACCCGAGGCACGGCTTTTTACAGGGATACCGGTATCGTCCAGTTGCAGTTCCAGGTTACAGCCAACGCCGCAATAGGGGCAGACGATGGGGATGGAAGGGTTCATAAGTACTTTCCTCGTTAACAGACTTTACAAAGACATGTAATCGACACTCTTCTGCTATCAGATACAGGATCGGGATACTCGATCTCGGATCATGAATAGTGAAATTCGATATTTAATTTGTGAAGCCGGATTTGAATTAATGTTGCGGGTTGCGCGTTGCGAGTTACGAGTCAGCAAAAAAGTAAGCCGATACTTCAATCCCGCAACCCGCAACCCGAAACCCGAAACTCGTAACTCTACAGATTTGATATCACTGCCTCTACAGTACTCCAATCGTTCTTGGGCTTTATATTACGACAACCCTCACCGATCGCTGGGAGTCAGCCATACATACTGATACGGCTTTAATTCGTAGGCTGTCGTATCCGCAACTTCACCGGTGAGCAGATCGTTTACCGGGCCTGAAATACCGGCATCAGAGAGTAAAAAATGAACTTTCTGCGAAGATAGATTGGTCAGGGCATGGATTGTCTGATCCTCAGCCTGGCGCTTGATGGCAAATACTCTGGGGTCGATATCCAGTATTTCAAAGGAAGCATTGGGATGAAAAGCCGGCTGTTTTTTACGGACTTTGATCAAATGAATATAGGCCGAGAAGACTTTGGAACGAAACGAATTCAGGTCCTGCAGGGCGCATACGACCTCTTCAGCCTGCAGCTTTTCCCGGTTTATCGTCCTGGCTCTGCCTGTTTGCCGCACCCCGTCATACCAGTTGCGGGAGCCCAGCAGGCTGTGAATGTAGGTGGCCGGCACACCCGGCAGTGCATACTGAACGGCCTGAGAGGCCAGAAATTTCTCCGCCTGCTCCGATTCCCGGTCGGCTAAAACGGCATCGACATAGGTGATATTCAACTCATAGGGACTGTCCGAACCATCGGGATTTTTTTTGTAGGATACCTGGCCGCCTCCGGCCTCTACTGTGGCGATCAGACCGTCGATGTCTTCCGGCGGTAAAATTCCCTCCAGGGGTCGCACACCGATACCGTCGTGTGACGCGGTGAAGTTAAAGAAGGTGGTCGTATCAGCATCCAGCTGCAATCCCTTCGCCCACTTGCTCAGCATAGTGGCATCCTGCTTGATAAAAGAGTAAAACAACAGCGGCGGCAGACTAAAATTGTACACCATTTGGGCTTCGTCCCGGCCGTTTCCAAAATAGGAGATATTTTCTTCGTGGGGCACGTTGGTTTCGGTGATGATCATCACTTCCGGAGCTACGATGTCGAGTATTTTGCGAAAAATTTTGACCACGTCGTGGGTTTGTCTGAGGTGGATGCAGGAAGTGCCAAGCTCCTTCCACAGATAGGCAATGGCATCCAGTCTGAGCATGGTCGCCCCCTGTTTGACATACAGCAGAAGAACATCGATCATCTTCTCGAGCACATCCAGGCTCTTAAAATTAAAATCGATCTGATCGGCACTGAAGGTCGTCCACAGGTGTACCGTTTGTCCGTCCTGCTTTTTGTATTCCGTAAGCAGCGGCAGGGTTCTCGGCCGCGTGACCATCGAAAGATCGACCGCAGGATCAGTTTCAATGGCAAACGCTTCGAACCCTTCTTTGCCCGCCAGGTAATATTCAAACCATTCCCCCTGCGAAGAAAAGTGATTGACCACGTAGTCAAGCATAAGCTGGAAATCCTGGCCGATGGCGTTTGCGTCATTCCATGATCCAAGCGCCGGATCGATCGCATGAAAGTCCATAACCGAAAAGCCGTCGTCGGATGAGTACGGGAAAAAGGGCAGAAAATGGATCGCTGATACCGAACCTTTTAGATATTTTTTCGCAAAATCGTGCAACGTTGCCAGCGGCATTTCTCCCTGCTTGCGGAGCGTATCACCGTATGTGATTAATACAACATCTTCCTGTGAAAAGTATCCCTGCTTTTGCCTTGCCCTGCGCGGAAAATTCTCGATCAGAGGTAAAATTTTTTCCAGCGCCCGGTTGCCCTTCTCCTCTCCATAAATACCGTGCAGCAATTGGCGTATATCTTCAACACAGTCCATAGTAGTCTCCTTTGTATAGAGGGGGTTGTGCCCCGCCATGGCGGGGTTTGCCCGTTGGCCCGTTTGCCCGTTTGCCCGTTTGCCGGTTGGCCGGTTTAGCCCGTTGAGCCGGTATAGGATGCTGTATATTATCCCTGGATCCTTTATCCGGGTTACCTATGTTCTCGGTTGCAAACGGTATCTGGTATCTGGCATCCAGAAATACTATGCCCCATCAACGCGACACCGTACAGCGTTCGGCAATATAGTTTCTGAGTCTTCTCTGCAGCACCGAAAAGGAAAAATTATTCCGGGCCACTTCATAATTGCGCTCCACCACCTGCCGGCACAACTCTTTGTCCGCCAGGAGCTGTTTTGTTTCCTGTACGGCTTTGTCGGTTACGTAGCCATCGAGCTCGATGACGGAAAATCCCCTCGGCCTGATATCTTTGGCGTAAATCGAGTAATTGTTGACGACGATCGGTCTCCGGAAATAGACGGCTTCCAGAAAAGCGTTGCCGAAACCTTCGAATGTGGATGGATAGGTCACCAGGTCCGCATATGGATAAACATCGGACAGGGTGTAAATCTTTTTACCGTCCGTTGTCAATCCTCTCTGCTCGTTGATGATATCGGATACGAAAATGGTATCCACATTCATAATCGCGGAGTATTCTTTGAGTCGCTGCTCATAGTCATAGCCTTCATCGCCGGATGCATGGGAAATTACCAGCTTGGCCTTCATTCCCAGTCGGTGCACAAGTTCAATGGCATGCTCAATACCCTTGCGGGCTACGACCCGGGTCGGTTGCAATATAAACAGCTCATCATCTTCGATGCCCAGGGCCTGTCGGACATCGGCAGTATATTCATCGGGCGCCGGCGGCGGATTCTCAAAATCCATGATATTCGGAATCACTGCGGCAGAAATACCGGTGCGCAGACTGAGCTGCTCATCTGCAAATGAGTTGATAACGACATGATGCACGGATGGAAGATTGGGTGGAAAGGCCATTCGCAGGTAATCGAAGACTGCATTGTGCATAAATCGGTCTCTTTCCCAGTAAAAATCGTGGTGGTGCGCAATGGTCGGGATGTGCGTTTCAGCGATTAATTCCGTGATGGCCAGCCCGAGAGGTATATTGATTGGTATCGTCAGTGCGTTCTGGGGTATGAGCAGATCTATTTTGAATTTCTCGATAAAAGAATAAAGATGATCCTTCAACTCAATTTTCAAACGTTGGATCTCACGGGTGACATCACGCCCCCGGGCCAAAGACTCAAAACATTTGCGGTTAATCTTCGCGATTTCGGGGTTTCTAAAGTGGGCTTTCTCCACCAGATAGGAACGCTCCGGCTCTCGATCCAGTTCCCCGGCAAAATAAAAGCAGCTCAGACCTTCATCCTCAAAAACATCGGCCCACTTAAATGTTTCCAGGGAAACACCGTCGGTCCCTGCAAGCCGGGTCGAAACAAAACCAACATTTTTTACTTCACCAAATTGTTTTGAAGTCTCCACCGTCAACTCCTTTTTGTCAGTTGGTCCCGCCATGGCGGGATTGAGCCGGTTTGCCGGTTAGCCCGTTGGCCCGTTGGTCCGTTTAGCCGGCTGAACACTTCCTTTTTATAATACGATGTAAAGTCCCGTCTTGCGGGGCTGAATACCTTTAGTTAAGAATTTGGTCTGAAGTCCCGCTTTGCGGGATTAGATCGGTTACACAAGATCGCTTATCCAACATCCTGGATCCGGTATCCGGCATCCGGTATCTGGTATCCTGAATCCTGAATCCTGAATCCTGCATCCTGATATTCTTTGAGCCATGAGCTATCAGCTATCCGCTATGAGCTACTAATCGCCGCCAACCGCTCAATCAAATCAACCACCCGGTTTGAATACCCCCATTCGTTGTCATACCATGAAAGGATGCGAATGTAACCATCACTTTCGGATTTGGTCGACAGGGCATCGAAAATACTGGAGTGCGGATTGCCGATAATATCACTGGAAACCAACGGGGCATCGCTGTATTCGACAATCTTGTGCATCGGTCCTGCAGCGGCTTCCCGCACGGCATCGTTGACGTTGCTGCGAGAAGCTTTTTCACGCAACCGACAGACGAGGTCCACGATGGACCCGTCCGGCACAGGGACGCGCATCGCCATGCCGTCCAGCTTGCCTTTCACCTGCGGTAACACTTGGCCGACAGCCCGCGCGGCTCCCGTGGTCGTGGGTATGATGTTTTCACCGGCCGCGCGGCTGCGGCGAAAATCCTTGTGGGGGACATCGGCCAGACGCTGATCGTTGGTATAGGCGTGCACGGTTGTTATGAATCCTTCTTCGATACCGAAGGACTGATCGAGGATCTTGGCAATCGGTGCCAGGCAATTGGTAGTGCAGGAAGCGTTGGATACGATGCTGTGCTGTGTCTTAAGTTCATCATCATTCACGCCCATTACGATCGTGGCGTCAATTTCATCCTTGGCCGGCACCGTGAGGATCACTTTCTGTGCACCCGCCTGCAGATGTTTTTCCAATGGTTCCCGATTGCGGAATACACCAGTGGATTCGATGACGAATTGGATACCCAATTCGCCCCAGGGGATTTGCGCCGGATCCCGATGGGCGGTCATAATAGTTTTATCATCGTCAACATACAGGGCTTCCCCGTCCGAGTTTACCTCCCTTTTAAACACCCCCATGACTGTATCAAATTTCAGGAGGTAGGCGAGTTGCTCATTTTCAAACAGGTCATTAATTGCAACAACTTCCATGTCGTTGCGCTCACTTAATATCCTGAAAACGCTCCGACCGATCCGGCCGAAACCATTGATTCCGATTCGAATAGTCATTACGCTGCCTCCTTGTCCATATCATAAAATTTATAGATAAGATCGACGACACGATGTGCATATCCCCATCCGTTGTCGTACCAAACCAGTGTCTTGGAAACCTTGTCCTGCTGGACCATAGTGGCCTGGGCATCAAAGGTGCTGGAGAACGGGTTGCGGATGACATCACTGGAGACAATCGGATCGTCCTCATAGTTGAGAATACACTGCCAGTGATCGGTTGCAGCGGCTGTGCGGATAACCTCGTTGATTGCCGTCACGGTTACCGGCTTTTTGTGCCAGCAGACCATGTCGACCACAGATCCGTTGGGAACCGGCACGTTCATCGATTCTCCGGTAAGACGACCGGCCAATTCTGGAATCAGTTCGGTGATGACCTGGGCGGCATTGGTTTCCTGGGGAATAATGTTTTCCGCCGCTGCCCGACCACGGCGCTTGTCCTCAGACGGGACATCGGCCAGACGCTGCTGGTTGGTATACGCATGCACCGTGCTTAAGAAAGCCCGCTCAATACCGAATGCGTCATCCAGAATCTTGAGAATCGGTGCAGCACAATGGGCAGTACAGGAACCGTTGGAAACAATACGATGTTCCGGTTTCAAGCGGTCATCGTTGACGCCCATGACAACTGTAATGTCCGGCGGCGTTTTTTGCGGAACGCACAAGATCACGCGCTTGGCTCCCTGCTGCAGGTGACGCTCCAACTCTTCGCGGTTGCGTTGCCGCGCGGTGGCCTCGATGACGATATCCACGCCCAGATCACCCCAGGGAATATCGCCCGGTTCTTCCTCCGACAACATCGTAATCTGGCGGCCGGCGACATAGAGATGGCCCTCCTTGATGCTGACTTCATCCGGAAACGGTCCCAGTATCGTATCAAAACGCAGCAGATACTCCAGTGCCTTGTGATCGGCGATATCGCTGATCGCTGCCAGCCGGATGTCGTCGCTCTCGTAAAGAATCCGGAAAAGATTCCTGCCGATCCTTCCGAATCCCATTAAACCGATTCGTATTGCTGACATAGTAGACCTCCTCTGCCTAAGAGGCAGCTAAATGGTTTGTTGAAGGATTATTATTCCAACAAGCGATTCTTTATAATTTTGATGGTGTCATAAAAAATCCGAATCGGTCATGCCGGACCTGATCCGGCATCCAGAACATACTGAAATCACTGGATTCCGGCCTTCACCGGAATGACGCTTCAAAGGAATTTCAGACTAGTTACGAAACTATCAATCTTTAATCATTCTAAAAATCAGATAAGGATACCCCATTTGATATAATCAACGTAAATTCAGGACACCTTACCTCTGGGAAGAATAACTGACACCTTTGGCTTAATTGGGGGATGTATATCCCCCGAGTTCGTAGACCAGTCGCAAATCTGTTCCGGGATATTTTTCTTCGGC
>Ga0126332_10000811_pt1 | contig 10764 bp, 10 predicted proteins | sample InaspJWI42metaG_FD_94482 | JGI IMG/M metagenome (GOLD analysis project Ga0126332, IMG submission 94482) | Marine gutless worms symbiont microbial communities from Oahu, Hawaii - Inanidrilus sp. 2 OAHU.JWI-42 metaG | ecosystem: Host-associated > Annelida > Digestive system > Unclassified...
AGCGAGTCGCGCAGAACGCGCACGAACACGGATCAGCTGACCTTTGGCGACGGGCGAGACGAGAAGGAGGTTGAGCAGGGCGGCGGCGTGGCCGTGACCCATGACGGTGACGTGGTCGGCGGATGTAGTCGGCCCGAGGAACCGTGATGGGACGCACGTTGGCGCCACCTGGCGAATACGTGGCCGTGACCCATGACGGTGACGTGGTCGGCGTCGCCGCCGAACGCGTCGATGTTCTCGCGGATGTAGTGCAGCGCGGCGACGAGGTCGAACAGCGCGTAGTTGCCGGACGCCGTGTGATCCGACAGGCTCAGGAAACCTGCAGCACACGACCACCGCTTACTTACTCACTCACTCACACGATCCGCGCACCGCACCGCTGCATGATGAATGATCCTCATCACGTTAACAAGGTAACAAGTCTGTGTCGAGCGTCGTACCTCGGGTCGCAGCGTTAACGCTGACCGCAGTCCGGGCTTGGGCGCCGGCAGCTATCGATCATGCCGCCCAGGCCCGAGCTGCAGAAAACCGGCTGCACGTCGCTGCTGTTTACTGGCTATCGATCGACGGGACAGACAGACAGACAGACGGATACCGCGCCGTTACGTCGACGTTTACCACAAACTATGCGGCCAGCATCAATAGCATAGACACTGTAGGCCCTACGCACACCTCTGTCGTTCGATTTCTTAGACCTAATCTTCAGCTGCAGGTCGCGCTAGACTTTCATCTGGGCACCACTCGTCGCTGATGATGGAATTTCACGAAAATTCTTTGTCGTCAGAAAATTACCACCAGCCATTGATTGTTATTTCGACAGAACGCCGGCGTCACCGAGAGAAGCATATGCGTCGCATACGCATAAGCGCCGCGTATAAAAACTGATATCCGGACTTTTATGAACTGGTCAAACTATTTCGACATTAAGTAAAATTTCGCGCGACATTGTTACCGTCCAAGATTGCGAACTAAGGTGCGAAATGTTACATACATGTTGCACATTACGATTTTCAGTAACAAAACATTTCGAGACTAACAATTCTGTTTATAACTTTCAATATTTTAAACGAAGTTCGTTAATATTATCCACGTAACAGTCAAAATCGTTCAAGCTTAACTTTAACCCATTTGTCCACTTGTCTGAGTTGTATGGAAATTCGGTTATTTCCAAACCGGATGCAGACATGAATGTCGCCGCTATGACAGCGAGAGATGGTTGCCGGTTTCCGGTGACGCGGGCGTGTAATGAATGTAAATGGAATTCGTACGTTACCAACAACTCCCACGCTGCAAAACGTCACAAGGCCGCCTCCTCGCTATAACACGCATCGTCCTCGCAGGAATTTCACCGCGCAATCTGTATTCGATACCCATCGAGACGTGCAACGGCGCGGCGCGGTGCGGCGCGTTTATTAGCGGCGGTAAATTCATCGACGTCGCGTTCGCTTCACGGTCCGTGTACGCGGCCCGTGCACACGCACGGCCCGTGAACACGGCACGGAACACGAGCCGTCGCGCGCGATGCGGCGCCGACGTAACTCAGCGACTGTTGCGCGCGGCATCGCCGTCTCATAATTGTCAACCATACACAAGACCGAGTCCGGCGCGACAGTGACCGAACATTTAACCCCCCCCCCTCCCTCCGGACATCAGCCCCTCCTGGCTAGACAGACAAGACGGCAAACGTCCAGACGGTGCCCGTTCGTTTGGGACGTTACAGTCGCCAGCCCATTAGTTGCTTCTACGTGGACAGAGCAGCCACAGACGCTTGTACTGTGGCCCATATGGCAGCCATCAGGAAAACAGAGAAACGCTCCACCCTATCTTCAGCATACATGTTCGAGCCTATAGCAGCAGAAAATCTTGGCGTCTTCAGTTCCACAACTCTCAACTTTATTTCCGAACTCGGCCGCCGAATTTACGTTCACACAGGAGATGCGAGAGAGACCTCGTACTTATTCCAACGCATTTCTGTCACGCTACAACGCTTCAACTCCGTGCTTTTGCACGACACTCTACCAGTTGACCTGCCGTACCTCTAGTCATCCAATATTTTGATTTTAGCTTTTTTGTTTTTAACCCCGTGATCTTTACTACATGGGGCATAAAAATATTAACAACAACTGTGGATTTATATAGCGGGTCTTATACGAAACCTCAAACGCGCTAAGTGTGAAGAAAAGAACAAGATGCTAATTGGCGTTTATAAGAAAATCACCATCACCATCTGCCCCCTGTGGTTAGAGTTCATAGTTAGACCCTACTGGGTTACTGTGTGGGGTTACGGTGGGGGTTCTTAGGATTAGGGTTCGGATTATTAAACGGTTAAGGGTTAAAGGTTAGAGGAATTAGGGTTAGTGTTTGGAGTTGGAGTTGGGTTACTAAGGATAACGCTAGTGTTTGGGTTAGTATTAGGGTTACAGTTTGGGTTATAGTTAAAATTTAGGGTTATGAATAGGGTTATGGTTACCTTTTAGGGTTAGTGTTGAGTGACGGATAAGGTTTGGAGTTAGGATTGGGTCAGGTTCGGATATGTCCAAGAGGAGATGTCCTGGGGCAAAATGTCCTTCATTTGGCGCGCCAGCCAGCCCGCCGAGCGAGGGGCGGTTTCCGGTCGGTCGCTGATCGTATTACGCGGCGGGCGGCGCGGCCACGATTGCCATGTAATTGTTTCACCGGGTACTTTGCGGCCAGCGCCGCCGCCGCAGTCGCCGTCGCCGAGGCTTAATTTATGGATCGGTTTCCAGCGGACGCGCCGGCGGCCAGGTGGGGCCGGTACTAGACCTGGAGGGCCGGGGGGCTGGCCGCTGACTGTCGGTCGGAACGCGACGAGCCAGGCGCGGATCGATCTCAGAGCGCGCGCGTGTGTGGAGTCGCCGTCGGCGGCGCGGTTCATCGAAATGACGTGTATTCGCACGCACTCCCAGCAGCGGCGGCGGCGCCGGCGACAGCCATTTCATTAATATCTGGCGCGTTGGTCTTGGCGCTTCTTACAAGCGCGCGTTCGTTTCGCAGATCATAAAACCTGCCGCACACTCGCAGACACGTGGTCGCGCAGATTCACTCGACAGCTATCGATCGATGCGCAATGCTGTGTGATGTTGTACAGCACAGTTAACACGTTGAAGCAACACGCGCCTCCAGCACTATGTATGGACCGACCAGCCACTAAGAGTAATGAACTTATTAACCAGATGTCAAAACTCTCGTTAAGTCCATGGCATGCAAGCCGCTGTCAAAGAATACCTCTCCACCCGGGCACGCACGCACGAACTTATGTAAGACGGACGGACAACCCGAAAACATAATGCCTTCGGTCCAATCTCCCATGATCATCGTTGTTAAAACTGTTTTGAGGCTGTTGCCAATCGATAACCGCCTAGATATTTACCGATGACTGTAATGATCCGAGTAGAGCAGTCGGTCCTATGTGTGTCTGTCAGGACAATAACATTGGAATCAAGATAGGCCTACCTTTGTCTTGCGTATATATTGTATAGCAAATTGGCATGCTGGTTTTTATCTTACACTTTAGGGATCACGTGAAAGCCAAGGTTGGGAAAACATCAGCTCAGCAACAAATGGATGCCCGACCGTGATAATGATGCTAGACCATGAAGTAGACTACCGCATATTCAGTATTCTTTTTACAATTTACATATCACATGTCAGTGTCCTCGATATATGCAGCCCGCCGCTGTGCTGTCTTATATGGGATTACAAATCTAGAATAGAGACTCACGGAAAGTAATAAACCTTCAATTTATGCCGGTTCCCCAAGTAAGAGTATGCTTCAAGATGGCCGTGTACAAGGCCACTCATGGAAATGCACCGTCATACTTGAGTCAACTGGTTCGTGTTGCCGATCTACCTGGTCGACGTTTCCTCCGTTCTGCTCGAACCAATCGTCTGCTGGTGCCGTCGGTTAAACTCTACCGTCGGCGGCCGGGACTTCTCAGTTGCCGGGCCAACCATACGGAACAGTCTGCCGGACAATGTGATCTCTGCTCCGTCTCTTTCGACCTTCCGTCAGCGTCTGAAAAAAATTTCTGTTCCTTGCCTCGTTCCCTTTCATGTGCGCTGCTTGCTGCCACGTTGATGACCGCTTATTTCTCACACTCGCCGTACAATGCGTGCGCTATTCTGTTCATCGTTGATAGGCCTACGACAGCATCTATCGTTAGTATTCTGCGACAGCAACAGGCTTGACTACACTCGCATATTGTGAATTAATCCATATCGTCGTTTTTAAAGAATAACTTATCGAAAAACAAAATACGCACGAAAAATAACGATACGTTGATGCCAGTTTTGCCGGCTATTTTTATTGCGAGAAAATGCACTGCATCAAACGGGTGTTATTTCTCGGTCGACGTCGGAGAGACGCAGCAATAACGCGTCTCGTCCGTTGTGATAAGAAGATGACGACGGACAATCGACGACGTGGAATTGCCTGGATTTCTGTATTATTGGCGTCTGAATGTCACAGAAATTGCGCACGGAACGCCGGTGGCCGACACCGGCCGTTCGGCGTCGGCTTTCAGTTGGCTTCTTAGCGAGCCAGCGAGCCGGTGAGCCGCGGACGCACCGGGTGTGTATTGGTGCGGGTCTCGTCGAGAATATCGATCACATCACCTCGAACGACGGGCGCGAACCGGACCCCGCGTCTGATCTGCCCAGGAGACGATCTGTGCCTAGATGGGGTAGGGATGGCGGCGGTCTACTGTATACTGCTACCTGTTATTGGTCAGTCAGCGCGGCGTCCATCATTGCACCCGGCATGCCGATGTACCGTCACCAACCCTCCGCTGCTGGGGTACGAACGGTTTCCTGGACAGATCAGTTGCGGGGCGCGAATCGTCGTCGGCGCGGTGTCGCGTCGTCGTCGTCCATTGTCGGCGTCCGTACGCGAGACGTTCGCTGCCTCGCCCGCCGCTAGCTCACTCGCTCGTTCGTGCGTTCTTTCGACGACTCGTTCGTTCACATTCCCATCATCATCATCGTCGTCCTCGTCGTCATCAGTGCGTGCCCCGCAGCTGCAGCAGCAGCAGCAGCGGCGGCGGCGGAGGAATTTAGCACATTTGCCCCCATGATATCCGCCATCCCCCGGACACCTGTCCCCTCCCCATAAAACTACCACCACCGACGTCTGACTCACCCCGGAGTTAACCCCAACCCTGAAGTAACTTCAAATTCTAACCATGACCCCTAGACTGATAATAAACTCTAACCCTTAATACAAAATCCTTTCTCTATAACTTAACCCTAACTACAAATCTTAACGCTAACCCCTAACACTAATGATAACCTTAACAATCATAACACTACATCCCAGCCCTAATCCTAAACCCTATTAGTCACCCCGTAGCTCTAAATCGTAACCATACGCGAGAAGCAGATGTCCGTGATGGTAGTTTTCTGGGGGCAGGTGTCCGGAGAGGCCGATGTTTGAGCGCGGGAGGGGGGAAATGTGCGGTCACGGCGGCGGCGGGGACGGAGAGGGCAGGATCGGTAGCGGCGCGGGGAGCGACACGTGACCGCGGGTCGCTCGCCGGGTCAGTCTCAGTCCGATATACTCTCTGAGGGCGGTCTAGTCCGCTCAGCCAGTCGTCCTCCCGCTCGACAATGTACCGAGTCGACATCTAGAGACGCCGCATCGATTATTCGAACGTCAAATGCCGTAGAAATCAGAGTTCTTGATCACGGGAGGAAAACAGAAGCTCAGCAACACTTCCGGCCACGGTAGCCGCAAAGTAGACCTGGACTGGACTGGAAACTGGAAATAATAACTAACAAGTCGGACGACAATGTAGCGAGTGGCGAGGCCTCGAAGCGTCGAGGCGCTGCGTCCGCGAGTCAATTAACGGCGCGCGTGAAGCAGCCAGTCGCAGAGCGGAGAAACCGACGCAGTTCGTGTTAAATTGACTCCGCAGCTCTGCCAGCGCCAGCACGCTATCGATCCACAGCTTCGTCAACTGAACTGAACTGAACTGAACTCACCAGTGGACCAGAACCAGTGGTCCTTGCAATAGTTTTAACTGTTTAGGCCACTCTACAAATGTCTATGATGATGATGATGAACCGTCGACCCAGTCACACCAATCAACAAACATTAATTTTTAATTGGTCTCGTGCACAGTCCACGTCACATCACATCTACTACATCCACGTTACAGGTCAACTCAGCCTTGCATCCCTCCGGGGTAGCTAAATCGAGTATCAGCTCTGTCGCGAATGCCATCTCTGCCGGGTGGCAGGTAACACTGGTGATCCCTATGGCATGTGAGTTCCCGTGGCGGTGTGGCGACTTGGCAAATAGCGAACTGCTATATCCGTGTTACTTCCTTACTTAACTCTACTACTTTGTACTGATTGGCTGCAGACACAGTGAACGAGGTCGTATAGTTAGCGAACTCCGGTTCGCAAACTCTAGTTCGTGCAACGGGAGCGTTCTCGTTTGTTTGCACGTGCTCAGAACTTGAGTTCAGTTTAGTTCAGTTCATGTGACGTGAACGAGCCTTAAAGCTGCGCGCAAGACACCATTATTGGCCTGGTGGTCGCTTCAAATCCGTGGTAACGATTTCTAAGAGTGGCTACAATTTTCTTATGCCAGGAATAAAAAAATAATTAAAAAGACATCACTGTAGATCGCGTACACACTATCAAATTTTACTTTAACTGACCGTCGTAGCGAAACTGGGCGATGGGCTTAGACAATTTTCGCCATGGCAGTTGTGTCACTTTTAGCATAAGAAGCTTAGAACACTGATGTGATTCAAGCGGGGAAAACAGCCGTTCTTACCCAACACTCCCAGCCGGAAGTTGATAGTGACGACGATCACGTGACCGAAGGCAGCCAATACGCTTCCGTCGTAAGCGTTTCCGGTTCCGCCGATGTAAGACTCGCAGTGGACGAACATGACAACCGGAAGAGTGGCGCCGCTGTTGTTGCCATCTGTCAAACAGAACACAACATGGGCTTCTGAGGGTGAGTAGAAACGATATGACCCCACTGACCTAATTTTGGTGACCTATATCGCTGTACAGCGAGATCAAATTCACATGCAGACAACTTCTTTGTCTTCTTTTGGAATGTCGTTTAAAACAAGGTGCAATTTAATGGGGTTTCTAAAACAAATAAAAAAAACCCAAGTTGACTCACTTTCGGTGACCTTTTGTCCCCTGTTGAATTGACAGCAAGTCTCAAATATTCACTATTGTGCCAACGCTAGACATATGTAAGAACTAATCTTTGGCATACTGCCTGAAGTAGTTGACATCAGCCCTCCCACTAGTAACGCCGTCTTCATTTCCTTGCACGACACGACGCCTTGGTGAAGATTGATGACTATATAGTTCCAAGTGTCAACTACTGTGATGGACTTGGTCGCTGTTTTCGCTGTTTTCGCTTTGTTTGTATTTATGCTTTCGCTGCTGTGTTTTTGTTTGCTATCGTTTTCTTCGGTGAATAAAGATTTACATAAGTGCGGCCTACTGCTGCACATGTTGCACGTTCCGTAGTCTGCCTGTCTGCCTGTGTATGTGTGCTTGTCTGGATGTAGGCATATATACCGGTGAGCCCTGCAAAATGTCTGAATCGACCGAGATGCCGTTTTTCGGAGACGGATTCTCGTAGTTGGCCCAAGGAACCATGTATTAGATGGGGTACACATTGGCGCCACCTGGCAAATACTAATGAACGATTCGTGCGCGGTAGCGATGCAGCGATGCCGCCATATGTCAAAGTAATTAGTTTGTGTTCAGCTGGCAACGTGACGCTGCCCGCATTTGCTGCTGAGCGCCGGCGCCTGCTGCACGGCGCCCGCAGAGCGCCCGCAGCTGTCGATGAGCGATCAGCAGCAGACCCGCCGGCTGCCGTCGCTGGCGTCCATCGATAGGACAGACAGACGGACGGACATACGACCGTTACACAAACCCTGCTCTGCATGCGGGCAGCTTCAATCAGGATTGTCTCAATTGAGGATCGTTCCACCCGACAGTTATAATGCGAATGCACGCAGACACACACACACACACACACACACACACACACACACACACACAGAGGAGCAGACCGACTGCAGTACCTCGACTACAAAATGCTCAGTTGGTAAATAAATGAAAAAGATTAAATAAGATAAACCGATAAAACAAAATCACAAGCAACGGTAAGCACAGTAAGCACTGTTGGTTTGTCAGAAAGCCGACGATAACAAATGAAATCAGCGAATAGCGGCGGATACAAAATTACAAACCCGACAAGTAGTGCGTTATGGAGGAACAAATTGCGCATTATTGCGAGGCTGATCTCACACTGAGGCAATTGTTATATGACGAAAATATCGTGATGATGTACATCAATCTTTGTCAAACGAACTAGCTATTGCGTGACCGGATATCTGACACCCGAACAATTGTCCCCCGACACCTTTCCTTCGAAAACTACCATCGCGGACATCTGCTCCAGTTGGGGGTTAGAGTTCATAGTTACATGGTTAGGGCTATGGATTAGGGTTTAGGGTTACGTTTACGATTAGGTTCGAGGCAGACGGCCGCGACTGTAGTTTGCGGGGAATGGGAACAGGTGGCCGAGAGGCAGATGCTCGGGGGAGGGCAAATGTCCTGCATTTTATTTTTGGCGGCATTGGCAGTACGAGCTGAGAGGTGCCAGCCAGGTGCTCGACGCCATAGGCGCCGACTCCACGGGGGGCGATCGCCCCTTGGCGGAAAACCTGTTGGCGAGGGGGGCAATGCCCCTATTTTTGCCCCCCCCACAAACGTTTGAAAACAGAAATAAAAGAAACAGCAGAAAACAAACACGATCCCACATAAAACTGTCATCAGGAGTTCCCCTGACTCACTGTTGGATTTACGAGGAGGGGAGGGGAAGGAGGGGAAACAGAAAGAAAAAATGAGGAAAGAGGAAAGAAAGAAAGGGAAGAGAGAAAGGGGTCAGAAAGGGAAGCACGAGAATGAGAAAAATAAAAGGGCGCGGTACAGGCAGGGAGATCGCCCCCCCCCCCACGGTGATTTCTAAAAGTCACGACATGGCTCGTCTGTGCTGTTGCGTCGCTCGATCGCTGACGACAGAATCATGTTCTCGACCGAGCCGCGGCGGACGACTCGCCCATCAGCGACTCAAATCACGGACCAGCATTTGTCGCCTGCGTGCGTGGCCGGTGGCGGCCGTCCAGCCGCGTGTCCGATTGTCGTCGGTCGCTGATCGACGCGCCTCGGCGCCGGCTCGGCCCGGTTCGGCCCGGTTCGGTGGTGGCTCGGATCGGCCCGATCATTTGTCAACGTCGACCAGCCATCACCACGCCGCAGCGGCCTGTCGACGACTCGGCATCTTTCTGCTCGGCCGCGGCCGCTGCCGACCACGTCTAATATTGACAGGACGGGACGCCGGTCCCTCGTCGGCAATGTACGCCAGCCTGCTCTAACCCCGAACGTAGGACGTGTGCCCCCCCCCCCCGACAACTGCCTTGCCCCGAACTAGCCCTAACCTTACCTAACCCTAAACCAGAATGCCTAACTCTGACCTTAATAGCTCAACCCTAAAACTAATCAAACCCCCCAAACCCAAATTATTTCAACCCTATCCCTATACCCTATCTCCGTAACTCCAAACCTTAAAGGTTTAAAGTCTTGTTTACAGCACATGAAGGACTGAGCTCCAGTGTGAACACTGAACAGCCTAATTTGAATACATAATTAAGAACTAATCGACCTAGTTTCGCTGCAGTGTATATAGGCAATCACTACGAAGTAGGTCGTGACGCTCTTGCGCGTGACCAAAGTGTGTTGTAAAGTTGTGAATGGGGGCACATGTCCGGGGAGGGGTACATATCCGCTGACGTCTTCGCGGTTCGCCTCTGTCGGACCATCACTCCAGCCCAGTCTCCTGTCTACTAATGGCCACGTCCGACACTCACATGTCGTAACATCAGCCGGCCACAGACCCTCTGCTTTTAGTGCGACACCGGGAATTTCGCATTTCAGTTCCGCAGTAATAACGCATCTCTGCCGGCGACTGTAAATTATCGCGATTGCCGTAAATTATCGTGCTTTAGAGGCATTTATCTTAATAGGCTCAAGAACTTTTGTCTCTAACACTACTCCCCGTAGGCTACTACGATGCTGTTTACAAACTACTGTACGAGCTGGAGTCGCATAACAAAATAACTTGCTTTGTCAAACATAAATATTTAATTTTTATTGCAAACTGTAAAGCAATCGGGTCGGTGTTGTTTGTGTGTGGACAATAACTTTTAACTCGATATTTGACAGTTCAACTTGGCACTGTCTAATGTTGTCACTGGTCATAGGTCAAAGTTCACGATCACAAGAGGAAACGAGAGCTGAGCAACTGCTCAGATGGCTGATCATGGCTAAAAGCATCATCATTGAGAAACGCACAAAAAGTTTAAAGATGGCCTTGTTTATATTGCGACTTTATACACTGTTTCAAAAAAACTGCACCCTTTTTATTTTTGCAATAACTTTGTCGGACCTCGGCCGATTTTGACAATTTTTGGCAGTGATACACCTGACGAAAATTGCAACAAAACCTGCATTGTATTTCCCACCACACCTATTTTCTGCGCTCCTACTGTACCTTGTAACACAAGCAACAAATAAGAGTGATATTCACAATGATAAACACCAAAATCGAGTGGTAGAGTCAGGTAAGAGTCAAGACAAAAAAGCAAACAAAACATGCAAAAACAAGTCAAGACAGTCAGAGCAAGTGCTCAAAGTGTC
>Ga0126332_10000812_pt1 | contig 10762 bp, 10 predicted proteins | sample InaspJWI42metaG_FD_94482 | JGI IMG/M metagenome (GOLD analysis project Ga0126332, IMG submission 94482) | Marine gutless worms symbiont microbial communities from Oahu, Hawaii - Inanidrilus sp. 2 OAHU.JWI-42 metaG | ecosystem: Host-associated > Annelida > Digestive system > Unclassified...
GCATGCAAGGCTGAGTTGACCTAGTTGGCTGGTTACAGCCCGAGATGATATACCCGCCCGAAGACGATCACCCATCCCAGTTGTAACCGGGCCCGACGTGCGTTAACTTCGTTCATTGACGAACTCCGCTAACCACTACGCCACGCCGCCAACCAATATAAATGCCCTTAATAATAATAACAGTAATCCAGGCCGTGCGTGGCCTTCCTCGCCTGCGTGCAACACTGCACCTGGCATTGTTCCTTGCATTATCTCTTTCTCCAGGCAGCTCCCTTGTTTCCTTATGGTGTGACCAAGGAATGACCAAGCTGTCGTAAAATAACGTACACTCGGCGATGTTGGAAAATGATATTTAGCAGGTATAATTGCACCCATGCAACATGTCATCGCTTTCCACGACGACGATGATTATGGATTGAGTAGAAATCGTAAATAACTGCTGCGACTGCAGCTGCGGAGGTTCGTCCCGAAGTCTAAAATCCGAGGCGCAGGTTTTGTCACAAATGAGACAGCGATGACCATTGATTGTAGGCCTATGATTTGTAGCGGCATGTCTGCGTTCTTCTGTCACGTGTACTAAAACGGGTCGCCGTAAGTAAATAGGCCTAAGCTAGGAGCCTGTAGCTTGATTTTATCAAACGCTTCCAGGCTGGAGGGTGGAACGTCCTGTTTCCTCGGACAACCTTTGTTTGCGTAACGTCTCCCCGGTGACCACTGGAAAGTTCTCCATAAGAGGAGAGGACTTAAAGGCATTCTGCGCCAGTGTAGATTACAGTGGAATGGCGGCGTGCAGTGCATTTCCACTAACTGCAGGCTTATAGCCAACAGAGGAGATAATCGCGAACGACCGGTGATGACAGCAGCCGCAGGGACCATTTGGTAGCTCCAGTAATCCAGAGACTGCAAGTTGTACAAGCTATGCGATGTCTCAGTGCGTACGATAAGCCTAAGCCAATTTACCAAGAATTTTTAATCATTTTCACAAGAATTGCATATGAATTATTAGTTCTGTGAATGTTCTGAATATTTTTTACAGAAATCATGTCATTTTGTAAGAAACTATCGCAACAGGTATGATGCAGTGAAAATTATCGTTTTATCTACCCTGTAGGACTATGCCCTAATCATTAATACAACTTGAGCGATCAATACCATTTTACTGAGAATCGCGCATTTGGCCGATGAAAGAGACTCAAGCTCAGTACGTTTTACACACATATTGCATATGAATGTAGAACTTGAATTTGTGTATCAGTTTGAGTGTCATTGTTGCAGTTGATATCTAAACGAACAAGTTGCTGCAGTGCTGATAGCGAAAGGCCGCATCGCTGCTGCCACCTTCCGAATAACTTTTGCTCACGCCGGAGACGTCAGATATTTCCAATACTTCACAATGAGTCCGGGGATGCCCCAAATTGCTCCTCTAGGGGATCCGTGCCCCTCCTAATACAGGGTTCCCAAACGACATTCGACTGATTTATCCGTTTTAGCACAATTCATGGTAGGCCTAATGACCACGGACAGACAGACATACAGACCACGCTACGTCTGTAGCAACTAGATGCAAGGCAAACCCTGACTGTGGCCTACCCTGCTATTCCTCTTACCGCCTGTTAATTATTGTTAATTTGTTACATAATTGGTTCGCCTGCGTCCACCAAATCAAGTAATTTGTTTGCCTGCGCCCTGCATAGCAATTGCCCCTCTTGTCGTATGCCGGCGGCGCCGCCCTAGCGAATGTGGTGTGGACTGGAGGTAGATGCCCACAAAATTAGTTGCCACTGCAACGTCCCTTGAGGTATCGAAAAAAATAACTTCAGATCGTTCATCTACGGCCAAAGTTCTACCAATCCTGCAAATTTCGTTAAGCTGTCCGGCAGATGTTGAGATAATATTGGTCTGGCAGAAATCACCATAATATTTTTAAACAAGAGCAAAACATAAGCCTTCCTCGCCGGTGCGATGCGGTCTAAAAATAAACGCAAAGAATCCAACCGAGGCACAACGTTTTTTTAACATCTGGCTCTTTGGAGTCCTGCCTGTACGGTGTGCAACGGTTATCCATCTGTCTGTATTGTACCTGCTGTTGCCTCAACCTCAAAAGCGAAATGCTCTAGAAAAACCAATCTAATGTCGTCATGTGCATATTTAAATAATATTATTAAATCGTGTGTAACTCCAAGTTTTGAGGTACGTGAAAAAGGTCAAGGTCACACGATTTTGAGATTTTTGACAGAAATGTGCTAGGACACGTGAAGGTTAAATTTAATGAAAGTATTAAGAACGCAGAGTATATTGTTTTAAAATATATAAGCATTTGGAAGCAGAAGATAAAGGTAAAAGTCGCCAGCTTAATTGATGTTGAATAGGTCGGTTTTAAAGATGTGGTTTATTTGGCCTCTACACCTACAGTTTTGTATTTCCGCAACGACAAGCTGTAGAAATCAAGCGATCAAATTCAAATATCAATGTGAACTGATCTTAGTCGATGAAAGCAATCTCTAGATAGCACGTATCGTGTTGTCATAGTAAGACCTACACATTGCTGACACTCGGCGCCACTTCATCTACTCACCAAAGAATGTGGTATCTTCAAACTTCTCGGAGGATCCCAGAACGTGTCGGCCGCTGCGACAGCAACTCTTGTTTACACTCATACTCATATTACTCGTAAAACAATGCACAAATACGACTGTTTGAACAACTAGTTAAACGATCGTGATGAAACACACGGAGCGGAACTGGCAAGTGCATTGTGCGCACAGTGTCAAGAAACGGGAGCGCCATACAGGACGACGCATAACCAGACAGTGTTGACAGTGTGCGTGTTTTGCCTGTCCGTACAGCCGTGAACACGGCTCGTCAACACGGGTCCTTAAGGTCTGTATACACTTTACAGCCAGTTGTACAACCAGTTGATGTACAACTGGCTGCAAAGTGTAAACACAATGTTACGGACCTTAAGCAACATAGTTCGTTCACATATTGCAAGCTGTCGGCAGAACTGTACGAGATTTAAACTAAAACAAAGCATCAGCGGCCCTTCTACATCAGCTGAGCTCTTGCTACAGGTCTGTTGATATGAACGGTTGTAAGGCGGATTACAACGCGATAGCACGTTAGTTAAAGTTTAATGCTATAAGATCGAGTGATATAACGACATCCTACTTTTTGCTATGCCAACGCGGTACATTCTATGGTTCTGTGTCTGTCGTTCCGTCTGCGTGTCCGCTACAGCGGAAGTGGCGCCTGTCATCATCTGAGATATGTGTCTGCGGTGACACTGAGACAATGTCCGACATCGTAGAATCTTGTCCTCGCAACAAACTGGACGGTGACATTCGCCGTCTTCGCTCTGCTGGCGATCTTGCTGTTCAGTGGCTCAGCAGGCATCTCGCGCGCGTGACGCATACGACCACAGCAATTACGAGTACAGAGGTCAGCGCCCGGAAACGACGGTTTGTGACATTGCCTGACTAGTACGCGTCGTCGGCGCACCGCTAACGGTCGGACAATTTCCGCGGTTTGACTGATGTATGCGTGCTGTCAGTGGCGCGACGCTATAGTGGGCACTAATGCGGCGCTGAACGCTGCTAATTGTTGCTGCAGTCAGTCGGAGTTGACGTCATGCCGCTGTCAGTCTGATCAGCTGCTGCTGCTGCTGCTGGCAGTTGTCTCGCATCACACCGCATCTCAGCCGCTCCCGCTGCAGCGTCCTCAGGTAAATCACTACTTACTTACAGACTTCGACCACTTAAGAGAGTACACATTTGCTTTCTAGCTGTGGACACTGTCACAGCGTTGACACATCGTGTCACTTGCCTCATTTGAATTTTAATGTCCCGTTAACATAATATTATATTAATATGAAAATAGTTGTATTTGTTAGCGCATTCTAAAGTTTGTAATTTTTTAAAGAATAACCTTAACCACAGAAATACTAAAGTGTTCAATCTACTTGCTTTTTGGTTTCAGCTGCAAAACTTGCCATCATAATCACGGGATAATAATAATATAATTCTAATATATTAATATTATAATAATGATTTAAAACAATAACATGGGAATAAAAGGAAATATATGGCGAGAATTCATGCGCTTATTAAGAAATATCTGCTTTGGCCAAAATTGGATACGATTCTTGCACAGTCTGGCAATTTCTATGAGGTAAATTTGCGATAGTAATACAGCCTTCTAAATGTTAAACAGTTGAATCTGTACACAAGATTTGGGGGTTTCTGTTTAAAGTTCAACACTGTCCATTAACTAAATATGATGACATCTTTCATTTAACATTTTTCGGCGATGTTCATCAGTATTTAATTTACAGCTTCTTTGTTTCTGATCGTTGACCAAATATGTTTTGCATTGGATGTATAGTTTACTGAGCTATTCTCACCTGTTTATTTTGCAAACTGTAAAGGAAAAGAAAGATTTCTCATAAATAAAATTTTGTTGCGTGCGGTATAAGCCTAGCTCATTTCATTTGCAGCGCTTAACTGAGCTGGGAGGTTACTCGACGCCGAGCCAGGTTAGTACGGAGATGGGTGACCGTTCACAGCCTCAGGGGTATCAAGGCCCATTTTAGCGTGCATTATTACATAAAACATGCTGCGTTAAAAGCTTGGCGTGCATCTTAAAAAAGAAATTTGCGCAACATTACACGACTGTAATTACTCAGCCAGTAATAGGCCTAGTCGTCTGGAATGTTTGCTGTAACTATTCGTTTCCGTGTTCGTGTATACGAGGTTCGGCACTTTTGTGATTAATTACATGATGATGCGCAAATAACTCTGGAGTCTGGAATATTTTGGACGTTTTCTAGTTTGATAGCACATATAGGCCTACAGTATTTTTGTACACGGAATATTATATATACGGGACGCAATGCTGCTACATTCCAAAACTGACGCAGTCTGCACTCCGTAGACAGACAGCGAGTGATAGATCACTCGAATGTGCGAGTGTCTCCTGGGAATTTGCGTGGCTCTCTTGCAAATAATGGCCGTCTGGCGTATACGGATGTTCGTAAACTGGCACTGCCTGGCAGAAGTTGAAAAGCCAGTCAAATTTACATCAGCATGGACGATGGCACAAATGACCAACGTAAAAAGAGGCGCTTCAAAGCTCTGGAACTACGAATTACCTGTTTGACAACAGTACCTACGGTTCGTTTTGAGACCACACTTGACAGGAACAGTCGCAACGGACGGCGATTAGTTCTTACATCAGTGGCACACACTGCATTACAGTCCGACCTTTAAACGCACAATTATTCTCAGTGTGCTCATGCAGTGGACACGGATAGCAGCCACTTGGACTTTACTAATGAGCCAAATCCAAAAATATTTCCGGAACATGAGTAAGCATTTTCGAGCGAAACCTGCGACAACTTAAAAGTCGTCAGAATTTTGAAGCGGCAAATCGGATCTTTACGAAATTTGGTGACCAAATTGTGGCTGCATAACATTGTTTATGGGTGGTCCAGCATGTCTGTGTGACAGTGTTGCGATGACGTCATAGAGCCCCAAGCCTAGTGATGCGCCAGTCGTTATTATGATTAAATAGGCCATGTTCGATTAACCGGTTACGAACCGGTTAGTGGATAGGGTTAATGGATTAGCAAACTAACCGAAAAAGGGCAGCCCTACTCTGTGTGCTGGGTAGCAGATCGAAATTGCCGCTACCATTAATGCAGTACAGCTCGGTGTCTGAGGAAAGGTTACCGATATTTGAACCAAGTCTGACGTGTAGACGTAGAACGCACTGTATGCACCATTCCTGTTGCGCGCATATTAATCGTACTGCATGGCCACCATGTTGAATTTTCGTTGAAAAGCTAGCCTATATTTTCGAACAGTTTGAGATATCAAGTCGATCAATAGGGCCTACGTGAAATTACATGTGACTGTTATACTGTGAGTCGAAAAAAACAATACACTATAATCGTGTCCGTAACAATGGTAAGTAATATCACCTTTTAGGTCCCATCGCAGCATTAGCTGCATGGATGCGGTTTAATACTGCAGATGTCTTGGCGCTCCGTGGTCTATCTGTGTGTCTGTCGGTCACGACTGTGAACTCAGCAAAACGGCTAAACGGACCGTGTATGATGTCGTTTGGAGTGTTGACTTGGTGGGCCCATGTATTAGATGGGGTGCAAATCCCCCAGAGGAAGGGACACTTTGGAGACACCTATCTGACATCCATAAGGTGAAAGGACGGATGTTAGGGGATTGGCATCATGACGGCGCGAAAACTGGATCGACCTGTGCGATGAGATGCTGCCGATCGCTACTACTACTGTAGCAACTTGTTAAAATTTTGATGTATCACTCACTACACGTTGTCGTCACATGCGTATAAACTGCACGCGATTATCGTCGATGCAGGCGGGCGTCGTGTTGCAAGCGGCGACGACGCGGTGTATGATACTGCTGTGCATAACCAGCAGTACAAGTGATGTCTGACGAGGCAAGTGAGCTAGTCGACACGGCGGGGGCGGGGGAGGGGGCGGAGGAGGTCGCTGCTGGTGGTCGTGACGACGACGTGCCGCCGACGGCTTCGCTCTACATCCACCTGCCGATTCACGGCACACCAACTTAACTGACCCTGTTATAGGCCTACGACACGTTCATTGGTAACGCGCGTCGATGTCACGATCCGATTGGCTGCAGCAAAACTAGGGCGTTTGGTGCTCAGTCGGTTTATGCGTCATGAACATTTCTATTGGAATACACGCGTCAGTGAACACACTTGCACTGGTCGTCGGCAGGCCGGCATCACTCTCGCTCCCTATCCACCTGTCCACTAATCTACATCCACCTGCTGCTCACGTACGTAGCGCCGTCGCTCCTCTGCCTCATCTCTGTCGTCGGCGTCATCGGAAACTCGTTCGTCATCCACGTCATCACCGCCACGCCGCACATGCGCTCATCAGCCACCAACATCCTGCTGCTGAACCTGGCCGTGGCTGATCTCTATTTCCTCATCGTCTGCGCGCCGTTCATGGCCCATAAGTACGCCACGGTCAACTGGACGTTCGGCGACCTCGCCTGCAAGCTGGTCGGCTTCTCGACCTACACGTCGTCCTACGTCACCGTTTACACGCTCGTCGCCATCTCGGCACTCAGGTACGCTACCGTAGATGCATCGTACAGGTAGACAACTAATGGAGGAGAAGTGTCTCATTGGTTTGCTAAATTGCCACCAACACAATAAGGATTAATGCCGTTTATCGAATTTTCGTGACCATTATTATTATTTTTGACTCCGGTACTCAATTCACTGGGAATGAAAAAATACACTATGCAATACAAAAAAGTACAAAAATCAAGCTAAAATGCACCTTACTCCTCCTCCTTCACAAAACTGTCATGTAGAACTGAAGGACGGAAAGAATGGGGTACCGGTGAAGAGAAGTAAACGTGCAGAAATACGAGGTTACTATAGGACATGAGACGTTTTGCGTCACTTCCTCTTCCGATGGCATTATACCGCTGAATCAAAACTGGGAGTCGATGAAATAAAAAGCTGATTTCTCTGTCATTGACCGACAAATCAACAAGCTTACGACCGAGATTAGAAAGGAAAACGTGACCAGACGCATTAATTGGACACAATGATTCAACGGCAATTGGCTGGAAAATGTGATGTGTCTGGATGTTTGAATATTTCGCAGACTTACGAATGGCTGCCTCTTCTGCTGCTGAACCAGCTTCACGGGCAGCTGCTGCAACACATGAGTCGACCAAGGACAGATGACTGTCACGTCCTATGTCAGTAGCTTTTCAGCCTCCCAGAGGACCAGAAAAAGACCATCCGACCGTTTCCCGTCGGATCGGCTAAGACCAAGTGGCTCTTTGGTGCATGGAATGCTAGCAGAGACCATAGCCCGGGCGACCAAATCACTCAGAGCGTGATGACTGGCCGGTCTACCCGGAGCCTTCTCGCAAACAAAGCCACGTAGTCCCTGCGCATCAACCAGCGCTCCACGGTGACATTTATGTGGCACACAAAAAGACAAGACAAGCCGCAGGCCTACTCCGATTCTTACTGCTTCATCATCAAGCCCCAACCCACATGACGATATTGACATTGCCTGAAGCCAGTCTCCACTACGTGGGATGAAGCAGCCAAAGGAGAGGCTAGCTGTGCCGGGGTTGTCAAGCTGGATTTCACTGGAGCTACGTCTATCAAAATACCGGGACGATCCCAGAAGGGTTATTTTGGTGGCAAATCGTCCGGAAAAGTGCCAGTCAGAGAGATATGACTGTGCCTGCTGCGACAAGTCATTGTCGGAGCAGGCACAATCAGCAAGAATGTCGGCCTGGAGGGAGAGTGTGCTTGCCGCAAACGCCAAAAAAGGCAGGAAGTGCGAGCAAATACACACATCTCACCCCCAGGCCTCCATCCTTTACTGGGAGGCTGGCCTGAACCCACTGTATGTCGGACAGGTCAGAGTTTGTGATGCACTGGATCGCCGATCGTAAGAGTGAGTCAAAGCGGGCCAGTGACGAGCGTGCGACTGAAACTGAACAACGAAGTAGGTGCAGAACTTTTGGCGCCCTGAATGAAGATCTTATCAAGAGCAATGCGTCACGCATGGCACTGGCCATTATTATTATTATTACACGTGTACTGATTATAGTGACACTGTCACGAAAACGCTGCAGGGGCACTTTACATAGTCAATAAAATGACTAGGCCTAAACAATTGCTCGCGTAGACAGTCATTAATTTGCACGTTACTAGTAAATGTGGAATGCGGATGTTTTGATACACAGTCAAAGACGGGTCAGAGGTCGATGAATTACAATTCAAAGTTGCAGAATCTGCGTGAGAGTGACAGTCATAACTGATGGCGACAAATGAAGCGACTTACTGGCCAGTCGAAACAATGCGAACTGAATCGTTTAGCAGGCGATAATATTAAAGAACTTGCTGATGCAATTAATTCGTCGCTGAAGGATGTTTCAAATAACCCGCGACCGCTTGACCACAGTGATAAACTCACGGTGAATACAAGTGACTCGATCACGGAACAATATGTGATTTCTCCTGAGAATGTCTTTTGTCGACTACAACGAATCAACGTGCGTAAAGCTCCGGGTCCTGACGGTCTGCCAAACTGGATTTTACGTGATTATGCAATACTGCTATGTGATCCCATTTGTGCGATATTTAATGCCAGCGTCCAACAAGGACGTTATCCATCCATATGGAAAATGGCTGACGTTATCCCTAGCCGTACGCAAGGTCCATTCACCAACATCAATACAGTCGGACTTGCGACCGATTTCGTTGACTGCAACCATAAGCAAGAGACTGGAAGCCGTTGCCGGTGGATGGATTTTGGAGCACGTTCGCGACCAACTATACCGCCATCAATATGGGTCGCTAAAGGGCCGATCAACGACGCATGCCGTTACTGATGTGGTGCATCACTGGAGTGAAGCACTGGACAACGGTAAATCTGTTCGTACGCACTGTTCGCGGATTACGCCAAGGCTTTTGATCATGTTGACCATGGTACAGTGCTGAAGAAACTGTATAACTACGGCGTCCCAGCTTTCATACAAACTGGCTTGTTTCGTTTCTCCAAGATGGGTGACGTCCTGTCAGGCTGGGCAACGCTGCATGGAGGAATACCACAGGGTTCATGGCTCGGGCCACTTGTCTTCCTCATATTAACTGATGATCTTCGGCTTCAATTACCAACTTATAAATACGTTGACGATACTACAATTTCCGAAACAATAGCTAAGGATGAACATAGCCAGATGCAGTCAGTTGTTGATGAACTGGGGCCCGATTTACAAAATATCTTACGACAATCTTACGATTATCTTACGATAATACCAAAGTTACGATCGACTTACGACGGACATCTAATTTACAAAACATCTTATGAACAACGCAAGGCTTTTTTGGATACGATCCACTTGCAAAATTGTAAGACCGTCTGAGACATTGTTCGTAAATTAGCTTATAACATTCCTAAGAGAAATCTTAGTACATTGTAAGTCACTTTCGTAAGTCGGTCTTACGACAAACTTACGATAATCTTGCGATAATTCGTAACATATTTTGTAAATCGGGCCCCTGGTAAACTGGTCCACTTCTAATCACATGAATATCGACAGTCGAAAAACAAAGGAAATGATTATGGGTCCTATGCGCAAACAAACTGCATCACTAGTGATGATTTCCGAAGAGACGATAGAATAAGTAACCAGTTTCAGGCTACTCGGAGTAACTGTTACTGATTCACTCAGATGGGGCGATAACAATAATAATAATAATAATGGTTGCTTCGGAGTTCCACACGGGCGTGTTTTGTAAACAAGGCGAAAAGTATCGATATTTCGCAAGTTTTTCGTGGTAAAGCGGGTGTAATTGTTGTGTTTTGAAAGCAGACCGCATTTCCTAGACATTGAAGGATATGATGGCATAATTTTTTGGACGCATAGCGATCCCTGTTTTTATCTGGCCGTCACCCTTCATCGTCCGCTACCATCGCTCAGGTGCGCTACTGACCTGCGTTTCCCGTAGTATTCTACGTTCGATATCGCAGGCCATGAGTCAGGGTCGTCACAAAGACACCTTAAAGTGCCCCAAAGACACGGGTACTTGTAGTGTTTGTTGGGCCACTTTCAGAATCCATCGATCCACGGGTCATGTCCATAGGCATGGTCACAGAGACAGTCCATGTCCTGGATCTGATAAACCACCAATAAGCGCTTCATTGACTCAACCTTCA
>Ga0126332_10000813_pt1 | contig 10759 bp, 7 predicted proteins | sample InaspJWI42metaG_FD_94482 | JGI IMG/M metagenome (GOLD analysis project Ga0126332, IMG submission 94482) | Marine gutless worms symbiont microbial communities from Oahu, Hawaii - Inanidrilus sp. 2 OAHU.JWI-42 metaG | ecosystem: Host-associated > Annelida > Digestive system > Unclassified | place...
TGCAAGGAACAATGCCAGGTGCACGAAGGCGAGGAAGGCCACGCACGGCCTGGATGGACAACATCAAGACGTGGACAGGACTCTCCGTGGAAGAGTCAATCAGAATGACAGAGGACAGGGATACATGGAGAAAGTACGTCCATGGTGTGGCCAACCCTCGGATCGAGGACGGCTAAGGAACAGGAACCAGCCACTTCCACCACAATCTGCAGCATCACAGAACTATAGCCTCAGACGCCGCACCCATGACAGACAACTGTATGAACACCAAGGACACCTGAGTGACTGTAATTTTAGGGATCCGCACCGGAACACTACGCTCGGTAAGGCTAAATTCCACTACAGGGGCCCGACCGGACCCGACCGGACCCGCACGGACTTTGTCGGAGACCCGCACGGACCCAACGGAGTTTCTCGGAGACCCCAGCCGCAAAAAAAGTCCGTGCGGGTCCGGTCGGGCCCGTGTAGTGGAATTTAGCTATAATCGAGTATGGGCTACCTTTACCTTTTTTTAGTTTACTCAGAAGCAAGCACTGCAGCTGTAAGCTGTGAATAGTCGCACAACGTGAAGTGCTCTAAAATTTTGCTCAAACGGAAATGACATAATTTAGTTGAGCGATTAACCTATTGTTGGCAAATGTATCAGTGGGCGTCGATTTCCCCCAAACATCACTTTGTAACTTTTGTAACTTTGCCAAGTATTCACCGATTTAAAAAAATACTCAATGTCGAACTCAACAATAAATCTTTCTTAATTTGGTTACTGATAACCCCACCACACCTTAAATATGTAGCTACACTACCTTGTAATTTATCGTTAACAGCTTGTCGTGCTGAAACTAATGTTTCACAAGGTAGAGTGGCAACATATGCAAGGTGTGGTGGGATTTTCAATAACCTCATTACTGCAAATTTACTACAGAATCTGCCGGTGATTCTTTTAAGTTGGCTGACGTTTGACAGAATTAGACCTATGGTCGTGAGTTTGTGGCCTCGTTTTTGGTCCACCCTGTATGTGGAATGTAAAACTAATCCGAAAAGTAAACAAAGTTAAACAATTACGACTTCAGATAAATGATGTTACACACAACTAACCGCGTATACGTAACTGCAGTCTTTATTGTACAAAGTGAAAACAACAAAAACATTTCATACAGAAGCTGTAAACACATTGTCACAAACCGTAACGCATATATTGCAATAGCGTTCTTTCATCCAAACTCGTTATGAAAAAAAATATTCAAAGAGGTGGCGTTTAAAAACATACTGCATAGGCCAACTCACATTTGGAGGCGCCTAGGAACAGCTGTTTATAAACTGCACGTGAAGTAGGCTACTTTAACCACACAGAAATATCTCACATATGCTGTACACATAATACATAATCTCATAATGTTCACTACAGTTCACAATAGGATAAGCTTACTGTAACTTATTGTTGATATGTCTGAAGCCTGGAGATAACACTGACGACTATAGTCCTGGTCTGCTGATATGTATCTCAGTATTTTCTGTTCAACAAATTTGAGCAAAAGCTGATCATTAAGACGGTCATCCAGGTACTTCAGGATAGTATCATAGTATGTGCTAACAGATTAATAACAATGTCATGGTCGTGCTTAACGAGAGCACGCGGGAGCTGAATGTAGTCGAGTGTTGTAGCCAGTGACGTCGGTGAGTGACGCAGTTTGATCTGACACTGAGCTGTCAGATACAGCGACAAACTCAGCTGAGACATGATGACAAATGCATTGTATTTGTTACGTTTATGCGACGGCTTTACTAGCCATGTGAGTCCAATGAGTGAGACGATGTCGTCATCCAACAGCTGAATGAACGACGGATATATGTATATACAGGTAGACCAAGCGCCTTTTGAGTCAGCTTGCGTACATTGCATATAGACAGCTGCAAACAGTGCTGATACTGGCCACATTTGTACGCATACACTGCCTTGAACTCTGTGGTGACAATGGGGAAAGAACAATCAACCCACAAAGCTTCTAGAAGCTCACTGCATGTTGTCAGATGTTCAACTGCAGACCATTGCAGCAAGTCAACTAATTTCGATGTGTCCAAATGATTAGGCCTATTTATTACTGACTTTGTGTCACCTCTGTCAGTTATCCGCAGTTGATCGTTGATATTAATCCTTCGAGCTTTATGAAGCTAAAACTACCACATCAGTCACAAATATTTCTGCAGAACTGCACAGGCAACTTCGATATCGCTGAAAGTCATCAGCTATTGATGTCTGTGAGAGCTGGCGGCAGCTTGTGACTGACAGAAATTTAACTTGTAGATAAGATGCAAACAATTCAGTGGTAAAGACACTAACGTGTCGTCTTTCTTGTTGCTCGTTCAACGCGGCTGCTCGAATGTACTCGCAGAACACAGCCAAACCTAAAACACTGTCAACTTGGTCGTCAATCCTGGGTAAAAGTTCCCCCAGTACAACATGTGAACTGCACTGTGAGTTATCGTGTGACCTCGTCACCAGTGTACAACACGGTAATCTATCACCGTCTGGTATTGTCCTGTAGTGTATAGTACAAAGCTGCCAAGTAGACATTTGCCAGGCAGTAGACGGAGTCGCTGACAGAGTCATCGCATCTCAACGCTCTGTGCAGTGTGTCGTGCATTGAGACAACGGCGTGCATCATTTGACTGTAGACACGTTGTTGCTAAAACGTCCAACATTTGTTCATTCAGTGAGCCTCGCAATGTTGTGTCGGCAACATGTAGAAATACGGCTGCGGTAAAGTGAAGATGCAATACTTGATGAGTGTTGGCTAGTTGATCTATCCACCACAGACACAAGCGCACAGTCAGTGGACAACAAGACACGAGGGTCAAAATCATCATCGAAGCCTTTTGTAAGTTATATATATTAATCATATGGGAAGTATGCGGTACAAATTCAACAATCGCTGATACTTCTTTTTGAAGACAGCTGATGCGTTGTAGCCCATCCTGGGGTGTCCCAGAGGGATATATTCCCATAACAGACTCGAGTCACTGCCAATACAAAGCTCAGCGCATTTCTATAGCTCACTTCGGCTTAAGTTATGTTCAAAATGTCCTCTTTAGCTTTGATGCAAGCACAAAGAGGGGTGCGCTACTGCTTCACTGACCGTGACTGAAGTATATGACTCTATCACCGTGTGCGGAACTTTAGAGTTAGGACCGAATTATCAGTGACCGAACGGGCTGGAGTGAGTGGAGTCAGTGCTACTCGGTGGTTAGTATTATCGTTTATAATCACGATACGATAAATATGCTAGATTGAGTTAGAAAATGTACGATTAATTTTATTCACATCTTCTCGACGTCCTTTTTATCGCATATAGCGTCAGTGTTGTAGTGCGTTAATAGTTTATTGACGTTATCCGACCTAAGAACACTCTACAATGGAATGCCGAGGTAGTAGAGCTAGGGGATGATACATGATACGGATGAACTAAACGATGATCTTGCACTTGATGATAGGTCATCATAAAATAGAATGAAGTAAATAACATGAGACGCTGTATATAATTAGAATAAACTATACTGAAACTTTGCTTAGAAAATGTACGAAATGTTGGAAGTTATAATAATAATTATTATTGGCTAGGCTGAAGGAAATTGGTATTCGTCGAAATCAACGGTCCTTATATTCCAGTGCGTACCAATATTCTTTAAATGTCGCTCATTCAGTTCAGTGTTTATTTTTGCGCCTTCTCAGTACACACTGATTTACCTTTTAAAATTTAATATTTTTTGGAAATAAAATTTAATTTCGAAAAATGATGGGGGTGGAGTTTGGGGAGGGGGCAGAGGCAGTTCTGCAGAGGAGGCGGTCGCCAGTATAGTTAAATTTAAAAATACGTGCATTTCGACTGAATATTTCCTATTGGTACCAATTTCGATCATGTGTCCCTTATTATTGAATTAAATATAGGTCTGTTATACTCTTTGGCTATGTGAACAAAGCTTTGTTAATGTAGGCTAACTGATGACACAGTATATCCTGTGTAGGCCCTAACTACTAGGGATGTTAATTCCCGGGAAGTCGCATTCCTGGGTCGAGAGTCACAATTCTCGGGTCTCTACTGAGACTCTTCGATTTCACACGAGTACATACCTTTTACCGGCGTGATCGGAGTCGGATCGCCGGCAGGGGCACGAAGGGGTGGGGGGCGATCACCAGCCAGTAGGAAGGCTAATGTGGAGTAATTTTCTTTTTATGCGTCAGTTGGACACTTTGTAGTCTTCATGGGACACTTTAAGTCTTTAGTACTCCAAGACATTTCAGTACTTGTGCTGTGGTGACATGTACCAAAGATATTTTAGGACCTTCAGACCTATGACTGAACACAGCAAAGACTTAGACATGGGAAGGGTCATGCTAAAAGATGCTAACTACGCATACAATGCTAACAACGGTCATTAAGCCGCTGGTAGTCAGACACCGTCCTCCTGTGCGTTGTATGCATCATGCAAACACTTACAACTCACACTATGCTGACGGTGGCAATCAGAACCCAATTTCGCCTAATTAACTGCCACCGCCAGAGTCCGTTCGTTGTGTGCATTTTAAACTGAACATAATGTTGACAAGAAGCTCAGCTATCACCGAATGACCGCGCGATGCGTCTTGTCAGCAGTAATGTTGCCAATTACCACGCAACAGTGCAGTAACTACTTATACGACAAGTCCTGACCAAACCGATGGTATGAAGTTGGAGGTTTAGTTGGAAGCAGTGTGTCATAAACAAACTGATGACGGTCGAGTTGTGTATATCACCTGTATACCGACCACTTGCTGTGGCGAAATTTTTGTAAGTCCACGATGTTGAAATTGCTCACGTGACCCTGACCACGCCCCTTTCCGGGAATATTTTTCATCGGCAGGGTGGGACTTGCTATGGTAAGTCAAAATGTACCAAATTTTAAGTCTCTAGGTTCACCCGTTACAACGCTATGAATGGCGGTGCAAAATGCAGAACATGGGGTAGTTTGGGGCAGTTAGGGGGCACTCAAGGTCATCGGCAATGCCACCATTCGATAGAGAGCATACGACTTCCTATTCGACTTTAGTAGAAACCATGCATCTATCTTGTACCGTTTTCGAGATATATCCGGTTATTTGTGGAAAGTCGCCGATTTTGACCCACCCCACCTGCATTTAGTGCCCCTGTAGGGGTGACCCCGGTCGAATTTCGCGGAGATCTTTGGCTTCAGAAAACTAGAGTCCCTGGGCTATCGTGTGGTGTTGTTGGTGTGATCCTACGTTTAGCCGTTTTAGTAGAACACCGACTTGTGACAGACACGGACACAGACAGACAGGCCCATGGCTAGTACCGCGGATGCATAGCATCGCGCAGTAAAAACTAGTTAATTTCTAACACGCACAACGGGTTAATTGCTGCCGGCAGTGTCGTGAGCGTTGTATGCCTTCATGACACTGTTGTACGCGTCAGTTCAAGCAAACAACAATGCACACGACATGCATGCCAGCGTTTGAATGTTGCCGCTGCCAGCTTGATGACTTGGTAGCATTATATGCATTGTTAGCGTCATTTAGCATGACCGCACTGGATGTATGCTGGGATGAGTTAACAGTTTAACTTATCATACCGTAGCCTATGGGTCAACATCTGATGCTTATATTTGAATTAATTAATTCATTAGGCAATCTTTAAAAACTGCAATCCAAATAAAATGTACAATATTGGCAGGATATTTTTGCATTACTGTGTGCGTCTTGATGGTGCACATATGAAGAGCTCATTTGGTATGGTTCGTTGCAGGTCATTCATGCAGTAAATCCGGGAGCGATTTGATGTGATTTAGTGGTCACACACTGCCGCACACTTTGCCTGAATCTACGGTCAGAAATGTACCAACGCGAAGTCCCCGGAGGTGGGAGAGATCTGACTCCGAGTCGGAAGTCTTACTTGCTGGCGAGTGGTGAGATGGTGGTGTCGCCGAGCCAAAGGCAGGCCATCTCTGCAAGTAATGTTCCCGCTGGTTGGCAGCCTCAGCTGACAACTGCGGTTGATGTAGAAGTTGCGCAGAAATCTCCCACCACTAACTGTCTGTCTGTTGGAAGATCTAATCTTGTGTCTGTGAGCGATGCGCATTACAGAACCGATACGTCACCGCGCATGCTGTCTACTTCACATTGTCGAGTTTTAGACTTGACTGGGCATGACTGTTATATACAGAATCAGTCAGCTTCAGTTACACCATGCTATCGATCGGCAGCGGGCCAGCCGGCTGTAACCATACAGCGCAGTTCAGATATCCGATCATCATTACAGCAGATGATGGTAAATAGGAGATCAGTGCAGGGACGTGTTTTGCCGCCGGCATCAAATCGGGAAAGCGTCCTGCAGCAGTTGACTGATGAGCTACAGCAGCAGAAATGGAGAATGAGCAACATGTATTCCTGTCCAGGTAGTTCCAAGCTGTCGGTTGTTAGGCCGGTACCGGTGAAGGCTGAGCGCGCCGTGCAGCAGTTTCATCCGTTAATGTCAAGTCCATCACATCTGTCCTGTGCAACAGTTTTATCATCATCAGCACAGATTTCATCTGGACAGGCAGCATCGTACGGAACATTGCGGAACGGTTCAAGCGAAGCAATGATGAAATCAACTGGTTCGGCTCAGCGCAACCTTCAAGATACTCCAGTGACTCCGTCGTATAATACGGAGTTGTACCGTGCTGAGCTTGCGTCACGTAGTCAGTCTGTGAGTGTGCCACAGTCGGTGCAGTTTGGAAGCCAGGATCGCTCACCAGTTGGCAGATGGTACCCTTCATCGGCAGCTTCCGTTGAAGTGCCATTATTTAGTCCATCGCGATCAGCTTCCGGCCGGACGTATGTTGAGGAAAAAGAACTGGATCCATCGTGGCCCATGGCACACTGTAGCCGCGTCCAATCTTATCAGTCGCAGAATTACAGTTCTGGTTCTCGTCAGCATGGTGCCGTTTCACTGCAGAACTATGGACCTGTGCTTTGCCTCCCAACGTCACAGACACCGATCCGATCTCTAGATATACAGTCGGCCAAAATTACGTCGCCACACCGTGTGTTCCCCAGGCAGGATGCATCGTTCAATTCACCAGCAGAGTTGGCTGCATCCGCATATCCTTTGCAGCAGGGCTTCTTTGCACCTCACAGCCCAGAGTCACATTTTACACAGCAGCCACACAGCTCTGTGTCTGATAAGCAAATGACTAATGTTTCATCGGCATGTCGGATGTCCTCAGATATGCATCACAGACTTGGTTCAGTGATACCGTCTCACAGTAGCCAAGATTTGAAGCCAGTGGAATCACCCAGGCAGCATGCTGTTAGCTTGCCATCAAGTGTAATCTCGCCAACAAAGGTGGGCTTTTCACCTGTGATGGAGAAATGTATATCGATTTCTTTTTAATTGAAATTAGAATTTGTAGCAAAAATTCCAGTTAATTAGAATTTGAATCAGACATGCTTAATTATCTGAATATTGGAGCTTGCAGCAGTAAAATAACAAACTATATGTACAAGTATACTATTATTTAGTAACACTTTGAGTTTATGATACACAGTAGTAGTTACACTTTCAGTATTGCTCCAGCAAACTTAAATAGTGCATGTAGATTTTTATTGATTAGTTTCAATTTCCAGATCATAACAGGAAACAGTGCTGAATGACATCAGCCTACCAGTTGAATTTCACCTTTGCTTTTACAGCTTTTCATCACTGGTGTTACTAATGATATAGTTTACATGTCATACTTTAAATTACATTTCTTTTTGCAAGTCATTATCTCCCCTCCAGAACATTGGTCCTTGCAATAGTTTTTCACTGTTTAGGCCACTCTAAAAATGTCAGTGATGATGATGATGATCTAAGAGTTAAACAAACTTGAGCAGATGTGCACCTATCTTTGGGTGTTTGTCAGAACAAAAGCAGGAAGTGTGAACATTTGTGTTTTAACTTAGCAAGTAGTTAAAACATAAGTTAGCAGAACAGAGCTATTTTCCACCCAATGAATAGTGTTCAAACACCCACAGGCATTCATTGTTAATATTTGTTGCGATATTTGTGATTGCCATTCATCTCTTCAGTCATGTTACTTTTGTCGAGCATTGTTTTGCCTGCTTTGTTGGTAATCACCTGAAAGCTGTGTTGGAAGTTTTTATAGACTTTGATGTAGCTTATCTTGACACGTCTCTGCAGTGTTTTACTAGTTTTTGCGGATTGTTTTAAAAGTTATTTCACAGTGAGCTAGGGGTCCAGTAATTATGTCTCCCCTGTAAAATTAGATGACAGTGCCATTCTGTTAGAATTGGAGGTCGATGTCAGATGCTTCTCCTGTACTAGTGCTACTTCATTTAGTGGCTGTTTTTCCTTTCTCTCCTCATTTCTTATTTCTAAAGATTTTATTGCCAGAAAGTGGTCTTGCCACCCAGCCATCAGTGTCAAAGCACTGAAGGGAACTCAAAGCAGTGGCTGTAACCACTGGCCCTGGACCTTTCCTTTTTACTCCACACCCGATAAGGGAGCAGAGTATTGTGATGAGTGTGTCTGTTTGTCTGTCAGTGTGTGTTTGTCTGTCTGCGATCATATCTTAGAACCACACGTCTGATCTTCACAAAATTTTTTGAGCATGTTACCCATGGCCGTGGCTCGGTCCTCCTCTGGTGGCATAGTGATAACCTTATGTACTTTCAGTTTTGTGGGTGACATCATATTTGCTCATAAGCCAAGGTCACTCGACGTCGCCGCCCAGCTGAAGCACAGTGCACATGCAACCTTGGGCTTGGCTATAAACTGTGTGCAGTAATACCAGTTGCAGGCCAACAGATGCACAGGACTACTTTTGGGGCGCTTAAAGTAACATCCAATGTGGCAGCACCGGGGGCAGAGTCTGCAGTCTATGACTGCCTTTTTAATTAAACATTCTGGTTGGATGGTAAGAAGTTAACATCACAATCAGTTGTGATTTCCTAATTTAGCCTGCCCGGCTGAGAAAGCAGGTACAGCGGCTATATGTTGTGCTGCTGTTTCTTGTTTATTTATTTTTATCGATTATTATCAGACCAATTATCTCACAGTCTGCTTTACCGATCTTCGCCAAATTTTCAGGGTTGGTAGAACTATGGCTGTAGATGATACGATCTGAAATTATTTTTCTGACCCATCAAGGGACGTTACCATGGCAACCATTATTTGTTGGTTTTATTCACACAACTGATTGGTGTCGCTGGTTGCAGGAGGCTAATGGCGCAGCCGTGCGGGTTAATGCTGGGCTTTGCCCTGTATCTAGTTAATTGCCATCTTAACTCTAGTTGCATTGCCTTCAGTGCTTTGACGCTGTTGGTTGGGCTGCAGGAAGGGCACCCAGTCTGTAAAAAAACTGAGTGGTGGGGTGCTGGCATGGTTATCTGGCTGGAGCGAGGTGCACACTGGCATATAGCCCAGCTGATGCCAGTGCCACTCTCTGTATCTTGCTTCAGTAGAATCCAGATTGGTTTTACCTTTCTCGTACCGGCTCACCTGGGTAAACGTGTGTGCGTGTGTGCTGTTGGTAGGTGCCATCAACTGTGTTTTCGTCACCGTGCTGCAGTTCAGAAATGGCTGTGATTTCCACCATATCTGTATCTCGTCAGCAGTCAGGTGTAGGATCAAAAGCCAGTTTCTCTGCCAGTTCTGCGACTGGTCTGAGGAACTTTAGAATCAATGCACCTTCAGCTGCCTCATGGTTAGTGCCTGCTCACATGCCGTGTGTTCAGAAGTGTCCACAGCAGGACTGTCCACAGCAGAGCTGCCAGAAAGTCACTAAAAGTGATCACAACTATAAGGACAAGTATTATCAACAGTTCTCACATGCAACGGCAAGGTTTAGATCACCAGCTAAACAAAAGAAGAGGGCTAAAACTGTGCTTGAACCAGCCAGTGCAGAACTGGCCGTAATTTCTCCCAGCAAATTTTTTACGCCAGGCGCTGGCGGTCTGGATTTTGACGAGTATATTGAAAAGCTGATGCCAGCTGCCGGCCAGTTACAGAATCAGACATCACAGAATGAAACTACGACGAAGTCGGTAACGCCAAAGGAGAAACGGCAGTCTGGCGTGAAGCGAAAGCTGCAGTTATCAGAATCCCCAGGCGAGACTGAGTCAACACAGAATATGGGGCATGGATTTGCCGATAAGTTTCCGGAATCTTTGTCTGCCCGAGATCTTGTGGACCATGGGGAAGCTGAGGTATCGGGCAGGAAGCGTTCTGCCAGTATTCGTTCACTGAAGGATCTAGAGGTGCGTATGTTACGTTTGCAATTTACTTGTTGAACTTTCATTGCTCTGGTCATGTTGGTTTTGACAGGGATGTCATTTTAAGCACTATTTAAAGACATACGTTTTATCCCTACATATGTTGACTGACCATGTGTTTTTATGTTTTACACAAACACTGTAATACGCTATTGGGCAGTTATCTATTGTAAGTGACGTAAAATAAGTACACGATGTAAAGTAAAGCAGAGGAAGGTCATCTGGCCTGTGTACACTCGCTCTAGTTGTGGAAAGTTTGTTTGTGGAACATGCTGTCTAACCTGGAACAATTTCTTCAATATCAGTTGAAGAAAACCAAAACTGGTGGCAATATCATTGTCATACTGAATTTGGTGCAGATATTGAACTTGGTGGCATCGGCAGTGCAAAAGGGACAGTTACTTAGTTTTGTTGTTTCCTGATGGTTGCAATTTTCTCTGCTTTGTTGCTGCA
>Ga0126332_10000815_pt1 | contig 10743 bp, 10 predicted proteins | sample InaspJWI42metaG_FD_94482 | JGI IMG/M metagenome (GOLD analysis project Ga0126332, IMG submission 94482) | Marine gutless worms symbiont microbial communities from Oahu, Hawaii - Inanidrilus sp. 2 OAHU.JWI-42 metaG | ecosystem: Host-associated > Annelida > Digestive system > Unclassified...
ATGCCGAAGAAAAATATCCCGGAACAGATTTGCGACTGGTCTACGAACTCGGGGGATATACATCCCCCAATTAAGCCAAAGGTGTCAGTTATTCTTCCCAGAGGTAAGGTGTCCTGAAAATAGACAAACATATCAAGCAATCCTTAGCCGTGGCCATTTTTGTCTTAGTGGCTGTATTCGGAATAATCTTCGCTACCGGCACTCCTAAAGCCGAAGACCTTACCCCATCCGAGGCAGCATTGGCCGAGATGAAAAAGATGTTTGGCGGCGTACCGCCCGAAATGCAGGTGTATCCAGAAAGCGCGAGGGCCGCCGGATGGGCATTGATGAAGAGCACGGATTTGAACAAGAACACGGCGCTTCCAGCGAAGGTTCGTGAGCTGATCGGCCTTGCAGTTGCGTCGCAGATCCCTTGTGAATATTGCGTTTATTACCATGTAGCGGCAGCCAAGGCCGCCGGTGCGAGCAAAGAAGAGCTCCGTGAAGCTGTGCATATGGCGAGTCTGACGCGGCACTGGAGCACGATCCTTTATGGCAATCAATATGACTTAGAGGTGTACAAAACAGAGACAGACGCCGCTTTCAAGAGCCCGCAGTAAGCCGGCAACACCAGGGGCTTAACGGTAAGAGCGATTTGAACTAAGGGTTCACGAAGAAATAAATTCACAATTATGGAAGTTGAGGCGCCCGGCCGGCAAGACGCGGAAGCACAGGAACCCGCCGCGGCGGATTTCGAGCTTCCGCAACGCAGCCGGACGGGATGGATCGACGTCTAAAATGTGAAGTTATTTTTGAGTGAACCCTAAGTATCAGTAGTAGGAGACTGTGAATATAAAACATCAAAGGCAACTTTCTATTCTTAAAAGAATCATGACCATGAGCGCGACATGGGCAATCGGTTCAATGCTTGCTTTTGGATTTGCAAACATCGGTATGGCTCAAACAGCCACCGGGGGCGATCAAGGGGTCACGGTTACCGTCAAGGGCGAGTCCTGGGATGCGGACTCAAGGGGATTTGCGGCCATTGGCGCTCTGAGCAAAACCGAGGGAGAAAAGACGTCCGCACGGCGGGGCTCGAGAATTTCAGTTGATGGCCGGCCAGATAAGTTCGCGATTGCTGGCCCGGGCTCTGGTTTCGAGCTGAAATATGAAGCGTGTTGTCACCCGTGCCCCTTATTTTTTACCTGTCCGCCGTCACCTTTCGGTTCTTTTTCAGGAGGTGGGCTTGAAGAAAGAAGCCCGAGCCCGGGTGAAAGAGGTGTTGAGGATATTTCCCGGAGCGTCGATCGAAGATGAGCGTCAGCGCTGCTATTACATGTGGACGCCGGCGCTGCAAAAGCGATTCTTTGGAGGTTTACGTAAATCCGGAGTGCCGGAAGGGCGTCGGGGGGAAGAACCAATGTCGATGGACTGAATGTAGTATTGTTCAATACTGGCACTATGAAGAAAGATGAAGGATAAATATTGGAAGTAACAATTTGTGAGCTTCAAAATGACTGAGCTGACTCGGATATCATATTTGGATTGTTCCAACCTTTGGCAATTATTCGTTTCGAAAACTCTTGGGATAACCATTTCACATCTGACATAATTTCATTATCTTTCTTGACCTTTTAATTGGAGGTCACGAAATATGAAATGCCCCCAATGCAAATTAAACAACCGTGAAGGAGCTAAATTCTGCAAAGAATGCGGCGTTAAGCTGGAGCACGCGTGTCCAAAATGTGGTTGCACATATGAACCAGACAGCAAATATTGCGATGAATGCGGTCATAAAATATCTCAGCTTACAGATAAGTCTCCTCCGGATCTCTCTTTTGAAGAAAAAATAGAGAAAATTCAAAAATATCTTCCCAAAGGAATCACCGAAAAAATTCTATCCCATAGAGACAAAATCGAAGGAGAGCGAAAATATGTGACAGTGATGTTCTGTGACATGGAGGGCTTCACCGGCCTTTCCGAACAGCTTGGTCCTGAGGAAGCTTATTATATTATGAGTGACGTCTATGAAATTCTCATCCACAAAGTACATGATTACGAAGGAACGGTTAATGAAATGACCGGTGATGGGATCATGGCCCTTTTCGGCGCTCCCATCGCATTGGAAGATGCTCCCCAACGGGCTATCCGATCTTCCTTATCCATTCACAGGGAGATGGCCAAACTCAGTGACAAATTGAAGCAAGATAGAGAAAATATCCTTCCATTAAAAATGCGGATTGGGATTCATACTGGCCGAGTGGTCGTAGGGTCATTAGGAAATGACCTACGGGTGGAGTTTAAGGCCGTGGGAGACACGGTGAATCTGGCATCGAGGATGGAGGGGCTTGCAGAGCCTGGGACTACTTTTGTGACCGAGGAGACATTCAAACTCAGCGAAGGGTTTTTTCGGTTTGAGGCTCTTGGGAAAAAAGCAGTCAAAGGCAAGGCAGTGCCAGTTAGAATCTACCGAGTAATCGCGCCCAGTACCAAGAAGACACGGTTTGATGTCAGTGCTGAGCGAGGCCTCACCCGTTTTATTGGGAGGGAAAGGGAACTCGAGCTTCTGCTGGATGGTTTTAAGCGCGCCAAGGAAGGCACAGGACAGGCATTTTCAATCATGGCCGAAGCCGGTGTAGGTAAATCCAGACTCTTATATGAGTTCCGCAAAGCTGTTGCCAACGAGAATTTGACATTTCTCGAGGGGAAATGTCTCTCTTACAGCCGTGCCGTGGCCTATCATCCGGTCATAGGTGTCTTGAAGTCGAACTTTAACATTCAGGACGGAGACACCGATTCCGAGATTACGGAAAAGGTAAAAACTGTCATAAAAGCAATAGGAGTCGATGAATCCTCGATACTACCATATCTTTTAGAGCTACTGTCAGTTAAAGATAGTGGTGTCGACAAAATGCCAATGAGCCCAGAAGCAAGAAAAGATCGAATCACGGGGGCAGTTGAACGAATCACATTTAGGGGTTCCGAGATTCGGCCCCTGATCATAGCCATTGAGGATCTTCACTGGATTGATAAAAGCTCAGAGGAGTACTTGAAGAATCTTTTGGATCGCATTTCAGGTGCAAGGGTATTTTTAGTATTCACTTACCGTCCTGAGTTTGTCCATAACTGGGGTGGAAGATCCTATTACAACCAGGTGACCCTGAACCGGCTATCCAACCGAGAAACAAATGCGATGGTGGCCTACATATTGGGTACAGAGGATATCGACAGTGATCTGGAGGAATTGATCCTCGAAAAGACAGAGGGAATCCCGTTATTTATCGAGGAGTTCATAAAATCCCTTAAAGAGCTAAAGATAGTTGAGAGAAAGGATGACAAATATCATTTAGCAAGAGATATCCAGGAGGTATCCATTCCCTCCACGATCCAGGACGTCATCATGGCCAGGGTTGACTCCCTACCCGAAGGTGCGAAAGAAGTGCTTCAGACCGGTTCGGTGATAGAGAGGGAGTTCAGCTCTGAGTTGCTAAAGCATGTAACAGGATTATCAGAAAAAGAATTGCTGTCCCATCTGTCCAGCTTGAGGGACTCAGAGCTTATCTATGAGAGGGGCATATATCCTGAAACCACCTGTGTTTTCAAGCATGCCCTGACTCGTGAGGTGGTCTATGATTCGATTTTAACCCGCACAAAGAAGCAGTTTCATGAAAAGATCGGCAATGCCATTGAGGAGTTATACCCAGAGAATTTTAATGAAAATTGTGGGGTATTGGCTGAGCATTATACTACAGGTGAAAACTATGTGAAGGGGGCTGAGTACGCCAAATTGGCAGCTGAGAGTGCTGAAAAGGCGGGTGCATTAAATGATGCGATTGTCTATGCTAAAAAGCAAGTTGCAGCACTTGAAAAATTATCCAAGACAGGTGATGTGCAGAAAAAGATTATCGACGCAAGAACAGCTCTTGGGATTTATATGGTTCGGATGACCTATTATTCAGAAGGAAAAGAAGCTGTTGATCCGATCGTCGATTTAGTTTTGAAGAGCGATTATAAAAAACCGCTCCCAAAAATACTTAACATAATAGGGAACTATGAATATAGGATTAATAAGAATCTCTCGAAGGCATTGGGACATTTAGAAGATGCAGTAAAAATCTCGGAAGAGCTAGAAGACACTACTTCGTTAAGCTTTGCTAGCTTGAGGTTAGGTATGATCCATTCCATGAATTGTGAATTTGAAAGAGCGGCTAAATATTATGAAAAGACGCTTAAAATTATGGCGGCTGAAAATAATCTCTGGGGTGTATCAGTAGCCAAAAGTTATCTTAGCCATTTTTTGTTATTTTTTTGGGGGAAAGATTAATTTGGCTTCTCAAACCAGTGAGGACGCTGTCAGACTAGCCGAAGAAAGTGGTGACATATATTCAAAGGCAATGGCTTATACCGTCCGTGGCACTTCGTTCTATGGTAAGGGATATTTGGACGAGTCAATAGGACATCTTTTGAAGGGCATCGAGTTTTGTGAAAGAATCAATTTGGCACTGTGGAATTCCGTAGCGCAATCATTCATAGCTGAGATCTATTATGAAATTGGAGAATATCAAAACTCCAAGAATCATTATGAAAAGGCAGCAGAACAGTCGGAAGACTTTCGTTCCTGGATGTATTGTAATAAAATCGGTGTAGCAAAGGCAAAGGTGATGATGGGTGAGAAGGATATTGATTTAGATTTGTTTTATAGCTTTGTGGCAACCGAAAAAATAAAATTTATAGATGCCTGGATGCCAAGATATTTAATAGAGATTTTACTCAATATTGATGATCGGCACTTATCTAAAGCGGAAGTTTGGATAAAGAAAACCATCAAAGCGCATAAAATCAATGGAATGAAGTGGCATTTAGGCGGGGTTTATGCCCTCAACGCTGATTTCTTCAGACGCAAAGGCGATCAATCAAAAGCCAAAAAAAACCTGAGCAAAACAATAGAAATCTTCAGGCAATGCGGTGCTGATGGGTGGGTGGTTAAATATGAGAAAGAATTGGCTGAACTTTGATAAAAAATATCCTTTTTATATTACTTTCACAATATATTGTAGTTAAAGCAATAACTGCGCAATTAACGATACTTTCATATACACCAGTCTTTTGAGTTGCTGAATTTAATGTGATATCCAGATCATATTGCAGTGTTGACTCAGGTTGCGCTAATGGCAAGCTGTACGCACGCTATAAATTGTTCCATTTTTAGCAGATACTCTCAATTAAATCACAAGTTGTCATCAAACAAAACACCTGGCAAGGTCACTAAACATCAATTAGTCCCACAATTTTTAAGTTTTGCGCTCTTTGGAGGTAAGTGACCCATGGCTTCAGCAACACATGAAAGAGCGGCAGAAAACCCGATTAAAAAGATTGCCACATCTGTCTATCCACCGTTTGCACTGCTCGCAGGGATGCAGCTTGATTTGTTTACACCGCTCAAAGATGGGCCTATGAACGCTGAGCAGATAGCTGCAGCAATTGGTGTCGGCTCAGCTAAACTAAAAGTGCTTTTATACGCCTTAGTAGCTGCCGGGATTTTAGTTGTGGAAGGAGAGTTCTTCAGCAATACCGATGCAGCTAATCGCTTTCTGGTGAAGGGCAGTCCATCATGTATGGTGGATATACATGAACTTCTTTCAACCCTTTGGAATGCGGCACTAAAAACTTCTGAATCTATTCGAACAGGACTGCCTCAAGCGAAACTTAATTACTCAAACATGTCGCAAGACGAATTACGACATTTTTTTTGTGGTGAGCATCCGTACGCCGGCGAATACGGACGTGATCTGGTGGTAAGATATGATTTCTCTTCGTGATTCTTGGCGTTTTGGTTTTGAAGACCACCGGCGAAGGGTTTTACTTGGAAAATGTAGCGATTCATCCGGGTGCGCGCGGGAAGGGCGTCGGACGATTGCTTCTGGAACGTGCGGAGAGCGAGGCCATGCGTCAAGACTATAACTCCATTTTCCTGGCAACACACGAAAATATGACTGAGAATCGGGCGCTGTATTCGCGGATCGGGTACGTCGAGTACGATCATCGCATCGTCGATGGATACCCGCGCGTGTTCTTTCGGAAGAAGCTCAAGTGATTCTGATTCATAGTGTTAAATTATCTTGACAGTTAATACCACTTTGTGGCATTAGAGAACCAGCGCTTTTTCATTTTGAACTGGAATAATCATTTCTTTTTAGATTTAATCTCCCCCTTGATTTGAAGCGAACCCACCCTCTGATATGGATTCTGGTTTCCATAGATCTTTGATCTAAAATTTTGGCAAACATTAAATATCCTCTATTTCGCATTAATGTCGCACCCAAGGATTTTCATTAAAAATTTGAGGTTTGGAATTATTCAGGAAGAAAGATTTCAAATGAAAGGGTCTCTATCAACAGAAGATGAGGAACGCCGCGTCCTTCAGCTCAAGTATGATATCACGGCATGGTTTTACGATATTCTGGATTATCCATGGGAACGACAGTATCGACATTGGCGACCTCGATTGGTTGGGGATATCCGTGGTGCAGCACTCGAAGCCGGGGTAGGTACCGGACGCAACCTAAAATATTATAATTCAGGCGTAAATCTTACTGCTATCGACCTATGCAAAGCGATGGTGCAAAGAGCAAAGAAGAGAGGGAAATCTGCTGTATGTATATTGGAATGTCTGCAAGAAGATGCAACCAAGATGACATCGATTCCTTCCAACCATTTTGACTGGATAATCTCTACGTTCTTGTGTTGTGTTCTTCCCTATGATCTTCAAGTTTTGGCGATGCGCCAATTTGAGCGGGTATTGAAACCTGGGGGCAGAGTTCGTCTTTTGGAAATGGTGTATTCGAATATACCCAAGTTTAGAGAGCGGCAGAATTTTTTTGCTCCATTTGTTGAGAAAGTTTACGGCGCCCGCTTTGACCGCAATACATTAGAGAATCTGCAAGAATCCTCGAGGCTGAGAATTACGAACACATATTTTTTAAAGAGAGACATATATCAGGTGATTGAAGGTTACCTTTTGGAGTAGATCGACACGCGTTGGTCACACGGATTGCGAAAGGACTTTACCTACCTCGGAATCGACCTCCATTAATAATTGCAGATACTATATGAAAGTGCAAGTTCGAAAAGTATCCAATTTGATTTTGATTCATTAGATATCACAACTTTTCCCCGACAACATAACTCAATTTATCGGTAGCTGGCTGATATTTGGTTTTATGGCAAGTATTTGTAGTTTTTAATCCTTCTTTAACTCATACAGCAATACATTTTCTCTTTTTTTATCCAAAAATATTGATTTCTCGGTCACATTTCAAATTTTGAGGAATCTAAATATTTAAAAAGCAATAATGTGAAAAGCAAGGAAGTGACCATGGGATCAAATCTAGAAAACCTTGTTGAGTTGGCAAAAGAGGGAGACAGGGAAGCACTGAAAGACCTTTTGCTGAAAATAAAAGATCGGGTATTTGGACTTGCTGTGAGAATGCTGGGACATCCGGTCGATGCGGAAGACGCCACCCAGGAAATTTTGATAAAGATTATAACTCATCTGTCCGCATTCCGCCAAGAGAGCGCCTTTACGTCGTGGATTTATCGTATTGCGGCCAACTATCTACTTGTTACACGGAAGCGTCGGGCAGAGTTAATCTATTCGAGTTTTGATGATTTTGCAAACGCGATCGACGGGAACCTGGCATCTCAATGGTCGCAATCAGTATCAGAAGCGGAGATGAAGCTTCTGGTCGAGGAAATGATGATCAGTTGCACCCAGGGTATACTGCTGTGTCTTGATCGCGATCATCGGCTCGCATTCATTTTAGGCGAAATCTTTGAAGTCAGCGGCAAACAAGGAGGGTATATCCTGGGTATCACCCCTATCGCCTTTCGAAAACGCCTCTCCCGTGGTAGAAAACGACTTAACCATTTCATGGAAAAGCACTGTAGCCTCATGAACCCCTCAAACCCGTGCAACTGTGAAAGGATGGTTCTGGGGTGTACTCCCCAAAAACTCGACGAATATTCCGAACGCCCTTTTACTGCATATCCATGCCGTGGGCGTCATGGCCCGGATGTTATGAAACATCTACAGGAGTTCGATGATCTGCAACGGGTAGCGGTCATTTTCCGCAGTCACCCGGATTACGCCGCACCTGAGACATTCATGGATAATTTGAAGGGACTGATGAACTCAGGCCGATTTGAGTTGTTTAACGGGCAACAATAAAGGGAGCGGGACCTATGATCGAAAAAAAATCTTTGGTTGCACAAGCAATTTCGTCTGTAGGAAGTTTCATCAACTAAACGAAAGGAGGATTGTCAATGACATCAGACACTGGTGCTCAGATTATCGATAAGGCAAAGGAAATGGGGGCTTCAATGGCAGGTATCGCCAACGTTGAGCTCCTCAAGGAATCACCTTCCCATGAAATTATAAAAAAACTCGGTATGGAGATAGATGGGGTTAATCCTTACAGAGAGATATGTGATTTCGATGAAATCAAATGGCCTGCAGAAGCCAGGTCAGCTCTGGTTATCGCCGTTTCCCATCCCCAAGATAAACCCGAGCTGGACTGGTGGGATGGATTAACAGGAACGCTCGGAAACAGTGAGTTGATAAGAATCAACAGAGAATTGTCTGCCTGGATTGAAGAGACGTTTAATATTAAGACCCACAAATTGTCCTATTTCATCGAGAAAGGTGGAATTTACCTCAAGGATACAGCGGTATTGGCCGGACTTGGCTGTATTGGTAAAAACAACATACTTGTTACTCCAGAACTCGGTCCAAAGGTTCGTCTGCGTGCATTGCTGCTCGAAGAGGACTTGACTCCTACCGGACCCATCGACTTTGACCCGTGTGAGGATTGTGAAGAATTTTGTAGAAAGGCGTGTCCCCAGAATGCCTTTGAAAAGATTGTTATTTCATCCGTTGAAACGGGATTGGCCTCTCTTCCAGGACGAAGCGGGTGTTACAGCAGGTCTACCTGTATGATTCAGTCTAGTGTGTATAGTAAGGATAAGGAAGATTCTGAAATTGATGAAAATAAAATGCTGAATCCAGCCGTAGACGTAGAGGACATAGATAAAACAAAGAATTATTTTGAATCCTGTCGGCTGTGTGAGTTTGCGTGCCCCGTAGGAAGTTAATAGATTTGCTGTAACTCACCAGGAGCGCGATCAGCCTTTGGCCTGGCAATAGATTAGACCTTTTAAAATTGCAAAACAAGGATAATTTTTGTGGATATCGTCTGGATGTAATCTTAAATATTCGCCTACTCAAAAAGTGTGGATATCATATATCCGTTGGCAAAAACTCAAAGTACCGATACTTGCAATGATCCCAAACCTATCAATTGGCAGATTTTATTGAGATAGACAGATCATATATGCAATTAGGATGTTAGTTCTGACAGTTGTGCTGTGGCAAGCAATATGATATTTCATGAAGGTTCCAGTCTCCATTCAAACCAGTAAATATCAAAAATCTTTCTAGAACCTCAAAACTCAGTGTTCCTGTATATGACGCAGGACGTCTTCAAAACAAATCCCTTGACATAACTACCACATTGTATTATTAGAGTTTCATTTTCTGCTACTGACTTCCGGTCTTCTTATTCTGTTCTGATTTCTCCCTTTTTTTTAAATTAAAATTCATTTCAACCCGAGTATCTACTCGCAACCTCTTTACGAGAAGGAGACACACCATGCATATCTCACGTTTTGGAACAAGAATCGATCGCAACCTCGCAACTTATATGAGGTTATCCGCTATTCTTTTTGCAAGCATAATGGTGCTATTTCCCACCATCTTCCCTCAGCCGGCTGATGCCACTGACGAGAAGTGGAAAGCAGAGATGATAGCAGATGCTCTGCTCGCCGCTCCTCCTTCTGTGACCCACAATGCAACAATTTATGCGTGGAACGCCGAGGGAGATATGATCGCGGTACGCCACGGTCCGGGACCTTTCACGTGTGTTGCCAGTGGCTTTGCCTCATTGCGGTTAGGCAAATCACCGCTGCCTTACCCCGATCCCATGTGCATGGATCAAAATGCGTGGAAATTTTTCCAGGCCATATGGGCAGAGAAAAACCCCATGAAGCCAGAAAAGCCCTATCCCACTGCCCCAGGATTGGTTTGGATGCTTGCTGGCATGAGTATCAAAAAGGGCGCCGTGGCCATGGGCAAAAGTGAGACATCAGTCGTCAAGGCAACCATGGGACAGGCTGGCGGAGAGATGTTCCAGATGACTCCCCATATCATGATCATGCCGGTGCCGTTTGACAAGAACATTGCGATAATGCCGACGAGCTATAGTCTCGACAGCCCACTGAATGCGTGGATCATGGCAGCAGGCACGCCGATCGAACATCTGATGGTCCATTTTTCTGACGACGATGTGAAGGGTATGATGGAGGCCGGTAAATAAATATGGCCGCTCCAGAAAATTCGGCCTGCCCAAACTAAGCCTCTGCAAAGAATATGGCCTTGTCAAAGTCTGTCTTTCGAGAGAATTCGGCCTTGCTAAAGGTCCAAGCGTTAAACCCTTAACACTCACTAACTGGATAGAGGAACTTTCCCCCCATTGCCTTCATGCTCGCTTCCGTGACCTAGACCTAGCCCAAGAGCTCTGCAGCCTGCACCAGATTCAGGACACCTTACCTCTGGGAAGAATAACTGACACCTTTGGCTTAATTGGGGGATGTATATCCCCCGAGTTCGTAGACCAGTCGCAAATCTGTTCCGGGATATTTTTCTTCGGC
>Ga0126332_10000816_pt1 | contig 10743 bp, 7 predicted proteins | sample InaspJWI42metaG_FD_94482 | JGI IMG/M metagenome (GOLD analysis project Ga0126332, IMG submission 94482) | Marine gutless worms symbiont microbial communities from Oahu, Hawaii - Inanidrilus sp. 2 OAHU.JWI-42 metaG | ecosystem: Host-associated > Annelida > Digestive system > Unclassified | place...
CTGTTGTGATGATTTGAGCAAATTTGGCGAAGAATATTTAAACTCATTGAAATGCCAGTTTTGTACCTTTTTCTCGATAAAATTGCGAAAATTTTGACATACTGCACGCCTTTCGAGGACTAACCGTCACAAAGTTATCAAGTCTGAAAACAGTCCGGTTTTTTTGGCCCACCCTGTATATTTACTTAATATCTCCTGTACTATGTTTTATGTTTGCATGATTTGTGTTTTCTATGTGTAGTATTGTAATATCTATTATCTGTATGTCGTGCTGCTTCGGCGTAATAAACAATAATAATAATTATGCTAAATGCGGTTTTTATCGCGCGGCCAACGCAATTTTTGGAAAAGTGGGCCGCATAGCATCTGAAGAAATTATCTTGCAGTTAATCAAAAGCAAGTGTTTGCGAATTCTGTTATATTGTTTAGAAGTTTGCCCGTTAACCAAAAACAATCTAAATTCACTGGATTTTGTAATAAACAGTTTTTTATGAAACTCTTTAAAACCAGAGATATTAACATTGTTAAAATTTGCCAATCCTTATTCTTTTTTGACCTACCTAGTGTCATCATTGAAAAACATGCTAAATTCAAAGACGGTTTATGATGTCATGTGTGTAAAAATGTAGTAATCAAGTCTGGTTGACTTTTTCTTTGTTTATTTCGCTTACTTAAGTTTGTTCGTGTTTTCTTTACTTTACATCGTTGTGTGCTACCATTCATGGTAAAATAGATTACCATAATTTCTGTTCCCTGCATTTGTCAGCAAATAAAACAGTTCTTTATTCTGCGATCGGATCGATACAGGGTGGCGAGAAACCGGACCATTGGCCAAAAGGTGTCCAATACGTTAGCGAAACCTGAAATCTATGTTAGCATCTGTAATGATGACTGTAATATGAAATTATTGCCGAGTCAGAAAGTAAAAGAATTTTGAAAATCGGCCAGCATTTTTACTAATTTACAGGCAGCAACAGTGAGTCACAGTGGCTAATTGTCCGATGTACTGTGCCGCCGTGTACATAATATATTGCGGTTGTCGGCAGTGACCTTGCTGTAACGCGGAGAGTGACAATAAATGCGAGTGAAATGATGACGGTTGACGAGTAGGTCGCGACGGGTGACCCGAGGTCAATCGTCGGTCAATTGTCCTTCTCTCGGCGCCGCCTCCCGCCCTCCCGGCGACGCCCGCTTATCATCATCAACGCCCGTCAAAATCCATACCGCCCGCCGGCTCGCTCGACCGCCCCGTGAATGTCGCGATTGATGGCCCCTGACCCGGGACGCTGTCGACGGCTTGACCCGTTCAGCTCGCGGCGCGGCGAGGCGCGGGGCGGGAATCCGATACTCGCGTGGCTCGTAAATGTGTCATAATCTGCACGGCCTGGGCGCGCGCGCGCGCGGTCTGGCGCAGAGATAATCTGTCGTGAATGGACTGACGCGGAATGATGGAGCGCAGCGCGATGAAGATGAACGAGCACGGCGCCTCCGGCACTCACTCATCGTCGGACCGGGAGTCAATCGATACCGCCGTCATCGTTATCATCCAGCTGTCATCGCTGTCATCGTCCGACCGAACTTAGACTGCGATTTCGTTACCGTAATCACAATGGTACTAAACGATATTTCAGTGTGGCTGCGGTTTCGACGAGAAGATCTGTAAATCAGAAAGCCCTCGTTCGAGGATGCATCGACAACGTTAGCGGTTTCAGGCTGAGAAAAAAAGCGCTGTTTTATCCTCCTGAAACCGTCAGTTTCGAGTTTTGATCTGCTAGTTTTTTTCTTTTGCACGATTAAATTTCAAGAACGTTAGCGAACACACGGATAAACTAAATATAGTAATAGAGTGCTCACTGTTTCTGTCATGCACTGTTCGGTGTTCACGTGTTCCTTGTCATTCATTCACTGCACAAAGTTTACAGCAATTATAGTACAGTCAACTCGGAAGGATCGCTTCACTTACGCGTTCGGTTTCAATCGAACTTAGCCAACGTAGTTCCGGTTTAGGCTGCTTTAATCATTATCAATCGCAGCAACAACAGTAGGCTACCGGGGACGGCTACTATGGTACCAATTTTCTACATAAATACATCAAATCCAAAGACCAGCAAGTAACATTCTGCATGTAAATACAGTTGCTAAATTATTAATACCCAATTAGTAATTAGACCTACTTATATAATTAATTTATTGTTAATTTTATCCATCAATCCAATCCAGAAAGCGGTACACAATTTCACAAGAAAAGAAATACCGTCTATTCCCTTGCAAGTCATCACTCTAGTTAATTTGCTTCAAGGAAACTAGAACTGAAACTTGCATATTGTGACGAAGCAGTGCACACGGTTATACACTGGCACGAAGCTCGTTGGCGGCGCGTTTGTGCTGCTATTTGTCCGTCTCTTGTCCTCTGAGTTAGACGAACAGTGACGTGCTGCTACTGTCGGCGGACCTTCCGTCGTCAGACTCGGACAAGTCGCCCGCCGACAAATTAATCATTACAGTCAGAACGTCGCACACAATCTTCGTCTCCGGTTTGTAATCTGCCGAGAAATCGCACAATTAACTGGGCGCGACTCGCCTCGGCGAATTCAATCAGACCGCCGGTGGCCGCACGTCCTGTGCCGAGACGGCGGGGCCCTCCCGGCAGCCGCAGCTGGCGGCGCCGGACGGCGAATGCCCAGCAGAGACCGCCGCCACCGTTCCCGCCCGTCCGCCCGCCACTCGGTCCTTCCCCGCTACCCACCGACAGGTTCATCGGCGGCCAGACCATCGGATCATAGCCAATGCATAATTTCGTCTTTCTATAGAGAGGCGCCGGTCGCAGGCCGGCATGAGAACCGCATTGACCGGGTCGAGCGTGGACCGCGGCGACCATTGTTGGGCTACAATTGGGCGTAATTAACGGAACTCGGCGGCGTCTCATGCCGCTACTTCGCAACGCCGCAGCCATCCTCATCTACTGTAGCCTAGCGCCAGCTGTCTCAAAAATACTTTTCTCCCCAGTCAGACGCCTTACACCAATTAATCGATACTTTTATGGCAGATATAATTTCAAAGATAAGTTAAGCAGAATTCATAGTTTTTGCTGTTCGAAATCCAAAGGCATAATAAGGTGCAGTGAAAAAAACTCACGTGTTCATCAAACACTCTTAGTCGTTATCATTATTTTATTGTTTACAATGGGTCTGTTAGAAAATACAGGTACAAATCAATTTGACAAAACGTCGATTAATCTGGAGCATGAAGGCTAACTGGGATTTATCAAAAAAAAATAGAAATATCCTCACTCGAGGTCGTACCGACCACTTTTCGTAAGTTATGTGGAAACGCAGACGTACAAAGCAAACCGACTGTGATGTCTGGATCTCGGTAATGATAGCATTTTGGTTCGGATGAAACAAGAACAGTTTCAAGAGAAAAGAACAACTTCCGGACAGCTCAGTTGCGTATTTTTGTGATCTTAATTTCAAAAACAACTGCTATAGACTGATACAAGTGGGCCCACTATTAAGTGGATTTCACGTGCATGCTATACCACAATGAAGACGACTGTTGTGTGAACATTTACAAACAGTGACTGATCGTCCGATGTAGGCAGAAATAAAGAGAGTAACAATACGCCGAGTGACGTTGATGGACGTGACGTCGGCGGTGAAGCTAGCTCGCTCGCTCGCGAGCAGTCGCTGCAGCCCGTCATCAGTCCGCCACCAGGCCGCCCGATTATTGCCACGAAAATCCGCCGCCGCCGCCGCCGCCGTTGCCGGACCACGGACTACTACGTCATTCGACGAGCGCCCGGCAAATAGGTTACATTAGAGCGCTGATCTAATTGAAACAAATGGCTATATCTCGGCGGAGTCGTCCGCGGTTTGTCCGACCGACGTCCTTAGGACGCCGGCGCCCGGCCGCCCCGAAGATTTGCGGATGCTTGCCGACGACCCTACGCGGATGCAAATATAAATTAATGCCGCGAACGACGATGGATGGACGTCGCAAATGCCTCGCGACGACTGTTGCCGCTCGGCGTCGTCGCATCGCTCGCTCCCCGGAAATATTTATCGCCGCCATGATAGAACGTCGACGGCGGCGATCGACGCCGCGTGTGGCGCGCGCGCGGCGGGCGACGTCGCGTACACGCCGAGATGTGAAATGAAATTCGCCTGAGTAAGATGTACGACTCAATTTCTGACTGGCCCGTCCGTACCACCGTTCTGTCGTTCAGCTGCATGCTGCCGGTATAGCTCAGCTTACCCGGCAAATTTCAACCGACCTATAACATCGTTGGAGCGCACGGTTTACAATCCATCAGTTATTTAGTTGTGTTGTTGCATTGTACCGTTTATGTTGAATAAAGATGAACATAATAATCGCACACAGCTTAACTTACAGAATAAAAATACTGTAAACTTATATGGCAAGTATCGAACCGCCATAAGACTACAGCGCATTCTATATGATCCAGGATATTTGCTTTTATGACTTGTTTCGATCATAAATCAGCCCAAAATTAGTGTTACAGTTTAAGGCACACAAAATCTCCAACAGGCATGTAAATGCAGCACTGGACAACTCAGGATCGGATAATTACGATTTTTACGAAGGGAATCAGTCTTCGTCGGATATGTCATTGTTCCGGTCATGCAATATGCAACAAAAAACCACTCAGCTATGTTTTAACGTAGGCACCTACAGAAAAGTTCAGCTGTCGCCGAGGGACCGCGCAACGCTTATCGTAATATGAAAATAGGCCATATGACCTCAACACTTGATAATCCACGGAACTGTAATCTCATCTGCCACAGTAGCAACCGTATTCGAGACAGCCTATCGCGCAAATTAAAATAAGTGAACCTGTGCATAAAATATCGCCGGATGATTGCACCGAGCACCGTGTGCTCACTGCTCAGTGCTGCGCCGGGTGAAATTAATCACACCTTTAAACTAGGCAAATCGCATTTGCTCGCCGTCCGTCCGTCGTCGTCGTGTCATCCGGCACATTAGACAGTTCCTGTCGCCGTAACCGAGCGCCGCCGACAATAGACGCTCGCCGGCGGCGCAGCCGTTTACCGATAAAAGTTTGCATCTAATTGTCCATAAAGCCTGATTAACGCGGCGGGGCAACAGCCGGCGTAGCGTCGACGACATCGCGCGCGCGGCAAATACAATCTATATTGAAACGGCGCACGACGGACGGCCGACCGGACAGACGTAACTTGTGATGAATGAGTCAATCCGACTGGCAGGAGAAGACGGCGCATGCGCAGCCGGAACTGACGTAAACTCATCCGCCAACACCGGACGCGACACGCAGGCCCATCTTCGATTAAATGCTGTCCGTCGCCGGCGCCGAACCCGCGTCGTCGTTCGCGCCGGCGCTGACAAATTTCTTTTAGCGCGCGCGGCGGCGGCGGCGGCGGTGCTCCCTGATTAAAAAGCGAATTCAATTCTGGCTCGCGGCTGGCGCACACGACGAGGCGGGGGACAGTGGGGGACGTCCGGAGACGGTCCGTGTCGGTCGCAGGTCAAGAGGAATTCGACGCCCGACCAGTCGCGACTGAAAAGACTCGAGTCGTAAACTATGACGGCGAGCGACGGCAACAATTCAGCGCCGACCGATTCCAGACCGCGGCGGCGCCGCGTTATAAACGCTCATCGGGCCCGAGGCGGCGGCCGCGCCTTCTGGGACTGCATTATGAGCCTCCCGCACCTGCTATCTCGCCTTTGATGAACTCAACACGGACCGATCTATAGTAGCTCTGTATTGCCTCGGTACCATTCAGTTGTTTCCCTGTCGCAGTAAATGTGACCTATGCGAATTGATTCGGCTGCTCAACAACTAAACCACGACACCCAAAGCTTGATCAAAACATGTTTCTTATTTAACTACCCAGCGGTTCGTCGACAAAACGCGTAATAATAGATGAAGATCAAAAATAAATGCACCTATCAACACCACTACGACTACCACAACAATGGCTTAAAATGTGTAATTTATAATAAGTAATCAATTGCACAAGTGCAACGAATCGCTTTGCGCGAAACATTGCACATCAACAATATAAACAAAACTGTCAAAGGCTTGTTTTTTACTTGTTTTATACCACCCAGCGTCCTGTTGAAAAACGTGTAATTAATGTACTTTTACAGTATCACAGTATTTGGTTAAATTATAATAAATGTTTTTTTTGTTTTGGTATCGGAGGAAGTGTAACTGTTACGTCTTATAACTTTGGCCGGCCTAATTTTAACACTGTTGTGACGGGTATATCCTGTATATTTATTGTCTGTAGTTTTAAAACCCTTTAAATTGTATTCTGTGGCGGATAGGCTTGTTTAGATAATGGGTTACATAACAAACTGAGTAATAAAAGGAATGAATAAACAAATAAATGTACAAGTAGACAACAACAAACACATAAATAAGTAAATAAAAATAGCAGTAAAGGCTAATTAATGTACATATGTCTTGTTTACAACAGTCTTAGCAAATTACGTATATGTACATGGGTAAAAATTATAAATGTAGCAGGCTCGTATATTATCGTCATATCGGGTGTCAAATTGCACAGAATTATCTACCATGTATGTAGCAGTATAGAGCAGTGCAATGTCAGACTTGATACAGCACAGCCAGCAGCCAAAGCCATCCATAGGCTACACAGTTGTTGCTGCTGCAGTTGCAACATGTATCAGGATTCATCCATTAACGTCGCCGGCGAGCGCACAAACTGCTAAAGCTTATACAAGTTCGCCGCGTAAATTCCTGCGATTCGTCTTGTTCTGCGCCGGTCGGCGTCGCATTTGTAATTCTGATATTTGCGGCTCGGTCGGACTCAGGCGAGCGAGTGGCGCGCCGCGCCGTCGGTCACCCGGTCGTCGCTGCCGGCTGATCTTCGCGCCGGCAGACACGCCACAAAAGTGATATATATTGCTGTCGGAAATGGAGAAAAATACGGCGGCCGGCGCGCAGCGGCGGAGACTGAGCATTATGCGCCGACAGGCACGAAGACATAGCGCGCGACGTCGGCAAGACGGACCAAGACCGATTTCTCGGCTGTCTTCGTCGTGGCGTCTCTACAATTAGTAATTATCGTCTCCGTGTTAATCAAAACAAATCGCACGAGATCTGTCTGCTTTAAACAAAAATCGCCCATAAATCTCCGCCAGGACGTACGCTTCCTCGTCTTTGTCGGTACTGTATAGCGGGATGTCTTATTTATTTGAATAACGCGGAGATATTTGTTACACAGGGACTACAATGTAGCACAACCGCAAATACGAATAAGCAAAAAGATCAACATTTTTACGCTGTAAGATGATTTAAGTTCTATTAAAGTTTTATACACAGCGGCAAAACAATTCCTTTCATTAGTGAAACGCTGGAATAACGAAGACAACCACCCTCGTCAGCACACGCCGACAGCGACGGAGCATCAAACAATCCCCACCATCACCTGCAAATTAATCATCAATCACCATCACCTGCAGCCTGCCTCTAATAAATGTTTATTTCAATTCATCAACGTCTGACACGTTGTCTACGGTTACGTAAACCAATGCAACTCTCATCCCAAACTGCTCCCGCTACTGCTGCTGCTGCCAAAGATGCGGGGGTGCTCATCTCTCTTCCTTAAGCTGTGAGCCCGTAGGTAGATACACCTCTGAAGTCTGCAACGCATGGCCACTGACCCGTGGGAACGAAAGTGTGCTTAAAATTATAATAAATGGCACAATAAATTGACTTTTTAAAACTGCAATCAGCATTTTGGTAATTTCAAACCATAACAGTTTCCGAGTGCTGTTTGATAAAATTGCTTGAAAAATATATTTATATTTTAGCATTGGAAATGGCCAGCCCTCGGCACTGTGCCAATTGTATCGACATACTTTCGTTCCGTAGTGCGACGCCACATCCACGGTTACGTTAGGCCTACCAGTCGCAGCGCATAAAGCCCTTTGACCGGTACCAAATTATATTGCTTAACGACAGATGCAGCTGTGTGCGAACAACTTGCCCAGGGTTGTTACCTGAAAGCGGGACTTAAACCTTTTGAGTCGCGAACCCAATTCCCTAACCATTACACTGCTGCTGCTGCTGCTGCTGCTGCTGCAGTGTATTAATCGACGCGAACGACTCATTAAAGTCGTCGTGGGCGGGCGTCGCCGACGGCGTCGGCCAAGTCGATGACTTTCTGATGCAAGCAAAGAGAGTCCGCTGAAGAAGAAGAGTTTTGCGTCGAACAAAGCCACGAGTCCGGACCAGATGGCCGAATGACGTAACACGTGGCCACGCGGCGCCCGAGACTGAGATAAGATTTCGCGCGGTCGGCACGGCGAGATTGCTGTCAGCTTCGGCTAACATCATCACGGCTAGTGTCGCTGATGTCGCAACAGTAGCCGTCGAGTCTTTACTGAGTCTTGAGGCCGCGATGTGGCTGGCAACAATTGTTGTCGGTCGAAAGACTTCGGCTCGACGACCGAAGTCTGTAGACGACATGGGCGGAATTAATACCGGTGACCATTTTAATGGTTCAGGTACAGCACTCAGTCAGGTGCGAGACTGTGCGTCTGCCTGTCCAGACAATAACTTTCGACGGAAGTAACATTTGGCACAGGGGGAATGATGATCTTGTCTAAGTCACTCCGAAGGTAAAGGCCTTATAGATCAAAGTTCATGGTCAGAGAGAGGAAACTCACACGAGGGAAATACTTTCGGCTAAGCATGCACGCTAACGGGCGAGAGGGAGGCACGGTGGTCTCTGGCGTCAGCTTGCCAGCCTCTTTCGCTTATTTATCCAAATTTCGCTTACTTTTGCATTAATTGCAAAAATCTGACGTTGTGCTACTTCCGCTTAGTTTGTTATTAATTTCTTGGCACTAAATTTCGTCGCTTCTATAATCGTTTACACTATCGTTTAGTTTTATAAACATTTACAAGAGAGTTAGGCCTATCATGTGCACAGCCCCCGCCTACATACAGTACGTACACGCGCGAATCTGTACTTCAAATGAGAGTGCTGCGATAGCTGCTGGACGAATTCGTAGCGTGCCGCACATGATAATAATGAGCTACGTCCATGTCTCTCAGCTGCAGTTGCTACAAACCGATGGTCACGGAAAAGACTAATTCTTGAGACATAGTGGAACCTAGTGCTAATGTCTGGCGCCATCGAGACGGTGCAGTTTCATTCTTAACGAAGTCTTGCCGTGACATATCGCAGTTAAGCACACCAGCGCAATAATGCAAAGTGAATCGCATAATTATCGACTCACGCAAACATGGCTCTTAACAATCAGCATCTAATCCTCGTGGACAGCTTATTCTATTTACTGGACCGTGTTCCTTGATTACACTATGCAGTATATAATGTATTACTTTATTGCAACAACTGTGATACATATATTACAGATCTACAATGTCCACTGTATTTTGCCTCTGCTATTGTTGTTGTTGCTGTTGTTGTTGTCGTCGTCGTCGTCGTCGTCGTTGTTGTTGTTGGTATATTATTATTATTGTTATTGTTGTTGTTGTTTATCCGTATTTATATTTAATGTTACTGTATACAAGAACTATCAGGCATTTTTCTCAACTAAAAATCGACAGAATTTGCTATCATCAAATAAATATTAACGTGAATAAATGACGCTGTATGAAAATGCATGCCAATAGATGAACGGAGTCTACGGAGATTTTTGTCGGATGCACACACGAAGCAACAAGCTAGATCGTTATGGCGACCAGGAAACCGGCGTCTGCAGCCACACAGCAGCAGTCGTCGGATGATTCTGCAGCAGCAACAAAATGGCGCCGACAGCAGCAGCAAGCGAGGTATGATTGGACGCCATGCGCGTCATTCAATATCGGCGGCGTCGGCCTTTTGCAGCTGTGCCGAGCATAACCGCATCGACGTCGCCGACGCCAGCAGCAGCAGCAGCAGAGATGCCGGCCAAAGGCGCAGTCACGCGGACGGACCGCCTACTTACTAGCCAGCTGCCAGACGGAATTATGATTATGAATACTATGGCGGCCAGTCAGGAGAGGCCGAGCCGACCATACAGGCGGCGCCGTCCGTCTGCATGGCGTCATACCGACTTCCGCCGACCGCATGCACACAGACTGCAGACACGACAGACCAGAGAACTTACCGAGTCACAGCCAGATGTGATTGTTCCTGTAGATCATTCAACTGAGCTGTCGCGGAGTTGAAACAGCATCGCTGCAGCCACAGCCACGACGACGACAATGACCCAAGTCCGGCAGCGGCCGTTTAAAGCGGCAGCGGAACGGGCAGGGCAGGACAGGGCAGGACAGGGCAGGGGAGATAGCGACGAGTGGCCGGAGTGAAGAGGCATTTTCTATGCGCAGTTTGTGGTCAGGCCGTCGCCGCCGCTGACGTAAACACGAAGAGTTAGGCCTAAATCAGCATCGCAGACTGCAACCATGCTCCCCATTATGCTTTCCACCGTGCCGAATTCTCTTTGAGAGTAGACCTTGACGGTGGTCACTAGGATAACCTGCGGACATACGAGAATATTCAAATTCATGTAGATAACAAATAACTGAAAAGACAAAAGTCTCCTAGGGGGACGTATTTAAACGTGCAGAAATCTTAAGGCATTAGTCATAGAATGAAACAGCGCGAGCATAGTATTACCCTAATCTGTGCCAACTACGAGTATCGTACCCTTCATAACGTCGTAAGTAATATAATTACTGCTGTATGTACTCTGAAAGAAGTA
>Ga0126332_10000817_pt1 | contig 10742 bp, 10 predicted proteins | sample InaspJWI42metaG_FD_94482 | JGI IMG/M metagenome (GOLD analysis project Ga0126332, IMG submission 94482) | Marine gutless worms symbiont microbial communities from Oahu, Hawaii - Inanidrilus sp. 2 OAHU.JWI-42 metaG | ecosystem: Host-associated > Annelida > Digestive system > Unclassified...
ATCTCACCTGATTAATATTGCTGCACTACCTTGTGTTTGATAATATTCAGGGCCGCGGACGCCATGAGAGACATGATCGACAGTTACCTGTCTCACTGGTTCTGGCACCAACTCGAGAACTGGCGTCGCAGATATATGATGAAGCCAGAAAGGTTTTAGATTTTATATTATATGTCAGATTTTACTAGCAATGATCAGAAAAGGTGAAACTGTTATTTTGGAAGAAAACGCCGTGTAGTGGAAATTTGATTCTGTGTAGATTGGCAAAATGTTGTGATGCCAGTATCTTTGCTTTGGCTGCTAAATTCCACATTGAACCTCGCGACATTGTTCGTTCTAGTGTCGCACATATTGAAGACAGTTTCAGGTTTTATTTTTCTAAACTAGTTTAGCTTGTATTGTGTCTTTTTGTTTCGTTTTGTGTGTTTTATCATGTACTCTATTGTTCATGCTGTATTAGTGCGTATTAAACTAATGATGATTGTGTAATATTGTTATTTTTTTCTGTTCTGCTGACTGCTATTTGATGTGACGTGCTGTGTGCAGTTTTCCTACCGTTCACACATACGCCCGTGCGTGGTGTATGGTGGGGCGGACATCGGTGGACAGATCCGTGACCTGGCTCGCGGCTGTCACCTGCTTGTAGCCACACCTGGACGACTGGTTGATATGATGGAGAGAGGACGTGTTGGCGTGGAGAATGTCAGGTAGTCTTCTCTGACCTCCTGGGTCCGGTTGTACCAATATCACTCTCACCCATACACACCCATTTAATACCCCTTTGTCCGGGACTAGCTGGGTGAGCCTGTACCAGAATGGTAAAACCAATCTGGATTTCACTGAAGCATGAAGCAAGAGACAGTGAGTGGCAGTAGCATCAGCTGGGCCATATGCAAGTCTGTATCTCGCTGCAGGCAGATAACCACGCCAATACCCCACCACTCAGTTTTTTACAGGCCGGATGCCCTTCCTGCTGCCCAGCCAATAGCGTCAAAGCACTGAGGGCAATATCAGTAAACTTTAACCACAGGTTAACTCAGCAGTATCGTCATGACACTGGCAGGTCACGAGATGCATCAGCTAGTTGCGGTATTGCAAAGTGGGGTATTTAATCGGTGGTTAAAGGTTACTGGGCTTTGTGCACCCAACTCTGACTTATGCTGTGTGTCGATGAACATGGTTTAGTGAGCAAATTATTTTGTACTGCAGCCAGTAAATCAAATTGCTGTCGTAGTGTCACTTAAAATAGTCTAATCACTATCAGTGCCATCTCTGTTTTAACTGCCATTTTTCGTGGTTAGCTTCTTCTGCTTTGGTTTATTGTCCACCTGCTGTAGAAAAGAATCTCTGTGCATGAGTGGGAGAGGGTATTTTGTGGGCCAAATGTCCTCCCCATTACCAAAACGATAGTGTCAGATCATGAACTGAAATTGTCTGACTACCATTTGGTAATATGGTGTTAATTGTGTTTTTCACCACTTTTATACTGTCGATTTGAGCAAGGGAAAGGCATCCTGTGCCTGCAATTTGTCATCCTTATGACCGACACACAGCGTGTTAAATGCTGCATAATAATAATAATAATCTATTTTTTATAATCTGCTTCAATTATGCCGCCTTCAGTGCTTGCTGTGACACTGTTGGTTGGGCGGCAGGAAGGGCATCCGGCCTGTAAAAAACTGAGCGGTGGGGTGCTGGTGTGGTTATCTGTCTGGAGCGAGGTGCAGACTTGCATATGACCCAACTGATGCCACTGCCACTCCCTGTCTCTTGCTTCAGTAAAATCCAGATTGGTTTCGCCTTTCTGGTACCGGCTCACCCGGGTAGTCATGGACAAAGGGCCGTTAAACGTGTGTGTGTGTGTGTGCTTCAATTATGCCCAGACCCAGTTTTCCCAGAGATTCTCTTTTGAAGAATTTGCCCGTGTGTGATATGTGACACGACATTTGCTCTTGACAATGTCATATGACCATTGTCTTTTGTCATGTAGCATAGATGTGTTTGAACTGAATTTGGATGAAGATCTTCAAATTGTTTAACTGAAACAGTTTGATGTAGACCACTGTCTGTTACAGATTCCTTGTTCTGGATGAGGCCGATCGGATGCTTGATATGGGCTTTGAGCCGCAGATACGTCGTATTGTGGAGAGAGATAACATGCCTCCGGCAGGAGTACGTCAGACTCTTATGTTCAGTGCTACATTTCCAAAGGAGATCCAGGTAACGTGCTGAATTTTCACCTTTGTATTTAATACATATTTTGGGGGTACAATGTCTGCGTTGTTTTGCTGAATTGTCGTCATTATCAAGTTCAAATTATATGCCTTCAGTGCCTTGACGCTGTTGGTTGGGTGGCAGGAAGGGCATCCGGCCTGTAAAAAACTTGAGTGGTGGGGTGCTGGTGTGGTTATCTGTCTGGAGCGAGGTGCAGACTTGCATGTGGTCCAGCTGATGTCACTGCCACTCACTGTCTCTTGCTTCAGCAAAATCCAGATTGGTTTTACCTTTCTGGTACCGGTTCACCTGGGTAGTCCCGGAAAAAGGGCTGCTAAACGGGTGTGTGTGTGTGTGTGTGTGTATCAAGTTCAAATTAAAGAATAGTGTAGTTTTTTATTGCATATAATTCGGGAAGATATTTACATATTAGAGTTTTAAGAGGTTAATTCGTTTACAAATTATTATTGTCTTTTAGATTTTACTTGGGAGAAGTGTGGATCTGGAACGACTTGCATTTGTGTCTGATGAAATATTAAACCCAGACAGTCTTTCCTAATGTATCGTTGTAGATTTTGTAGAAGTATTCAGTTTATGTAGCATAGTGTTGTCTGAGCCTCTGAGGCTAACATTAAAGGACGCTATACTCAGTCTCCTACTGAAGCATAGATGGATGCTCTTAGGTCTTAAGCTTGCTGGTGGTTAGACTCCTGATGTCTACAACCATGGCCATTGCAGTATCAGACCTATGTTTATTTTATCGGCAGCAGAGTGTCACTGTCCATGACTGGTATGAAATTACTGCTTGGTGATGGGTATAAGAGTGTCAACAACTTGCCTAGAGTTATTACTGTGTCCTCTTTTATCACACCTGTGATGCCCAATCCATTGTGCTGCCATGGCATCATACTCTGAGAAACATGTTATAAGCACATGATGCAGTTGAGCACAGGCACACTTGCATGTGGTGAATATATTTGCAAATTGAATATAAATGAGTAAATGAGTGACTTCTTATCTCTAAAAGTTGACAGTAAGCTATCCTACTCATGTTGTTGAACCTGTTGCAGATGTTGGCGAAAGACTTCTTGCATGACTACATATTTCTGGCTGTCGGTCGAGTTGGTAGCACTAGTGAGAATATCACACAGAAGGTGGTTTGGGTGGAGGATGAAGACAAAAGGTCATTCCTGCTGGATCTGCTCAATGCCGTCAGTAAGTCGAATCTGTTTTCTCATACTATTGTTCCACACAGTAATGGTGTTCAGTTTTTAAAACTAACCTTCTTTTGACAAGTGCAGATCTACAGACAGTGTTGAACAGTACGACACTGAATACTTAGTGTTTGCTGAAAGTTGATAACTAACCATCCAAGTGTACTGCATGGAGCCATACTATGGAAAATTTCACTTAAACAAAAAAGAACTTAAAATAAGCAAGTATATTGGTCAGTGGACAAAATAGCCCAAATGCACACCTGTTGTGTTGGGGCACTGCTAATTAGTTGTAACTGCATTGACCTTAGAAAAAGACAAACTGATGCCAGACTATTGATTAATGCTTTTTACTATGGACATGCCCAGCTTGAAAATATTATAGATATGTTATGAAATGACTGCTGTAGAATACAATACCAACTTCTGGTGATATTGTTAACTTTGTCTGCTTAACAGGTGCTGATGCGTTAACTCTGGTATTTGTGGAGACGAAGAAGGGTGCTGATGCACTGGAATACTTTCTGTACAAGTCTGGTTACCCATCAAACAGCATACATGGTGATAGGACACAGGGTGAACGTGAGGAGGCACTTCGTGATTTCCGCAACGGCAAATCTCCGATTCTTGTTGCAACTGCAGTGAGTGTGACCACTTCTCTGGCTGATGTATTATATTCATGCTTGTATTCTGTGGATGCCGAGTGTTGGTCGTTTTTGTCAGTAATAGTTGGCTGTATGGTGCAATTGCTCTGTGTTTAATGCACCAAAATGTGACTTTGCCCTTTTATCCGTGCTGTCGCTGCTATGTGGCACTTTTGATGTGGCAGCCCCCAGGTGTTTTGGAGTAGGTCTGCTGCAATCACAGACCAGTTGTCGCACAAAGCAACCAAACCTAGCTTTAGTGTTTCTTTGTGTTTATTTTGTGTTAAATTGTATCTTTAGGTCTACTGGTGAATCTCGTTTCTGTTGTGGCTGGTTTAGTTTCTATTTGAAACCATAATCTGCAGCAGCGTGCTATTTAGTGACAATAGCATTGTTATGACTGTTTACAACTTGTGACAGGTGGCAGCACGTGGACTGGATATACCGCATGTGAAACACGTCATAAACTTTGACTTGCCTGGAGACATTGAGGAATATGTGCACAGAATTGGTCGCACTGGACGTGTCGGTAATCTCGGTGAGTTTCAAGTGTCGTGGTTCTGCACTTTTCACTGTATTACAAACTTATGTTTAGAAATGAATTTGAATGCACTGTGAATTTTTAAAAATGTAATTTATTAAATAAGTAAGTATATTTGTATAACGCAGAAAATCAAGTCGCAATGTGCTGCAATTTCTAGGCCATAAATTAATGTGTTTCAGATGTCGCCTAAATTGTCCATAGTGGTCTTCCGTTGCAGAGTCGCCGTTCGTGAATTTTTGGCCTGTGTGTCACATACTGCCAGTTACATAACTTATGTGAGTAATGGTAGATGCAGTCCTTATTGTGATGTCATACAGACACTTGTCACCAAAGGTTTTGTTCCAGTACACGTGGAGGAAAGAGCCAGTGTGCCAAATGGTTAACCTCCGTTCACCTGGAAACTGGCTGTTAAAACTAGAAATGGGTGACTGATGGTGTTAAAGAGTGTGCTTTATGGAACTCGAATCATTCTGTTTAGTGGTGCATGAACAAACTTTTTTTCCAAATGTGGCAATATTCATCAGTCTCAGTGGTGTATCTGTGCTGTCTGCATGCCAGTGTCTGTACCATAAGTGAATCACATTAAAAGATGGCCACTAATAGGTAGTAAGCCACTTTTTAGTTACATATAATGCTTGGCTGGACTATGTTAACAGTGTTTGGAGAGTTGAATTGTTGCCAAATCTCTTTTAGGACTTGCCACGTCATTCTTTAACGACAAGAACAAGAACATTATCAAGGACTTGGTGGAGATACTTGATGAAGCTAAGCAGGAAGTTCCATCGTGGCTGGAATCACTGGCATACGAGTCTCGCTATAGTGGCTCGAGTGGCTCAAGAAGACCACCAAACAAACGGTATCAGTCACTGTGTCTGCAGTTCTCGTTCATAAATATTAAACTTAATATTTAGTGACAGCCAGTGCTATATTCATGCACTTTTCAGTCATCCAGTTTGCAAAAAAAATAATATAGATCTTATCAAAAGTATTAGTTTCACTGTGTGGTATGTAAATTATAATCCTAAAGGCACTGTATAACCTATTTTGTGCTATACACATTTGTACTTTTCTGGACACATTATTTGAGCCCATGGCTGTTTAGGCTGTTGGAAGGCTGTATTGCCTAATGTGACAATCGTGATTGAAGATTAACTTCGTTTTCATTTCCCATTGGTTTCTATTTATCCTTACTCCTTGTTTAAATGCCTACTGAGGTGGCTGGCTCTGCCAGGTTTACTTTGAAGACAGCAGTTAAGGTGAAAATGTCGTTGGTAGAGATTGTGTGGTCGTGGTTACCTTATGAGTTACTGTTTCTACTGTGAAATTTGTAGCCATGGCTCGTCACAATTTGCCTCGCGCGACTATCGCCAGCAACCAGGAGACAGAAAAGGTGGTGGCGGCGGCAGTGGTGGTCGCCCTTTCGGTGCAGGTGGTGGTTATGGTGGCAACTACGGTGGGTCATATGGAGGATCTTATGGGTCGTCAGGTTCCGACTGGTGGGGCAACTGATTATCGGCCGACTGGTTGGCTGTACAGAGCTGAGTTCCGATAGACTGTGTTGTACAGACATACAGACATGCTAACGCTCTGAACACTGGTGTTTTCAAGAACGATGATGTACTTAACGGGTGGGGCAGTCGCGGCTGGGTTGGTATTTGTTAGTCTATCGTCAGTCAAGACAGTCATTCTAGTTTCTCTGTTAACATTTGTACAAGTGTATTTCCCAGTTGTGTCAGTACGGAATACTGCACATATAACGTGTTGTTTTGTGGATTCCATTTTCCGAGGTTGTGCTTGGTTACCTTAAAATGGAAAACAGTATTTTTCGCTGTAACTTGAGCAAACGTCAAATTGTAATAGTTCAGGCAGAAATGTTATTTAGAATAAAGTTCATTCATTTTCATATGTCAACCTGATTTTCACTTCATGTTTCTCTTCTTCAGCCTTTTCATACACAGAATGATCTTCACTTGAACGACATTTTAAGTGTTATTGCCTTTGCTGATTTCTGTCAGTAGTGCATTGGGAAAATAAACCAGTTTGAATTGCTTTTCTGAGCAACATTTCAGCAGAAACATTATTAAGATCACACATTAGTTGTTCAAGTTACAGCATAAATTGAAGAAATTTTTCATTGGTATATAGTGTGTTTTCCAACTTTGTAATAAGCTTGGGTTTACCAATAGGTGGACATGTCGGTGAGATAAAATACTGATTTTACTCTTAACAGCATAGTCTTAAGTGACAGATAAGCCTTTATTGCTGACTCCTTCCCGCACTGCTGTTGCTTTCTTTTGTTACACATGCAATGCTGCTGGTGGTGTGCTGAATAGAAATGACTGTTGCAGAAAATGCTCTTCAGGCTGACATGTGATGTTGAAGAGTAATTCAGTCCAGGACACTGGTAGAACTATCAGACACTTGAATAAACTGGACCACTGGTGGTGTGTAGAGTGAACAAGAATTATCTTCCAGCTCAGCTTGATCACATTGTTCTAGTGCACTGCACCCCTGCATGTTCAAACTGTGGCCAACATTAGAAATGAAATGCTTTGCACATTCTTGTATTTGCATGATTGTGCCTCCGTACCTATATCAGCACTGTGTGGCCAAACTTTACTCTGGTACGTAACTGGCTAGTGATGTACAGTTGCAGCATTCTGTGTTATTGTTGACACGTTACAGTATGTGAACACTGGTACTGCTGTCTTGTTCCATAGCTAATATTTGTGGAATTTAGGACTGAATAGCATGCCATTTACTTGGAGTAGCACTTTACTAGTGATCATACATCTGTTATGCACGTCTGCATTCTGCACATACTACACATAACTGCTGTGCACATTTAAGTGTTCACACAGGACTATGTGATGAGTGTGATTATTCTGAACATCTGTTACTGCTGATATTGTGGTGAACGTGTATGCCCTAACTGTCTTGGAATCTTCAATTAGCTCAAACATGGTTCGTTAATAACTGATTAGTTGTGTAACAAAAATCTCCCTGGTTGGTGTCATCCAGGGGCAAAATACCAGCCTGTCTACCTAGCATCCCGGGCAGAAAATTGAAATAGTAATATTGTTTAAGTATTTATTTTAAGTATTTGTCACTTGTCGTGGCTGGCATCAGATATGTATGTAGTGTTCGTGTTACTTTGTGTTATGAGAATATGAATATATATGTATACATGCATGTGTGACTAATGTTTGTGACATTTTGTCTGTTTGACAGCAGACATGAGATTTTGGATGCGATATCTTGTATATGTACATTATATTAGAGTCTGATGAAGATTATTCTTTTAGTTGTGCTTGAAAGTGAACCAAACATAAGTGTGATTATATTGTGTGCATTACAAAAAACTCATTAACAGAGGCAAATTACACGAAAATAACATGCATATTATTTTCATTACCGCTAACACGAACTTGTTGCAAAGGACCCCAATAGTCTAATAGAGCGATTAAAAACCAACGTGTCATAGTCAGTGACATGATTCACAAACCGCAGTGCATTTGCTCCTAATTCCCATATTTAGCTTGACTGATTTACAAATGCATCAAAGTCCGTTAGGAGGCCAAATTCACTTGGGGGTTTACAGGTTCACAGTAGTTTCCAGATATCCTACGTGGATTTAAGGGTCAGGGGAAGGAATGGTTGAGAACTTGGATGAAATAACAAATGGAAATAAAAGGGTGAGTGCAGGGGTAGGGGGTCTGATCTTTAGCCGTCCTCGATCCGAGGGTTGGCCACACCATGGATGTACTTTCTCCATTTATCCCTGTCCTCTGTCATTCTGATTGACTCTTCCATGGAGAGTCCTGTCCACGTCTTGATGTTGTCCCATCCAGGCCGTGCGTGGCCTTCCTCGCCTTCGTGCACCTGGCATTGATCCTTGCATTATCTCTTTCTCCAGGCAACTCCCTTGTTTCCTCATGCAGTGACCATAGTATGCTATCTTCCTTGCTTTGACAGTGTCTAACAGTTCCTTCTTTACTCCAGCTTTGTAAGTATGACACCCTGGGCTGCAGCACACCCCAAACTGAAATTCCTAGTGCTAGCAGTAAAAACTGTATTCAGCACTACGTAATGAAACCTTTGCACGTGCATGTATTTACAACACAGCAAATACAGTGGAACAGCATTATCAAATAACTCATACACGTGAGTTGGCCAGATGCCAACTGGATCACACATACACACGACATTTCTCCATTACATGATAATACCTCGCTGACACATGAGCTGCATATAATCACCGGCAAAGAGCATTTACACTGACAAACGTTAAGTGCAATCGCATAGGCTAACTAACTAATCATCCTGATTACAATGCAACTAATTTTCCCAAAACAAGTTTATTTGTACTACATACTCGAGAGATTTTGTAACTACTGGCCACATGTCATACCGATAAGGAGTGTTGGTAGGGTCATCATTTATGATCAGCGATGGAACTGGTCATCGCATTGACTTCAGTACTGGCCATTTACAGTATTTAGCAAACTTCAATACTGAAACACACCATATGATTACCAAATGCAGCAAGAATGCTCGCTGTTAACTAGTAAATTGCTGACCCAATGACTCCCTCATAATAGCATGGCCAATCTAGCTCATTTTTTGCCTGACCCCATTAAAATTCAATTTCAATGTAGAGCAATCATCGAGGATTAATGCTATTTTTGGAATTCACCCGACCCCTTTGCATTGAAATATGATGATGATGCTGAGCTGTGGCTCAGCAGAAAAAAATGGCAAAATCTGAAGTTGTTTCCTGTCACCTAACGGCAACTTTTTCAAATAAATCAGTACAACAAATCTTCCAGTGCTGCTACAGTCACAACACATAGAAGTTTCAAGGATGTCAGATGACAGAGAGTACAGAAAATGCTTTGAATTAACAATAAGTAAGTAGAAACGTATGTAAAATATAAAGTCTGAAAACAAAAGCCTGGCAAACCTCACCCAGCTGGACACTGGACCAGCAGATGATACTAGCTTGCAGGGCCGACCAGCAAGGTGCGGCTAACATAAATAATGTAGTAGTAGTCAAACTCACAGCCTTCAGAAATAGGCTCAGCCGGACAATAATAATCTGACAATTTCTAGCACGTTGTAACATGGCGGCCATTACAAGGGTGCTACCAACTACAGCACTGATGGCATTTGATTGGTTGGCATCCACGATACTACACGCTTGGGTTTTGGATGTCTGTGCTGTATGAAGCCATTTGGTGAACTGTAGAACCACGATGTACAAATTGTACAGTACCAGATGACTGCAGTATGCATGGCATTTGTTCACTCGTGAATGGACAGTGAGGTTTTTAAATACGATCACCGGCAACCCTAAGTACAGCAGAGTACTCTGAACAGGTGAATAGCTACACTGCTGTACAAAAGCTCTGGGTGCAGACAATCACTGAAGCGGAAAGGACAACACAAAACAGTAGCACCCATGTTCAGCAGATGTCGGTATTAACACCCACTGAAGTGCACTCAAGCCCACATGATGTACACAGCACATACTACTGGAACCATTAAATGACTACGACTTTGCTACAGTTCTGCGGTGGCAGTAGTTCACGTTTAACCCAACACTGTCCACACTGTGCTGCAAATGCATCCTCACAACTGCCATCAAAGTGACAGCAAGCACACAAACCAAATGTCGTACACTTTTCTGACTGCATGTGTGAAAGTGTTATAACGATGTGTTCCATGACCAACCAAATTTAAGTCAACCATTTGCACGGATACAGTCAGTGAACTGCAGGGGGTTCACTAAAGTAAAGTAAAGTAACATGGATATTTAGCGACCCTAAAGAAATGCAAGGCTCAGTTGACCTGAACGATGCTAACCACTATGCCACACCACCTGTTGGTTTGAATAAACCCCATCATGCCTCCGACCATTGTGTAAAACCAACAGCTATAATGCTGTCTTGATAAAATAGTCTAGGTTTTCACAGTACATCACCAGACCCTCTACAGGGGCTTTGCCTCTGTATCCCACTCGGAGACTTGCATCCTTGACAAACTTCCCTTTCATAGATCCTGGATCATTCTCATAGTGGCATAACATGTGCACTCAATAATTCTCAAAATGCACGAGCACATGCA
>Ga0126332_10000819_pt1 | contig 10724 bp, 6 predicted proteins | sample InaspJWI42metaG_FD_94482 | JGI IMG/M metagenome (GOLD analysis project Ga0126332, IMG submission 94482) | Marine gutless worms symbiont microbial communities from Oahu, Hawaii - Inanidrilus sp. 2 OAHU.JWI-42 metaG | ecosystem: Host-associated > Annelida > Digestive system > Unclassified | place...
TCCGTTTTCTTCACCAACTGCTCGATGTCTGTTTTGGGGAAGAACCCGCTCATATGCAGACCAAAAATCAGTGTAACAAACGGCGCATTGACGGTAGACTGGTGGCAATGATTTCCATAATGCTTCAGCACCGGCACGATCGCGACTCCCAACATGCATCCCGACAATCTCTCTGGAATCGCTGTCAGGTGCCAACCGAATCCATTGCTTGTTGTGCTTGAGTCCGACAATCGCACTCTACCGTTAAGCACCCCTTTTTTTGAGATATCAATCGGCCACAGTTTTTGCACACATATTTTTGTGGTAGTGCTTAACGTGTAGTGATGAACTCTCTGATGAACCTTTTTCTTCTTCGATGAGATCATCACACGACCACTACATATTAAGCACTACCGAATAGTCAATGGCTTAGAGGCGTTCGATTGGTGAAAACACCTATTTTTCAAGGTGCCCTTAAACGGTTACATCTTGTGGGGCAGACCACGATGCTATTAGACGTACTCGCGTAAGGCGGCGTTTATGTGGGTTTGATATTTACTACCTTGGGCTTTGAACCACTCCAACAAGTCGACGTCGATGCGAAGCGTTATCTTCTGTTTGATCGGTCGGTAGAAGCGACCTCGAACGGCGCCGGAAAAGTCGCCTACCTCGGGAATGTCGCCGGTATCGATATCTTCATCGGGTAATTCAGCCAATCGCTGTAACTCTTGTTGCTGCTTGTCTGTCGTCTTGCTCATAGATTCTGCGCTCTTTGGGGGTCGCTTTTCGGGTCGAGATGATCCGCACAATCTCTTCGTTTTCCTCTCCGTCATGGTGCGTGTGAGCGACTAAGAGGATCACCGTTTACCCGATGCGTCCGATGGTTTGCCAACGTTCTTCCCCGTCCTCGTGTCGGTCTTGGATACTGATCGCACGGGGATCATCGAAAACTAGACGGGCGGTCTCAAAGCTAACTCCATGTCTGGCTCGGTTCTTCTTGTTCTTCTGCAGATCCCATTCGAAATGCATGGCGGAATTGTAGTTACAATCGACGATATTGGAAAGTCGGAACGGCGGGGCCCATTTCCAGCGGCGGAACGGGGTTAGGTCTCCTATCCCGCCATGATATGCGGGATTTGTTCAGTAGACCGGCGGTTCCCCCGGCGGAAGGGTCTTGAATCTGCGGTGGACCCAGAAATACTGTGCCGGCATGGTCCGGATGTGGGTCTCGATGGTCCGGTTCATCAGTGCCGTGTCCGCCTCCTGATCGTCCGTGGGAAAAGGCTCCAGCGGCGGGTGGAAGTCCACTTCCAGGCCCCGCCCCCAAGGCAGGTAGCGGGCAGTAGCCGGGATCACCTGGGCCGTACCGAGGCCTGCAAACCGGCTCAGCGTGGGGACCGTTGCGGTGGCCGTACCGCAAAAAGGTACGAAGATGCCGCGGCGGCCCGGGTCTTGATCGGGCAGATAGAAAAAAAGGGTGCCCGCGCGGATCTCCCTCACTATCTGCCGCAAGTTGGCGCTGCGCTCTATCGAGGCCGTGCTGAAACGCGAACGGCCGCGGCGCATCTGGTCGTCGATGACCGGGTTGCGGATCTTTTTGTACATGTACAAGCCGGGATGTATCAAAGCGGTGAAAGCAGCACTGCCGAGCTCCAATGCCACGAAGTGGGGCACCATGATGATAAGGTTACGCCCGTTTCGGAGCGGCTTATCAATCCGTTCCCGATGACGGAACTTCACGATGCGCCCCAGCCTCCGTCGGGAGCTTACCCACACCAGTCCCTGGGTGCAGGCGGCGACCCCCACATAGCCGAAGTGCAGGAGCGCGAGCCGTTTGCGCGCCGGTTCCATCAGGTCCGGAAAACAGAGCGCGAGGTTGCGTAAGGTCACGCGCCGGCGGGTGCCCACGAGGAGATAACCCAGGCACCCGATACCCATGCCCAGGGCCCACAGCAGGGGGAACGGCAGCAGTCCGAGGAGATGGGAGATCCCCACAAGGAGCCAGCTTGGCCAATAACGGGGGTGTAAGAGTCGTCGGTTCATCAGGTACCTTTCTGATGCGGATGCTCTCAACGACCAATCACGTTGAAGCGGTAGGATTTTTCCGGAAGATCCGTCCGCAATATGTCGGATCGCTCCCGGGTGGTCGGCAAGGCGGATGTCTGTGCAGGCTGGGTTGAGGTACGAAACAAGGATCCTAACGCTCGATCGTAAAGAAGATGTCGCCGCCTTGAGCATCGCCGGTCTCGGCCTGGAGCTCGATCCAATCGTTGAGGTGATAGCGTAGCTTGATCCTGTCGGATTCGTCACCCAGGCTGTGGTCATACTCCGCGAACACCCTGGGCGAGATATAGGTGCCCAGCGAGATGGCCGGGTCTTGCCGCTCCTCCCCGCGGCGCCTGGGTGGAATTCCGGTCAGCAGGTATTTTGTGATTTCCGACTGGGACATACCGGGATCGGTAGCGGAGAAGAAGGTTATCGTCGGATGCTTGATCGTGCCGAAGACCCGCAGGCCGGCGGTGATGTCACCGCCCTCACGCTGAGCGGTGAGGTCCAGATACGGGTTGGTGATGGGTGATTTCGCATAGTTCAGGAACCCTTGCTTGATGGTCAGCGGTCTCCCGGCCGCGGCACCCAAGGGCCCGCCGATGGAGATACGGTAGGTGCCGTCGACAATTTCCAACTGACCGTCCCCCAGAATTTCCTTTCCCGGCGATTGCAGGACGGCCAGCTCACCCTTGATGGTACCTCCCAGACCGAAGGCATCCACGGTTACCCGCTTGCCCAGCACCAGGCGTAGGTCGATGTTCGTGGTGTGACCGGAAGATTTCTCCCCGACCTCGGAGGCGATGACCACGTCCGGCGAAGTCGAAACCGTGCCCGCGGGGATATGGCGGGGCTCGATGCGGGCCTTGGGTATCTTCACCGTACCCGGCAGTTTGGTTTCCGCCGGCCCGATCTCGAGCCGAAGATCAGGCGAGGCCCGGACGAAATACTCCTTGGTATTCGCCACTCTGAGTCCGCCACCCTTGGCGCTGATATGGGTGCTCGGACCCGCGGCGCCCAGCAGGGTGTGACCGTCGATCTTCAGGCGGCCCTTTCCGGCCTTGAGGCCACCGCTGTACTCGATGCGGTCGAGGAGACCTCCGGCCCGGGCGTCGATGGTCAGATCCTTGACCTTGAGGCCGATGAGGGGAACTTGGAACCCGCCGCCCGCGAGCCGGGCGGTGCCGTCGAGTCTCGGCTCGACGAGGGTTCCCCCGAGCTTGAAATCCGCGTTCAGCTTGCCGGTCACATGCGTGAGGTCCGGCACTAGGCGTGAGACAATACCGAAATCCTTGATGCGCGCTTGCACCTCCCCCTGCAGGGGTTGCTGCGGACGCACCGGTCTTGCGAGACTCCAGCTGGGTATGGCGAGCGCGGCGGACAGGTTGCCCAGACCTTTCAGGGGGACCGCGAGCTTGGCCCGCAGGCCCTTCCCAGCCGCATCGAGGGCGAGATTTGCAGACGTGAAGTTCAGCTGCGCCTCGCCCTTCCCCGTCGAGATGCCGAGCACACCCTGGGTGGTCCGTACCCCGGCGTCTCCGGTGAGTACTCCCTCCACCACCTTAAAATCGGCCTTGGCCCTAGCCGCGCCCTTTAAGGTCAGATTTTTGGGAATGAACTCCCGGAACAGCTCGAAGGCCAGGTGATCCAGATTGAGCACTGCGCTCCAGGTCCCTGCCGCCTGCTGCTCGAAACGTGCGCAGCCCCCCGAGCCGGTTGCCTCGCGGATACAGAGCGGTCCCGCGCTGATCCGCGCCCCGTCCAGGGCGATCGGAGTGGCCTTCTGCAACCGCCAGCTGCCGAATCTCTGGGTCCGCAGCGCCAACCCTTCCAGCCGGCCTGCGTAGGCGTTCTCCCGTTTGAGACCGCCCGCAAGCTCGAGGTCCAGGCCCAAGGGCTCGCCGGCAATCCGCGCGGACAGGCGATGCGAGCTCATCTTTCCATTGCCCTGAATGCGCAGGCGATCGAAGACCAGCCCGCCTGCCACCAGACCTTGGCCGGTGAGGTCGATCTGCAGCGGACCGTCCGGTGTGAGCTCGAGCCGGGCGGTACCCCTTAAGTTTCGAATGCCCTGTCCCGCCGCGGCGACCCCGTCGGCGGCTAGATCGAACCTTACCCCCAGGGCCTCGGGGACGCCGGTCACGGTCCCATTCGCCCGGATGCTGCCCGCGGCGTCGGGAAGCAGGCTCTTGAGATCCGGAAAACGGATGTCCAGCGCCAGGTCCAGCCGCTTGCCGACCGAGCCGCTGGCCTGCAGCTTGCTGGGACCCGAAGCGACGCGCAGCTCCTCGATCCTGAGCTTGCTACCCTGCATTTGCACCCGGGCCGCGGCGGCCACCGGATAGCCTCGCAGCTCGCCGGTGAGGGACGCTACCTGAGAGCTGAGCTCGGGGTTCCCGTCCCTGAGCCCGCCTACGCTCAGAATGCGTCCGGCCAAAACACCGCCCCACTCAGGCCATTGTTTACCGGGATTGATGTCCGCGACCCTGAGCTCCGCATCCCAAGTCAGGGCTGGATCCCAGGTTACATCCACCGTGGCTCGGAGCCGTCCGTCCAAGGTGTACAGGCGCAGGTCCCGGATCCGGGTGCCTGCGCGGTTGCCTCGGCCTCTCAGCGCGATGGTCGCCGCGGGCAAGGCATCGCTCTTCATCCCGGCCTCCAGGTCGTACTCGAAGGCATCCGGATTGCCCTTGCTGGTCAACTCGAACCAGATCCGGGCGGGTAGCCGCGGCCACCGAGTGCCGGGATTGATCCCGTCCGCGACCAGGGTCAGCGCCCAGCTCGGCTCCGGTGACCAGGCGACCCGGCCTTTGGCCCGGATCTTCCCGTCCAGGGTATCGATCCGCAGGTCCTCAATCTGCGTGGCCTCCCGGCTTCCCTCCCCGGTCAGCCGCAGCTTCGCCGCGGGGAAGTCTCGGCCCCGGACCTCGGAGGAGACCCGATAGCTGAATTGATCGAGGGTCCCCCGAACCCAGAGCTTGCCCTGCCCGGCCGCCGCTACGGGCTCTTCTCCGGTAAGGGGCCAACGCAGATTCTTCCAGGTAGCCTCCAGATCGATCTGGCCCGCGGGGTCCGAGAGGTCCAGCTTCCCGTCGGCGGTGAGCCGGGCGCCTGATTTGTTCTCGGTCAGCTTGAGGTCCGCAATCTCGAGAACCCGATCCCGCCAACGGACGTCCAGCATGGCCCGGAGCTGTCCGAAATCGGCCCGATCCGGGGCCGCGCCGACTAGGTTGCCTTGGATCCGGGCCTCGCCCAGGTCGCTGCTGGTAGTCAGGTCTCCGTTCAGATCCAGCGCCGGCAGGTCGGCGCGGATCGCAGGCAGGTCGACCCCCAGAATACTGAGCTCACCCTCCCAACGTGGATGTTCCGGGATCCCTCGAACTAGGGCTTGGAGCCTAGCCTGCACCGAACCGGTGAGGTCGTTTTTCAGGTACATCGCCTTGAGATCACCGCCGACCGTCGCTTGGCCGGCCAGCTGCAATGCCGGCTCTCGGGATAGGTTCCAGGTTAGTCCAAGGTCCACCGGATAGTCGCCGGTCAGCTCCACTTCTCCCTGGGCAGAGGCCGTCAACCGCGGCTTCGGGAGGGCGACGGCGAGCTCTCGCAGAGTGACCCGGCTGTCCGACCAGTTCGCGGCCAGTGCAATCCGGTCGATATGAAAGCGGGAATCCTTATGCAAGGTGCCGATACTCAGCTTTTCGACCCGCACCTGCTCCAACTCCAGCTTGAGCCCCAAGGGCAGATAGAGCTCCGGAAACTCGACCGGACCGGATGCCTTTTTCGCGTCCTCTGGAGGGGCCCTGGTGATGTCCAACCCGCGCACACCGAGCTCGGAGATCCGCAGGGTTCCGGTCGTCAGGGTCGCCAGGGGTTGCCAGCGCAGGTTCAGACCGTCGAGTCTCAGCTCCAGCCTGGGGGTCCGGATATGCAGGCCCTCGAGGTGCAGATCCTCCAGAATGCGACCGTCGACCCGCTCGACCCGGAGCAGATCCGGCGCCAGCCATTCCACCAAGGAGAGGGAAGATCGCAACCCGCTCTGAGTGCCTAGCACCCAAAGGAGCAGCGGCAGGAGGACCAGGACGGCCAGCAACGAGATGGTGAGCAGGACTAAGACCCACCGCAACCGGGAGCGGCGACCGGACGGTGCCGCGACGGTGGGCTGTGCCTCCGACGGGTAGGCTACCCGAGTGGTGTCGGTGTTCCGGGCCATCTTGCTTACAGGTCCGGACCGATCACGATATGGAGACGGGGTGGGTCGCCTTCCTTGGTAAGCGCAAAGGCGACATCCAGGCGAATCTGCCCGATGGGCGAGCGCCAGCGTACCCCGAGGCCGGCACCGACCTCGGCCTCGCGGGTAAAATCTGGATCGAAGGCATTACCGAAATCTGTAAAGACCGCCCCGCTCCAGTTACCTTTGATACGGCGCTCGAGCTCCAGACTTCCCACCGCCAGATAGCGCCCGCCGACGTTTTGGTTGATGGCGGGGTCGTTGGGACCCAGAACACCTAAGCCCCAGCCGCGGATGCTGTTGTCGCCGCCGGCGAAGTAACGGCGGCTGGCAGGCAGGTCGAAGACGCTACTCGCCCAGGTCACGCCCAGGTCCGAGCGGGCGATGAGACGGTAATCATTGCGGAAGCTCTTGATCCACTTGAGGCGCGCGCTTCCGCTCAGATAGGAGGCGGGGGATATCAGCCCCTTCAGGGTACCGAGGAGCGCAAATTTGATTTTATAGCCATTCCTGGTGTAAACGGGGTCGTCGGTGATCCTCTTGGACCAAGTGATGCTGGGGACCAGCTCGTTGACCAGCTCTCTGGCGTCCGCGGTAATCTCGAACTGCTCCCGGTGGTAGTCGATACCCAGGGTTCGTCGCCAGCCGCTCGGAGTCAGCACCGAGTGGGCGACCTTCAGGGACTGGATGTTTCCTTTCCGGCCCGCGCTATCGAAGACGCGCAGGTCGGAACGAATAGTGAGATAGTCGCGCAAAGGATTGCGGATGGGGATCCGATAATCGCTTTTCAGCACCTGAAAAGGCCGGGAGATACTGGTTTCCAGCTTGAACCTGTGCCCCCGTCGGGTCAGATAACGGCGGCGCCACTCCAAGGTCACACGGGGACCGACGTCGGTGGCGTAACCCAGGCCGAGGCGGTACTTGTTGGCCTTGTTGGGGGTGGCGATGATCTCGATAGGGACGGTTCGCTCTGCCCCTGCTGCCTCCTTGTGCGGGACGATCTCCACCTTCTTATAGTACTCCATCCCGATCAGTCTGCCCTTCAGAGTCAGCAGGACCTCCGGATCGTAGGGGTCACCTGGCTTGAAGCCGATAAACCTCCTGAGATAACGGTCGCCGATCAAGTCCTGGGTGAAGCTCACCTCACCCAGGGAATAGGGATGACCGGTGTCGAGGTGGAACTCGATATCGGCCTTATAAGCATCCAGGTCGATCGGAACCTGGCTCCGGGTCAGCTCATGATCCAGATAGCCGTGTCGGGCGGCCAGATAGAGGATCTCTTTCTTGGCCTTCTCGTACTCCGAATGCAGAAACAAATCCCCCTTTTTCATGGGAAATTTTTTAGGAAAGGGTGAATCGTCGGCGCCCTCACCCGTCACACAGTCCTTATTATCCGGGCCCTTGATGCAGTACTTGACAAACCTCACCTTGATGGGTTTTCCCGGAACCACATTGTACTTGGCCACCCAGCTCCCATCCTCGGATGTCGGCTTGGTCAATGTAGCGTCCACCTGCACCCGGTAGAGGCCGAAAGGTGCCAATGCCTTGCGGATCTGATCGGGGGCACGCCGGTGCAGGGCCTCGAGCCGCGGTATCGAAAGCTCCTTGTCCTTGCGTTCCTGGTAGATCCCGAGCAGCGCGAGCACATTTTTTTCGTACTTACCTTTCAGTCCCCGGACCTTTACTTTAAGCTCGAGCGCGGGTACCCCCTGAGCTAGGGTGAGAACCAAGAGTGCGAGCAGGAGTCGCAGGATCGGATGCATAGCAGGACACCGGAGCCAGGGCTGAAGGCGCAACTCAGTCACTAGCTCGCCATCCCCGGACATTCGGCGGCGCAACGACTTCTGGAGGAGATGCCGCAGGAAGCGACGGGATAGCTTACCGCCGCACTCGAAGCGCTCGGTTAAAGACTCTCGAATATTGCCTCAGGGTACTGGTGACATTTAAATCGTCCTCGGTTTGATGGACGAGAACCCTGCCCCCGATGGGTGACGGTGTGTTTTGCTCATTCACCACTCAAGCCTCACGCTTTGCACTCGGGCACAATAAACGCATCTCGCTTTCCGTAAAACCCTTGCGTGGCGGGTATCTGGAGAACACGGGTGTCTCGCCCGCGGGAGGGAAGGGGTAATGGGGATAACTTTCTTACATACGGCAGACTGGCAGATCGGTAAGCAATTCGCGAATATCCCCGTCGACCCGGGGGCTGCGCTACGACTACGGCGGTTGAATACCGTCAAGGCCATCGCCGAGCTCGCGCGGGAGCGTCAGGTGGACGCGGTGCTCGTCGCCGGTGATGTGTTCGAGGACAACGCCGTCTCGGACGAAACCCTGCGGCGGACCATGCATGCGCTGGTCCCATTCAAAGGCCCCTGGGTATTACTGCCCGGCAATCACGACGCGGGCTTGACCCAGAGCGCCTGGAGTCGCCTGCGCAGGCTCGCGGCAGTGCCCGCGAATGTCATCCTCGCCGATCGGCCCGAGCCTATCGTGCTCGCGCAGGGTCGGCTGGTAGTGCTGCCGGCCCCCTTGCAGAGGCGGCATGAGGTGCGGGATCTTACGGAGTGGTTCGACACTGTGCGCTCGGAGCCGGGCGTGTTCCGGGTCGGGGTCGCGCATGGTGCGGTCACGAACCGGTTGCCTGCGGCGGCCGAGGCCCGGAATCCCATCGCCGACACCAGATCGGAGACGGGAAACCTCGATTATCTGGCACTGGGCGATTGGCACGGAACCCTCGAGATAACGCACCGGACCTGGTATGCTGGCACCCCCGAGCCGGATCGCTTCAAGGCCAACGAGCCGGGCAATGTGTTGCTCGTGACCTTGCAGGAAAGCGGCGCTGTGCCCCAAGTGGAGAAAATCCCGGTCGGTTACTACCGCTGGGCGGAGATGACCTGTGAGGTCGTGAATGAGCAGGCCCTGGCCGTCCTGGATGGCCGGTTGGCCGCGCTGGGTGACAACGGGCAGACCCTAGCGAGACTAAAGCTCATGGGCACGGTGGATCTCGCCACCCGGCAGCGTCTCGATGAGCTGCTCGAAGAGTGGCGTGCTCGCCTGCATTTCTTAGATGTCGACGATGCGGCGCTGTTGGCCCGGCCCAGTCCGGAAGATATTGCCGTGCTGGGGGCTACCGGCTTTATGCGCGATGCGATCGAGACCTTGGTCGATATCGAAGGCGACGCGGGACACCCCGACCGGAGTGATGCGGGGAGGGCCCTGCAGATCCTCTACCGCGAGCACCGGGACTAGGATTCCGGTAGTGCTTAAAGCGCGCCTGTAACTCTAACCGACTGTTTTCATATTGAGCAGGTTCAACCGCTGAGTGAATAACACTAGGACCTATATTTCTTAATCTTTACACAATCGACAAAACTCCCTTACCGGAACCCCTGCTTGTTTTGCCATTGCATGGACTAATTCTTTTAAGACGGGATGAACCTTCCACTTTCCATTGCTCATGGGCCGTGGATTTTCCTGGCTTCTTTTTAAACTCTAACTTCTTTAAGCCCGTGACAACCTCTTTATAGGTTAGCTCTGGTACTTTCTTGAAAAACATCTGCTTATATCAAGCATGTTTTATTGTACCATCTATATCCTGAAACAAAATAACCTCTACTATCTTTGACGCATTCAGGTGCACTTTATCTAATAGGCATGCAACATAATAAAGGAGAAACCATCGCCACGTCCCTTTCCGGTTTAATAGGTATTGTTTTTGAAAGTCGTCCTTTTCCTCATTGATGTCTTCGATGTATTCGGCAATTTTGGATTCCAGCTTAGTTTTCACCTCCGCCAATGTATTTGCTTGCGCAGCTAGGCCAAACTCAAGGCTCATTCCCACATAAAGGTCTCCACTACGCTTAACCAAACATCTGATTTTCATTGTCGTCTGTTGGTTGAACTGTCAATCAATGGAGAGAAAACCAAGCATCGTCTTTGGCAGGCTGTTTGCGAGTCGTTACACCCAGGCCGACGGAAGGACAAGCACTCAGGGCGGACGCCTACACCCGTAGCGAGCGCCAAGCCATGCGCTGGCAAGGCACCGCTACATGCACGCGCAGCTTCCTAAACCGTGGGATAAGTGAGGGATACCGGACCGTCCAGTACTCCCCATGATTGGTTCCCGCTCATGCGGACAGCCCGCATCGGCGGCCAAGCGCGGACAGTATAGAACAAAATAGGACAATGCCGAGATAGTTTCCACCATTGTTGCACGCACGGCTTGCCGACAGAACGGGGGTTGATATGTAACGTACCATAATTATGGGTAGTGGTAATTTTTGAAGTGATATCTAGCCAACAATCGGCAATAATTCGGTATTAGATCGGTGTATGAAGAGTTTTAAGCAAATCTCATGCATTTTAATACAGTTGGAAAAAGACAACGTCTTACGTACGAAGTGTGCCAACTGTTGCCGTAAGGTATTGTTCCAACGCTCGATATGAGCCGTTTCCCCCGTTTCTTTACCCA
>Ga0126332_10000820_pt1 | contig 10722 bp, 13 predicted proteins | sample InaspJWI42metaG_FD_94482 | JGI IMG/M metagenome (GOLD analysis project Ga0126332, IMG submission 94482) | Marine gutless worms symbiont microbial communities from Oahu, Hawaii - Inanidrilus sp. 2 OAHU.JWI-42 metaG | ecosystem: Host-associated > Annelida > Digestive system > Unclassified...
TCGGACCTTATAAAACTGCAGAAATCGCCGCTGTGGTCATTACAGCCGTGGAGTTGAGCCTGGGGCTTTTTCTTATGGAATCGTTGCGGATGACGCGTCTGTTTCCGATAATCGGCAGCATGGACGATAAAATGCGCCATCGCATGATTTGGATATTGTTGACAATGCTCACGGTTATTGCCGGCGTCGAATCGGCGCTCGCTATCTTGCGTGATCAAATGGCCGCGGATATTGAAGCTCTCCGGCAATTGCTGGCCGGTGTCGAGAAGACAGAAGTATCCACCAGTATCATCCCGACCGTCGGCCAGACGGTCATTGGATTTATATTACCTTTCTGGATTGCATTCGGGGCAATACCGCTCGCAGCCTTTATTTCTTCAGCCAGAACGGTGCTGGGAATTATCGCTGCCGGCGGCCTGCGTCTCCTCGCCTTTTGCCTTCGCCTCGTCGGCAACATTGTAGTTTATTCCGGCCAAGTTACCATCACTGTTTACGATCTGGTCATATTCCCGACCCTCTGGCTCGAAGGTGCGCTAGGCGGGTCTCACAATAAGGTTAAAGCGCCCCAAAAACAGCATTCCAGATTTGGATTTTTGAAAACCTCGAAAAATGCGATCAAAAACAAGAATAAAACGATCGAGTTCAAGGAAAGCCAGGAATGAAAAAAACAATCGTATTTTTTCTGGTCATCTGCATCTTGATTGCAGGCTGTTCGAATGCGGAAAACCGTTCCAAGGGTGTCTATATGCTACTGGATACAACCGACATAAATTTGCTGGGGCTTAAAAAAGCGCAGGGAATCATCAGCCTTCTGCTCGGCACCCTTAATCCCAATGATACCCTGGCCGTTGCCAGCATCGATACCGGCAGCTTCAGCGAAAAAGACATCATCGCCGAAGTGACATTTAATCAGCGACCGTCGGTAGCCAACAATCAGAAACGCGCCTTCAGACAAAAGGTTTACGATTATGTCGAAACAATCAAAAGCAGTTCCTATACGGATATTTCCGGCGGAATCCTGCAGGCCATCGAATTTCTGAACGCATCGCGAACCGGGAAAAAATATATCTTAATTATTTCTGACCTTAAGGAAGAACTGACCAAGGATTTCGTGCGGGATGCACCGTTTCAATTGGCTGGAATCAGTGTCCTGGCGCTGAATGCGACCAACCTGGGGGCCAGCATCCGGGAGCCGATAAATTATCCCGGACGCGTTGAAGACTGGCGCAGCAAAGTTGAAAGCGGCAGCGGTCAATGGCACGTGGTCAATGACCTGGAGCGCCTGGAAAAAATCTTCGCTAATTAGTTTCGTGATGGAATGACTTCGTACAAATTCGAATTCATCACGTTTGTGGCAATCGCTGTCTATTTTCACTTGACTATCACAGGTTGTAGCTTTAATGTAGCTTAATAATAGCCTTGAAAGCCATATCTGATTGTCAACTTTATCATTATGGAAATTATACATCGCATTGCAAGTCATGCCCCCGTGCCTGCCGGCGGAGCGGCAGTTGCCAACAGCTTCTGTCTGGCAGTTGCATTGGTATACAAGGTTGTGCTTTTTGAGACCGAACGCAATCTGCACAATCCTGGCATCAGCAGCAATCTGTTAAATGTCAGAAAAGAAATTGAAAGGCTGCTGCGTGATGCCGAAAAGCTTGTTGAAGAAGACTCGGAGGCTTACTTGAATTTCGCCCGGTCACGGCGCGATGGCGACACCGTTCAGATGAAGCTGCACTTTGACATTATCATCGAAGTCAGCATGAAGATAATGGAAAAGTCCGAAGCGGCTTTTGAGTGGATCCAACAGCTGCATCAAATTATCCCGCAACACATGGCAACCCATCTTTTGGTTGCCAGCGAACTGCTCATGGGTTCCATCAACGGCACAGTGCATGTTGCAAGAGACAACCTCAGATCGATTCGAGTACCGGAAAAGCGTGAAAATTATTTAAAAAGGCTGAATGAGCTTCATAAAACCTATCAACGCCGCTATCACGATATCATGGAAAAAATCTCGGCTGGACCGGATGATTTAAGCCCGTAAATTAGCCACACACAGGGTGGAACTGTTATCAACGATTCGAATACAATCGAAGCTGAAGGTTTCTATGGCACAAAATGAAAAAAACGCAGAAAGCAACAAGCCCATCGCTGAACTAACCAGCAACAAGGTCAAGTTTGAAATTTACGGCGAAGAAATGATCGAGAAAAAGGTAAAGTCCAGCGGTAACAGCGGCCGTGTATACCTACCGCCCAATTGGGTCGGTCATCAAGTAAAAATAATAAGAATCGACTGACCCGCCACCTTTTTGCCGAAGGATTCTGTTTGTGGAAAACGTACTTATTCGAAGATTAGAGTCTGCTGATGCCAATGAAATAAGCCGAATTTACACCGCCATTACCCAGAACCCTGCTCAGGCCGATTTTAAAAAACTTATAGCGCAACACGCCCAGAGAAAAGAGGATGCCTGCTTCGTGGCTGAGTTGGAAGGACATGTTATCGGATTTATGATCAGCTATATCCTTACCCTTGGATTTGGAATAGAAAAAAGCGCCTGGATAGCAACTCTGGGTGTGAATCCCAGGTACATGGGCCAGGGGATCGGAGCCGGACTGGCCAAAGAAGTGTTTAGATACTACCAAGCCGAAGGCATCAGCACCGTTTACACTTCCGTTCGATGGGATTCCACTGATCTGCTGTCATTTTTCAAGACGCTCGGATTTGACCGCAGCGATCATGTCAACCTGAGGAAAATGCTGACATAAAATCGTTGCACGATTTTATGTATTGCAGCAGTCCCGTTGGCCGGGACTGCTGGCTCCAGGGATAAATACCTTCTATCCAACCATCGAGATTCGGGCTTCGACTTGCAACTCGTCAGCCGTAACACTCATTTAACATCAAAACCAGCACCGGATCGTCCGGATGCACCGGGAGCGGCTTTATCGAGGCGCGCACGCCAATGGCTGCAAACCCGGTGGTCGGGCGAAGCGTTTATGGCCGTCGGAATGCAGGATCCGGTGCTTGGACCTCCGGTGATGACGGCGCTGCAAAAGATCATCAGAGGTTGTCCCGAACCTTTTGAGCATGCTGATGCCGGTCATTTCGTTCAGGAATGGGGTGAAGTTGTGGCCGAAAGAGCTTTAGAGGCTTTCGGGAATTAATAACGATTATGAGCCTCATGTTGTTTGTTCAGGGCTAGCCGGAAGTCCAACATGTGGCGACTTAGCAAAAATATGACACCCCTGCCCTGTCTTCCACTGCACCGATGCGTGTATTGGTTTGATTCTCTGCCTAATTGACCATTTGACGATCGAACGCGATGGCCTGTTCTTTGACGTTCGCAGCCATTGATGCTTTTTAGGCTCAGGTGGATACGCTCCACCGCGTGTCCCAGGGACTTGAGTTCGTCTTTAACCCATCCCAAAACAGTTGCCGTGTTTCCTATTTTCTTAGCGCTGCCCAGCAAAGAAACGACTTTCATAAAACACCTCCTTTAGAACAATACCGCCTTCCAACATTGCGCGTTTACACTCAATTAGGGTAACGATTTAAGCTTTTTTTAAAGCTGCCGATAATGATGTATAATGGTTGAATATTGTTGCAAATAAATGGCAAATGTGATATATATGTATTACAAAATACTACAATTTTTAGTTTCCCGGGTTATTGATCCCAAATCTGAGATTGTGGAAAACGGCTTGGTTTTCCAGCCGCACAAATAGTCGGTCTTGTGCAGCACGGTGCGGATTTCCCGTTGCCCTAATAGGAGCCTGGTAATGCTTGCAGTAAGAAAAAATATATTATTGTTTCTGATATTGTTGGGGTTCAGCGCCTTTTTATTCCCTGTTAACGCCACCGCGGAAACGGTGACCGGAACGGTTCAAGACGGAGACACCGGCATCGCCCTTCAGAATGCCCTGGTCGAAATCTACGACAGCGCCCGCACGACTCTGCAAGGGAGCGCCACGACCGATGCCTCTGGAAACTACACCATAGACAACATATCGGTGGGCGACATCGCCGTCGACTTTTCTCTGACCGGTTACGTCAACACCTTCGGTTCCTACACCGTTGTCAGCGGCCAGACCCTCAGCGCCGGGACCGTCGAATTGGCGCCGGATCCCACGTCTCCGCCCAATGATGTGGGCACCATCGACGGCACTGCCCTGGATGCAACCGATGCGGTCACACCTGTGGCGGGTGCCACTATCGAACTTAGAGTCGGGATCAATCAGACTACCGGAGCGCTCGCCATGCCTGCGACGACAACGGATGGCGCCGGCGCCTTTTCCATCGCCAGTGTACCGCCGGGGACATACACCCTGCTGGCCATTAGGACGGGTATTTATTACGACGCACCTCTCATCGTGGTCAGTATCGGTGGGCAGACAAAAACCTACCCGGTGCTGATGTCGCCCGTCCTGCTCTCCGGTCAGATCCGTATCGTGTTGCCCTGGTCCAGCGATGCCAGCGATCCCCCCGACCTCGACAGCCATTTGTACACGCCGGTGATCGGCGCCTCCACGCATCATGTGTATTATGCTGATACAGGATCTGTTGCTGCCGCACCTTACGCAACCCTGGATGTTGACGACCGCGATTGGTCAGGTCCGGAGACGACTACCATCCAGGACAGCTATGACGGAACTTACGAGTACCGGGTTCATCATTACCCGGCTGTCGCTCCGGCGGCTGATCGGGGGAATTTGTGGCGATCCGATGCCGTGGTCCGTGTATACGACAGCGCAGGATTGCGCTATACCTTCAATGTCCCGCCGCGCGCCTACCTCACGGATACACGCTGGTGGAATGTATTTACATATGCCTATGACAGCGTGGCTGGCACCGGAAGAATAACTGCCATCGACGGATTATTTACTGTTGGCGGCGGCGTATCCGTAGATGATGGACCGGGTTCAAGCCCTTGTTTTATACATACAACTACCGATGGACAGCCGCTGGAAAGATGGTTAAAAAAAGCCCGCCGTTTCTTTAAAATTCTCTGGTCCGCCCGGTGAACCATTTAGCCACAGGTGGTTTTGATCGGGCTGACTTATGCTAGGTTCTTTATCAACCTCAACAAACCGATAAAAAAATATAAACGGTCGCCCATGGTGGCCATCGTGGATTCCGGATGATTGTGCAACCCAACCGGCAGTACAGGTACTGTCGCACCCATACCGAAAAAAGGAATCATCCAACCTTTTCATCCAACAAAGGAGCAATGCAAGATGAAAAATGCACGCCTTCTTATCCTGACGACGGTGATCGCCCTCTTTCTATTATCGGCGTTTCATACCGCTGCATTTGCAGAGAGCCAAACCAACGACGATCTCAAAGTCGTTCCCGGCACCGTATTCAAAGGCGGTCGAATGCGCATCGGCAATTTACGATTTTTGGCTGCGCTTCTCGGCGCACAAATCGAGTACAACGACAACATCACCTGGGCCGCCGGCGGAGCAGCAGATCCGATCATAGACGACTATATCTTCCATGCATTGCCGATCCTCTACCTGGATCAAACCTTCGAACAGCACGGCGGTTGGCGCATCGGCTACGAGGGAGATGTGGCTGTCTACCAGGACACCAAAGCGAACGACTGGTTGAAACACCTCGGTCGATTCGATCTGCAATTCCAGGGACCCAGCAGGCCGATTGTGCGGATTAACAACGACTACACGCTAACCGATGATCCTTTTGGAGACGTGACCCAATTCGGGCTGGGTACACCGACGGAGCGATGGTTCAACGATTTCAGGTCCCGATTCGGTTATCAATTCGGTGAGCGGTTTCGGCTGCTCGGTTTCGCCGACTATTACAAACAGGAATACGACCAACAAATCGCTTTTACCCAGAACTGGGATGATTATGCAGTCGGGACCGGCGTTGAGTTTTCAGTTGCTTCCAAAACCTGGTTCTTTCTGCGCTATTTTTACGGTGGCCAGAACTATACCACCAATGCCGCCGCTGTGAATGATACCAACAATGCCGACTACACCTATCATCAGGGCAACATCGGTATAGATTGGGAACCGGGTTCCAGGGTAAGGGGTCAAGTCGATTTCGGATACCAGTGGCGAAAGTACAAGAACACGACCGATCCTTCCGGTACCCCTTACAAGGATAAAAACACCTGGGTTACTGCAACCTCCATCGCTTATCTTCCCGCTGACCTGAAAAATGTCCCGGATTATGAAGTTTCCGACAATTACATTGTTAATTTCAATCTGTGGCGGGGGTTGTACTCCGTCGGGGCCAACACGGCTGATTACTTCACGGAAACAGGCATAGGCGGTGCCGTGCGCTATGACATCAGCCAATGGTTCAACATAAGCTGGTATCTTGAATTAAGTGAAAAAAAATATCAAAATGCGGTCAAAGAAAAAGTCGGTTGGGGCGCATTGGGATTGGATTTGACATTCAGAATCGTGTCGTGGCTGGGACTCGAAGCCAGCTACGCCTGGGAAAAACAAAATTCGACCGTGAGCACCAATGATTTTAAAGTCAACCGTGTGACGCTCACCTTGATTGGGGCTACCTAATTTTTGAAATGACCGCCGGCGTAGTCTTCAATACATTCTCAGAGAACATGGGAAAAAAACCTCTAAGTGTTTTATAAACAGTGCCGATAACAAAAACAGATACATTATTTTTCAAGGAGGTGTCCCATGAAATCAAACCTTGCAAAAGCTATAGACCGTAGGGCTTCTGCACGCTATATTCACGAAGCACCGATTATGCACGAAAATCACAACAATGGAATATTTTACCTGGCCAAAATGTACAACTACAGTAACGACGGTATGTATTTCGAAACGATCCTCAATCACCGTCCCGGGCAAGAGGTTTTCATCGACTTTGATAACTTACCACATACTTCCCGAACCGACGTTTTAGAAGGCTTCCGCGCCGAGGTAGTGTGGTGTAAAAAAGTCGCCAGCAAAAAATCCATGAAAAAATACGGAGTCGGCGTAAAATTTTTCGAACCGTTGCTGTAACGAATACTTTAATTCATAATTTGGGCAACTATCTTCCCTTGAGCCGTTCAGGCTTGAGAAGAGTGGTCGATTATATTAGACCGATTTGCGGAAAATCAATCAACAATCCGTGGCGGGCAGTCGCTATTTTTCAAAGAAAACCACTATACACTTCAAATCAGCCGGAAGGTTATAATCACGATTGGGCAGTTCAAGGCGGATGCCAAAAGTACCGCTGTCGGACTGCGCAGGTTCTGTTTCAACTTGCCGTGGCGAATCTTTTCAAAGCGCTTGAGCATTTCGGCCGTCAACATCCCCACCCACTGGCAGCACAACCTGCTGCCGGATGCGCACCAGCCCAGGGTGGCAGTGATCCATGACGGGGTGGATACAGAACTGTGGCGCCGTCGCAAGGTCCCGCACAAACTGGGAGATGAAACCATTGCTGAGGATGTACGCGTTGTGACCTATGTGTCCAGGGGCTTCGAGGCCATGCTCGGCTTTGACATTTTCATGCGGATTGCCGATCGCATCGCAAAAGAAACGAAAAATGTGCTTTTTATCTGTGTCGGACAGATAGAAATTAATGGGCAATGGCACCCGGCTGTTTTTCGCCAATAAGAGATACCGTGCTTCTGGCTGAAAGTTGCCGTGGTGTTGGTCTGGCCGCCTACCAGTTTAATGCTTCGTCGGTTTGGCCGATTCAGCCGGCGGCTCCACATCCTCGAGGTATTGAATAATCGACCAGATCACCGTGATCACCGCATTGCGCACGATCAGGAACCGCTGCAGGAAGTTGTCTTTTGTCAGACCATCCAGATAGAGCCGCTGGGTGAGAATGACCGACTGCATCGGCTCGGCAACGCCTACGAAATCTACATTCATGGCCAGGAGCCGGAAGCGCAGATTCCAAAGAATCTCCCGCCTTCTATCCGCAGCCAGCGTGTCGAACATCTTTCGATGTTCGTCGGCCTGATTGACACGCGCCTCCAGATGGATCTGGTCCGGCTTGGCCTTGTTCTGGCCCACAAGAATTCTCCTCCCGCCGGCATCTTCAGCCCGGATCAGCCACTCCACATCCGGATGGGGCTGCTCGGCGATCTGCCAGCCTTCATTCATCAACCAGTTCTGAATCTTGTCCCGCGTCTCCTCCATGGTTTGCTCCTTTCCCTTCATTAATTGTTCTATTCGGCCAAAGACTTAGCAATTGAAACAAGTTCTTGCAAATAATATTTTCGCAGCAGCATCATAGTTGGTGAAAGTGAATAAAAAAGTTTGGCAAGCTTGATGCACGGGTATGTGAGGTATAATACGAGTCATTATAAGTCAGGAGGTGAATTATGCTCAAATTACCTTACGAGGGATTGATCCACAAATTGAACGCAAAATACCAAAATACGCATAATGGCAAAAAAAGCGGAAAGTCCCTTAACCGCGTTATCCTGGATATGATTTACCAGCATACGGGATTAAGTAAATATGTACAGGATTTTAACGGTCGGCTTTGACAAAAACCGTTGCAATGCTTGTCTGTTTCACGGCCCATTGTTCCACCCGTAAACCCGGCATACAATTCGCCGAGCACAAAAATCGACCTAAAAAATGATTTAATCTCTGATTCATTATGTTTACAATATAGTTCAAGCCTTTAAAAATAATCAATGCATTTGTATGTGGACAAAAATCCAGTATAATATATATTAGGACCTGGATCCAGGAATGGGATAATATGTTGCTGCGAACGAGCTTAGGTCCATCATCAGGAGAAATTCAGTGGGAGGGATTCTGCAACCACCGGGAGGATTCAGAAGTTTGAAAATACTGACCGTATCCGATCGTGAAGAACCGTCGTTGTATTCGCCGGGCGCGGCCGAGCGTTTTCAGGGTGTGGATCTGATCCTGGCCTGCGGGGATCTGCCGCCGGAATACCTGAGCCGCCTGGCGGCTGTCTATCGTGTGCCTTTGTACTACGTGCTCGGCAATCACGACATCCGCGATTATTCAACCGAACTCTACGGGTGCACCGACCTGAATAACAGCCTGGTGAAGTTCCAGGGGCTCAACTTCCTGGGGCTGGAGGGATCGCGCTGGTATAACGGCGGCGTGCATCAGTACACCGAAAATCAGATGCGAATGAAACTGCTGGGTATGAGGCCCCGGCTCTGGTGGGACGGCGGTGTCGATATCGTCATCACCCATGCCCCGCCGCGCCACATTCACGATTCCAATGACCCATGTCACAAAGGGTTTAAGAGTTTTCACGGTCTGATCCGCCGCTATAGCCCGGCTTATTTTATTCACGGCCACATACACAGACTCTTTACGGATCCGTCCGAGCGCATAACTGTTGTCGACCAAACCCAGGTTATCAACACTTACAGATATCACCTGTTAGAGATCGAAGATGGGAAGATTTCTTAAAAAGTTGGGCATTTCCCGCAAGTGGCGGACACAAAGCGATTTGGCAAAGTCTTTTAGAGAAAACCAGCAAATGGAAGGGGCGTATGACAGCCGCGATCGCGGACGACACCAGGTGCCCTTGGACCAGATCGTGGGCAGTGTCGGGCGCTACAATGACTTCGACAACAAATTTCGGCCGAAACAGCATCTGCCCCCGGAGAGGCTGGAGACGATCAAAAACCTCATCCGGCAGGGCAAGCCGCTGTCGCCCGTAAAACTGTACCAGATCAAAGACCAGTATTTCGTGCTGGACGGCAACCACCGCATCGCGGCGGCCAAGGAATTCGGCTGGCGCGACATCAATGCGCGCATTCTGGAATTCATTCCGTCCAGGAACACACTGGAAAATGTCCTGTATCGCGAAAAGGCTGAATTCGAAGATAGAACCAGGCTGCCGGAGACCATCAAACTGACCGAAATAGGACAATACGCTTATCTGCTCAAGCAGATTTCGGAACACAAAGAATTCCTGCAGCAGGAATCAGGCCAATCGGTCCAGTTCTTGGAAGCGGCCCGTGACTGGTTTCAGACGATATACCGGCCCCTTGCGGCCATTATCAAGCAGGGCGGCTTGATCGCATCCTTCCCGGAGCGAACCCTGGCCGACCTGTACGCGTATATCGCTTTTCACCAGTGGGAGATAGGACGAAAACGCAAATACGGTATCGGGATCGATCGCTTGATTCCCAAAAGCATGGAGGAGTTTCGCAAAAAAATGTCCGACAAAATGGAAAAAGACTATCCGGAGATGAAGCGCGACATCATCGCCTACGTGCTGATGAACATCCGGGGCAATAGCGAATTGAAAGTCGTCGAAAAGCTGTTCACCCTGCGGGAAGTGCAGGAAGTCCACACCGTCCACGGCTCTTTTGACGTGATAGCCAAGATCGTTCTGACGCGGGACCTGCTTTCCTCCGATGCGGAAATCATCGGCCAGTTTGTACACGACAACATTCGCCAGGTCCCGGGGGTCAACAGCACCCAGACCCTGATCCCGGCCTTTTCAAAGGTAAAGGAGCAGGCAGAGTGAAAGTAGAATTTAGGGATTTAGGAATTGGGGAATTAAAATCGGAAGAATTCCTATTTGGATAAATTCGTAAAAAAGGAAATTTCTGTTTCCTTAAATAGGGCCTAATCATCTAAAATTCCTGAATCCCTAAATTCAGGACACCTTACCTCTGGGAAGAATAACTGACACCTTTGGCTTAATTGGGGGATGTATATCCCCCGAGTTCGTAGACCAGTCGCAAATCTGTTCCGGGATATTTTTCTTCGGCA
>Ga0126332_10000821_pt1 | contig 10709 bp, 5 predicted proteins | sample InaspJWI42metaG_FD_94482 | JGI IMG/M metagenome (GOLD analysis project Ga0126332, IMG submission 94482) | Marine gutless worms symbiont microbial communities from Oahu, Hawaii - Inanidrilus sp. 2 OAHU.JWI-42 metaG | ecosystem: Host-associated > Annelida > Digestive system > Unclassified | place...
CAGCCAACTAGGTCAACTCAGCCTTGCATCCCTCCGGGGTCGCTTAATCGAGTACCAGCTTCGGCTGGGGTAACGGCGGGAATGTCACCTCTGCCGGGTGGCAGGTAATACTGTGTGATCCCAAATGGCATGTGAGTTCCCGTAGCGGTGAGGCGAGTCGCTAACTGCTATACTCCGTTTACTTTACTTTACTTACTTTAGGGTTAGAGTTCACAGCTTCACAGTTTTTGGGTGATGGGGTTAGGTTTATAGGAGGCAATAAGCAATAGTGCGATCAGTCCGTCCGTCTCGTGCTCCGTAGCTCAAAACGGTGCCTTTTAGGGCCGCTATGGTTTCTACAGAACACTAATAGGAAACCCCATACTGGTATTCGAACCGGAAGTGGCCGAAATAGGCGGGGCATACCGTTTCGCAGCCAATATCTATGTTTCGCAGCCACCGGAGCGCTGCCTTGTTAAGATCAGAGTTAGACGTTGGATATTGTGGTTTAATGTTCATTTTGGGTTGGGGGTTAAGCAGTTAAGTCTGAGGGGCAGATATCCGGGACACGGCAAATGTCCTATATACATTCATATCATGCACGTGTGCATGGCAGCATCATTGTGCGTGCGGTCGACGATAACTCTGCGTGCAGATTACAATGGTAGAGCGTCGTCGACGGCGACGACGTTAACGACGACGGCTGCTCAGTTCCTCGTCGACAAATTGCGGCGCTTTTGTCAAACGACGAAGGAAGACTACTCTCTGCGTCGACTGAAATGATGCTACGTCGTAGCCTATACTGACTTCAGCACGATATACGAAACAATAAGACTACATTTTCCCGCACAAGTGTCAGCATTCAGAACAGCATGCACACTTCTCTCTTTTATCGGCACTGCAGCCGCCAATGCCCGCCATCCTATACCTTGGTTCGTCGCATGAATTATACAGTTTGTTTCTCTTCGTGACTACGCAAGACACAGCGTAAACACTGAAAGACTACACGCACGAAATTCTTTTTAAGAGATAGAACGTAAAGTGTTCGACCACTTAAGCAACAGGAACTTTCACTTTACATTTTTATGTCACGTGCGTTTCTTGGATTATCACTTCAAACTGATAAACGACAAAGAAAGGAATAAATTGTCCCAAATGACAAGAGTTATGCTGACACCTTAAAGTCACACAAAGGACAGAAGAAGTATTGTTCAGACGTGGAATGGTATAGACAGGATGCCGAGGTGATGTGCTCAGGCAGACTCTACAAGCGGCAACAGTCGGAAATGACCGGCGCTTGTCAGCCACTTTCAACAAAAACCAATGATTCTGACATAGAGACTAAGGGCCAGATCAGTGTTCCCTTGCTGTTTTCTACCGAAAGAAACCGCCCAATCCAGAGTTTGTTTCGTTATGTCAAGATGGCATGGTTCTTTACGGTAGCGGCATCAACAACGGCTTGCAAAATCGACTGCCGTCGAACACTTGCGCGATCTGTCTTCGAGACTGACAACGCAACTGCGGATGATTCGTTTCCGACCGCCGGAATGTCGTTACGGTATACAGAGGCCGCCGACACACAATACTCGGCACATACCGCACGAAGTACGCACAGTTTTAGCACGTGTATAAACACTGTCGTTCTTGACTTGATCTTTTTCATCAGCAAACCACCGCATTGCACTTAGACTATAGTTATAGCATATTTTACAAGAAAAACTGAAAAAATACACCGAAGAGTATGACATTGTGTATTTCTGACGTTGCTATTAACTGCAATTGTTACTATTGTAATTTTATACCTCTGATGTGCAGCATTCTGATTACATTCTTTGAACTGTTTTCTATAATCTGTAACAGAACATTGTATAGGCCTTTTACTGTGACATACATATACATGATGTAAGTGACTGTCGAGCAGGGGTAAAAGTGGGCCGGCACTAGGCGGTACGGAGTAGGCCTACCGGCTGATGCCATCAGCGTGCCGGCTGATAGTGCGAGCGAAATTGTGAAATTTACAATGTCGATACCTCGTGAGTCGTGCACCAATGCGAAGGCGAAGTATAGTAGTAGTGTAGTACCACCTGATCCTTCGGTCCACCTTTACCACTGCTGTCGAGTCACTTCGCTTTTAACAAATTGACTGTCTGACTGACAAGTTGCTGAAGGAAACGGATAGCAAAGAAATTCGCAAAAACTGAGGAAGTCTGGGTTAGCTCGAACGGAGGCAAACGTTCTGCGTGTTGCAGCCAGCATACACGTACGTGGATGTCGTGGACGAAATGGTTACACGGCGCTTATTGACAGAAGTATTAGTGACAGTAGGCTTATGACAGTAATAGTTTTCATGCATGTCTGAACAACAGCGTACGCGTTTGGTAAAAGATAGAGGTGAAAATCAAGTATTTTACCAGACAGCTCGTACTGATACTGAAGCAAGACAAAAGGAAAAGGAAACGATATAGACACATCGCGAAAAACCTACCAAAAAATTCGTCGATAAAATAACTGCATCATCATCAGCAGCAGCAGCAAGCGGCGCCGATCAGTCTGTGCAATAGCTACAGAGCTGCGTTCAGGCTGCGCGTTCAGGTTAAGTAAAGTATCAACTTAGTAAGCGCCCACTGGCTGGCTAATCGCCGACGTTGTAATACGAAGACTGGAGCAGCGAAGGACAAACGGCGATGAACGATGACGGAATCGGATAATAGCAAGCAACTGTTAGTCGGTACGCGCCGATGATTGCAGACTACTTTGGGTTAGATGACGGCGACGGAACTTTGCAAACATTCCAGAGCCGTTTGTTTTCTCCCCTCCCTCCCCCTCTCTCCATCACCCGCCTAATTACCGGTTTGAACTGAATGAACTCAGTGTGTTATGCCGACTTCCGCGACGAGGAACTGCTATTGAAGTAAACCCAACAGCTGCGAACATAAACGATGATAAAGTTACAAACTATGCGTTTTGCTGATGTCTTTTGTTCTTTCAAGTTTTATGCCTCCGCCGACTATGGGCCGCCGAGGCATTATATTTGCGATCTGTCCGTCCGTCGGTGTGTGTCTGCGTGCGTGCCAGGCTCAGTCATTCTCTCACCGGCTTGCCCTCGACTTCTAGTTTAAAAAGCATTTTTGAGTATTTTTACATTACCACTTGCTTGATTCCTCGCTCAACAGTATTTCCACTGTTCGAATATTTCCGGTCTGTCGGTTTCCATGATCAATCCTGTGACGAGTTGAAGAGTTCCGCTTCACATTTCAGTAAGGCAGCCAATTAGCATCCACTGTTTCGTAGCGAGCTAATCATCATCATCTCGGACAGTAGCAACAGGAAGAGACGAATGGTTGACGGTGGCGGAAACATCGATTGACACTTCGCGACGATTACGTAACGGTTCCATCGGACCGATGAGTTTTGCCGGCGGCTGCGCTGTCGCTGTAACCCCGCTGAGAGCAACTCTCAAGGGACAACAAGGCCTACTGTGTGTCGGTCAGGATGAGTTGAAGGACGCTGCTACTGGCTGGATGCCGCCAGCAGCGAACGTGTCAACGGAAAATATAGGACGCACAAACGTATCAGCCCGCCATAGCCAGGGTCCGCCATAGCGAAAGTAGGGAAGTTCACGTGAGTTAACATGTCGCTTACACCAAGCTGTAAACTGGTTGAAAATTCGGCAATGACTTGTGCTGTTTTGTTACAAAATCTAGCCCAAGATACAGCCGTTGTACTTTAGCATTAAATCCCGCATTTTCAGTCGCCCCCATCGCATCTCCTCGCTATGGCGGCCCTTCGCTATGGCGGACGAGTGTCGCACAAATGACGAAACCGACCACAGCCAACTACAATGCCGGAAATGATGGGCACAAATGATGAAATGCTACTGTATTACATGTAGTCACACTTTTATGTCATTGCGATGAATGAATGTTACTCGCTGCAGTCGCTGAAAATGAGGTTCACGATCAACGAATGGATAAATGAGACGAAATTACTGACAACAGACGGTTAGCTGCCGACGAAAAAAAGTCTAAAACATTTATCAATTTCCACATCTGCCATCTTTTGCATGTAAATTCAAGGTTAAGAATTTTTCATGTCTTGCAGTTTCATGTCCTGCGTTTTCACGTCCCAAATCTTCAGCGTCCGCAACTTCCGCAAGCGAACAGCTAGTTAGGATCTGCGGGACGGAGTGACGGACTCAGCAGACAGGGACGAGTTTGTTTGTAGACGTCGGTCAGCCGTCGACATGTCGTTCATTACGATCGCCAGGAAACGAAAATAAACGACGACGACGAAGAAGAAGAAGAACGGAAGATACGAAAGTTGCGGCCGCCGCGGTCAGGTCGTCGACCATCAAGCCAACGGAAGTCGCCGGGATTGCGGGGGCGGCGAATTCAGGACATCTACCCCGTTCCTCTGCCGCCGGACCGAACCCCAACCGTAACGTAACCTATAACCTCAGGTCCCTAACCTAAAACTTTAATCCTAAACTCTACCAGTTCTGCTCCTTTTTACCGTTTTAACTGTTTTTTAATCTTTTTTGTGTTTTTAGTGGATGTATTTGCGTGTATGACTGTGTGTGTACTGAACTGTATGTCTTGCTGCCATTATGGCGTAATAAAACATAATAATAATAATAATAATAATAAATCCCAACAGTAACCGGCGGGAAGACGTCAGCGATGGCAGTTTTCTGGAGGGGTGCCCGGGGGCAGACGCTAGGTGGGGGGCAAATGTCCAGTTACCGGCGGCGGCAAGGCTCCAGCTGTCTGGGTCTTTCTATGATAGTTTGCTGGACCGGGCGCGGCTAAAAAGCAGAGAGGATGATGGGACGAGCCGGCCGGCAACTGTCTGGAAGCCAATGACTGCATAAACAAACATCAGATGCGACGCACACGGGCGCACTCGACGTCGCGATAGTGCGGGAGACCAGCTTTGATGTCAGGAATATAGGGAACGAAAGTGTGCCGAAAATTACAACAAACGACACAATAAAAATTTTTTTCTTCAACTGCAATCAGCATTTTGGTAATTTCAAACCGTAACAGTTTCCGAGTGCTCTTTGATCAAATTGTTTCCGTATATTTTATTTGACAAATAATATGTTACTCTTTTACCACTGGAAATGGCCAGCCCAGGGAACACCGGCACTGTGCCAATTGTATCGGCGCACTTTCGTTCCCTATTACGTTACGACTGCTAGCCGGACGGATTTAGGAATGGTAGCGTGAAAAAATGGCGTTTCGACTGTTTTGATGTTCCTTTGATTACATTACATTGTGTCATTAGGCCAGAACGGAAAAGGACACTGGTTGGTTAATTGAGATCGGCACGATCGGCTGAAAAGTAGACTCAAATTGGAAACTGCAAATAAGGACAAAGGGGTCGGTGCGACCTCCAGTGAGAGCTTGTCTGTTGATTCAACTTTCGTTAGCATATCTAAAGTTACTACCTTAGTGGGCGATAAAATTAGTAAATTACTATTATTAGGCTGCACCGCAGCATCAGTTAGATGCGGCTTATTGCTACAGACGGAGTAGCGAGGTCTGTCTGTGTGTGTCTGTTTGTCACTAGAGTCCTGCAAAACAGTTCAACCAATCGAGATTTCCACTTGGTGTTTGGACTCGTGTAGCTCAAGAAACCACGTATTAGATGGGGGGGCAGACCCCACGGGAATGGGCACTTTTGGGGGAACATGTTTGGCATGCCTGGGCATGCCCGCGGTCGGTATATTCGACGTTATTCGCAAGGCCACCATTACCGTGACCACTAAATTTTTCCCGTGACGTCACAGAGCGTCACCCAATCAGACATACGATGCTATCGGGCACCGGCCGACGCCGAGCAGAGTACGAAGGCCGACCCGGACGGACCACGACCGACGCCGCGATGCAGATCCCGGCGGCAGTGCCCGGACACGCGAGTAATTAACGGCCGCCGTCCGCCTCATGGTCGTGATGCGTCGGCAGCAACAGTATTTCCGGTCATCAGAACCGACGACCTGCTGCATGTGCATATACACCGTGAGAAAAAAACAAGACACTATACTTCTGTCCGTAACTTCGCCAAATGTTAACCGATTTTCTAAATTCTTTCACTGTTAGACTCAGTAGGAAATTTGTAACAAAGTCTTGTTTAAATACCTCGTTACACCCTAAACCTGACGCTACACTACCTTGTGAAATATCTGTGTTCAAAAAATCGCAATTCTTAAGGAGTAAGTGAAGCAAACTGTTATGCAAGACTTAGCCATTCAAACACTGTTTGAAAATAAATGGCTGGAGAAATAAGCGTTATTTAATTCACTAACAAAATGTTGTTTACATCGGCCATATAAAAATACCATGACCCACAGCACACAACTGCCGCAACAAAGAAAAGCTGTCGCAGCAAAATGCCGTACATGTTCAGCAGTCGGTCAGTCACTGATGGCGTCAGTCTGTCAGTCAGTAAGTCAAAACTGGTCTACAGCAGTTTGATATTTGTTGATAATAAACTCACATTAATCCGGCTATTAATTTAACTACGATTAGTAACAGTTTCTGTCTGTAATATATAAGTTATTCAACTTATTTGGCGAGATCTGTATCTCTGAGTACAAAAGTGCAAGGCGAATGGGGCACATGAAACTGTCAACCATTTTGCCTGTAACTTCGCCAAATGTTCACCAATTGTAAAAATTCTGTCACCAGCAGATGGAATGATATATGTGTAGTGAAGAAATTCATCACTTACTAAATGCTTGCCTATACTAGTCCATACTAACTTGTGATTTATCGTTAATTACAATACATATTTCAGATTGACGCCATTTTTCTGACATTCATATTTCACAAGGTAGTGTAGCGACACGTTTAAGGCGTGGTAGAATATTTAAACATGAGTGTCTTGCAAATTTACTACCGCGTCCGTCAGTGAAAAAAGTTTGAAAACCTGTTAATATTTGGTGAAGTTATGGGCAAGAGTTTGGTGTCTTGTTTTTTGACTCACAGTGTAGACATCGACAACAGCCGTGCGTCGCTCACTATCAACCACGACAGCTGCTGTCCGACCACTTATAATGCCAGTCTTGCGACTTGACGGGCGTATACAGTGATGGCATGATGAATGCCTCACTTGAGCTACGCTGTTTCGTACAGCCAACAACAACAAAAACAGTTATGGGCTGTTTTCTTCTGCGTATATCGGTTTTTGTTTTTCCCCAATATTTTCTCGTATTCCTGTTTTTATTTCGGTCACAGTTCCATGCTTCCATCAGTAGATATCGATTTTTATCAAGTGAACAGTTATTTATCGGCATCCTATGTGAGCGAGATAAAAAGTCAACAGAGTTTAAAGTTACGGTTATTCGGCTGAGACAAATAGAAATAGAATATGCCATTCTTTCGAAAAAATGAAATTGCGCATATCGACATTTTTCAAAGTCCAAACGGGAAAATTTTATAGCGAGTTTTGACTGACAAACGAATACGTTGAAAACAGTTAAATTCAAAGATATCATATCTCATGTACGGTATCATAAATAACTAATGAACTGTTCTATACCTAAGAGAAGCCAGTTCCTGTTCCAGTCACCGCCGAGACAACGTCAACTCAGTGACTAGACATTTGCCCCCCACCGAACACCTGCCCTCGGTTAGAGTTACGGTTTATAATTACAGAGTTAAAGTTTAGGGCTGGTTATGCTGGTTTGGGGTTAGCGTTAGAGTTTAGTGTTAGGTTACGGTTAGGGTTAGGTCCGGGGACAGATATCCGGGGGGAATGTCCTACATTCCGTCAACTCCGACACTGAAGACGTGCGTGACATCACAACTGCATCCGAGTTCCTTCGACTGAGTGCTAGGTATATATTTACCGTAACTATCCACGCAGACGCTGCAACTCGCGTGATAACGCACCGGTCCTTTTTTGCTTGATCTACATATATACGAGACTAGCGTCATGAATGCCAACACTGCATGCCTGTGAGAAACAGAATTCAAGCGCGGTACTTTTGTATGCACTGCCCATGAACACGGGCCGTCAATACCAGTAGTGCGTACGAATATAGGACAGGTACCATCGGACATGTGCCGCGGGTAAATTCGATCTCGGACAAGCGACAAAATCGATGTCGGAACAAACTGTGAGATAACGTTTAACACACTGCTGAGTCAGCCAGTGCGAATATCCGAGTTTTTTTCTTCTAATTCGAAGTTCGAATGCTTTTTGGGTGGCATCATCTACGTCACGCGACACTCTGATCTTAACCGTTGTGTTGCTAGGGTGTGTTGCAAGTCGGCCCGTTATTGGCTGATGGCTGCCTCCTAGCAACTCCACACAGTAACAGATGGGTGTGGTATGTGGCGTCGCGCATCGAAACATATGACAGCTGTTGTGTTTCAGATGCATGCAGGCAATAAGTAACTGCTGACACTGTTATCGCCTACATTACCCACGAGGACAGGCCCAATATATCATCAGCGTCAAGCCGGCACGGAGCGAAGCGACGCGGCGGCTTGTTCTTTTGACTTCGGCGCTTACTCGCTTACTTAAAACTATATAATGCGGTGAAGGAAACAGCTAGTAGAGCATAAACTCCGGCAGCGTTTCAGACATCTTTGCAGCGGCACAGTCGGTTGTGCAAAGTAGCAGCAGATGTGATCGGCGAGCCAGTGCGGAATGTCGTATCTATTCGCACGTAAAGCGGTCAACGGCGGACGGTAAAAAGGTGTAGCCGGGAAGAAGTGCACGAGCTAAGAAGAACGATGTAATTATCGTCGGCTGGCCGGCATTTTCACAACGCGACTGACGAGATTGGTGGGGTATGCTGCAATGAGAGGACAGCTGCCGGTAAGGAACAATGTCCAGGACATTTATCCCCTGGACACCTCTCTCCCCCGATAACTACCATCACGGAATCTGCTCCCTGGTTAGAGTTAAGGTTTTAAGGAAGGTTATGGGTTAAGGTTAGCATTTATGGCTAGGTGAGGGGTGTTACCATACGATACTAATTAATGCATCGGTGTCACAATACGCCTTTCGCGACCGAAACAAACATGCTGCAAATGACGTCAAATTTCTTAGGATTTCACTAATTTCCTATATCTCGAATGCCGATAGCACCGATAGGCCGATGCATTAATTCGTTACACCAAGGCTAGGATTAGGGTTAATTCCGGGGCAGATGTCCGATGGCCAGTGTTTATTCTACTCATCTTGACTTTGGGGGAATTCCCTTCCCCTCCTTTCCGTCCCCTCTCTCCTCCCTCTCTCCCCTCCCTCCCTCCCCTCCCTCCGTCCCCCTTAGAAGTACACCCCTTCCTTTCCCTCCCCTCTTACAAGTAGTCACCGTCCATTGCGGCTATAGGGAGTCTGGCTCTGGCGAAGCGCATAAGCTCCCTCAGCGGGTCCGGGCCGCCTAACGTATTCTGGTGCATTTAACACATAAATCTGCACCATTTTGATTGCTTAATGTCGAATAATTTCCCGTGTTTATTGTCCATTAAGAGAAAGTTTCCGCGATATATTTGTAATCCACTGACACGGCCGAAAAAAAGATTTAGAGCACACAATCTGGCAGCCGTTTGGGGGGGGGGTTGTAACTTTTGGGAGGACCCCCCCCAAAAAAAAGATAAAGATGCCTGAAATGAACACTGTCCGAGGGCATCTGTCCTATATTCGTAAGGAACAGTCGCATCGCCGCCGCGAAGTCCCGAGTGCAGACAAGTGGACAGGCACCTGCAGATACTTCCGCCGCTCGTCGTTCCGCTGTAATCGCGACCGGAAACGAGAGAACGCTTTGTACCCTCGGATAGTTGTTCACGCCACTGATCAGTGTGCAGAAGTCGTCGACTGGGTTGGAACCACCCTCTCCCACGGAAAAGCCGACAGGCGCGTCATTCAAGTAAACTTTCAACTAGAAAGCCCTCACTCGAGGTCGTACCGACCGCCTATAACAACGTCTCTTTATTCCTGTGACCGCGAACTCTGGCATAAAAAATGACCTTGACCGTCGAACTTGACCTGGACATTGTCAAGCTGAACCAGTTTGCCAAAATATCTAGGTCAAAACTCAAAAGTTGCGTCGTTCAAATGTTATCGCCTGGACAAACTAGGGATACAAAAACATAGAATAGCGCTCACCAGTGACGCGGCAAAGTGGAATTACACATGTTAATTATTTCTGGCTGATTTTTACCGCGCGATGCTATGCATCCGCGGTACTAGCCATGGCCCTGTGTCTGTCCGTCCGTCCGTCTGTCTGTCCGTCCGTCAAAAGTCGGTGTTCTACTAAAACGGCTAAATGTAGGATCACACAAACAACACACACGATACCCCAAAGACTCTAGTTTTCTGATGCCAAAGATCTCCGCGAAATTCGACCGGGGTCACCCCCTACGGGGGCGCCAAATGCAGGTGGGGTGGGACAAAATCGGCGACTTTCGACAAATAGCCGGCTATATCTCGAAAACGGTACAAGATAGACGCATGGTTACTATTAAAGTCGAATAGGAAGTCGTATGCGCTCTATCGAATGGTGACATTGCCGTTGACCTTGAGTGCCCCCTAACCACCCCAAACCACCCCATTTTCTGCATTTTGCACCGTCATTCACAGCTTCGTAACGGGTAAACCTAGAGACTTCGTATTTGGTACATTAACTTACCATAGCAAGTCCCACCCTGCCGAAGAAAAATCTTCCCTGAAATGGGCGTGGTCAGGGTCAAATAACCCGTTTTAGAATTTTGCAC
>Ga0126332_10000822_pt1 | contig 10705 bp, 6 predicted proteins | sample InaspJWI42metaG_FD_94482 | JGI IMG/M metagenome (GOLD analysis project Ga0126332, IMG submission 94482) | Marine gutless worms symbiont microbial communities from Oahu, Hawaii - Inanidrilus sp. 2 OAHU.JWI-42 metaG | ecosystem: Host-associated > Annelida > Digestive system > Unclassified | place...
CTTTGGTTGTAAGTAACATGCTCAAAAATTGGTGAAGATTGGTCGTGTTGTTTCGGAGATATGCTCGCAGACAGACAAACATACACAAGTACGCTCATCAGTCATCACAAGTTTACTCCGCTTCTGTACCGGGGGCGAAGTAATAAAAGAGGTAAAAAAAATCGCACAAGAACCGATGCATGTTACTTTAAGTGCGATTGTTTTCTCCCATGCTGGAAAAGACTTCTTTTCACAGAATGATGAGAACCCGCGTGAAATAGAGAAACCCAAAAATAAACCACAACTGACAGATGATGCACGTGACCCAGCTCCGACCAATGAAGAGGCGAGGCTGGCTGATGACGTAGCAGAGGCGTAATTGACATTCGCCTGATTCATCGTCCGAAAAGTGCATGCTTACAAGATAGTTGTATGTTATTGGCTACTTGGATTATCGACGTGGTTTGACTGAACGTTTGTATTTACTGTAGCGATTTACTGCGCGCAATGTTCAACTTACGTTATTTTGTTGAAGCCGTCGAAAGAATCGGATTTCGTTGTGGACGAGGTCATGTGATGAGCGTTAGCCAATCACGTACGAGTGTGCGGCCATGGATGTATAAAAGCGATCGAAGCCGCGGCGCCATTACGTGATCTGTGTAAATGGAATTATTAATATATCGAGGGAGGTGATGGAAATTCCAAGCCATCAGCAGCAACCAGACGATTCAACTGCAGAAGAAATAATTGCTGATAAGTATGTCGTCATTTTTTCTTCTTGTTTGTAACCGGTTGTGCATTACGACGATGTTAATTTTGACATTCAGCCGGCCGCCATTGCAGTTGCGCTAATAGTCGGATGAAACGTTGTGGACAAACAATTGTCAGTATCATCCGATTTAAGTGGAATTCCGAGCCTTAGAACACAGCAGTAAGTTCGGAATTTAGTGACGACGGTTTTGTGATTATTTTTGACACCGACTGTAGTCTAGATATTACGATAGCTGCCAGGACAAGTTCAAAAGCCAAACGGTGTCGGTTGGAATACTCGCTATGCGTGTCAGAGCAATCGCGGCCGGCGTAATGACCACACTGTTCATGCTGCGTTTAGTGTTTATAATTAATCGATGACAGCTACACGGCCTAATTAGTATTACTTGTTCTGAATGTCTGGTACTTTAAAAGAAGGACAATTACTGCATAATTCCAGGTTTAGGAGGAGTGTGTCACTAATGATGACACACTGCCATAATGCAGGGTATGACGGCGTGTGACATTGGAATGTGGAAACACAATCAGATCGTGGAAATGCAGTCAATATTATTAAATATCGTATTTTGTCACATCAATTGCTGATATCTTGGTTGTTTACGTTACTGCAATATGTTGTCGACAAGCTGTTAGCAGTCTATTACACTGCTGTGCTTTGTTTTAGAGCTTTAGATTTATGACAAACAAGGTATCGTCCTATGGCAGCGAAAAGCTGTGCACAGTGCCTACTTTGGTCACTTCCAGTGGGTTTTACTTATGGCATGGGGTTTCCTATTAGTATTCTATAGTAGGGCCTACCACAGCTCTAAAATGCACTGTTTTATCCAGGCGGACGGATCACAACATTGCTTCATGCCCCCTATGGGCAGGGGCATGATAAACAGTGGTGTGACCTCTAGCAGTAGGCTACTCAGTTAAATCGGGGTTGAGATTACCAATAACCCCCAAAATTGGGCCCAGTGCACGAGTTCTGCAGGACTCCGCACTCTCCACTTCGGTGCTCTCTCACTCCCATACTGTAACGACCATTGTGTGGGTCTTTGTGAAAGTTTAGGTTTCATGAAATTTATATGAACCATCCTGACTAACTTTGGATACCCAGTAGCATAGGTGAGCAGGAGTTAGCTGTTTAATATTTACTGGCCAGATTTTCCAACCACATAGAAGTCAGTGTTCAGTAGATACCGTGCAAAAATCTACAACTTGACAGTCTAAAACAGTTGTGGCTTTGCATTCATTATCTGCAGTCCTGACTACATTGACAGTTGTTGTTGTTGTTGTTGACTAAGGTGTGGTGCTGTCGACTCGTCACGCGGTGATGCTGATGAGAGCCATGCTGCGTCTGAGTTGGCAGTGAAGTCGCCTGTGGATACTGTCGGTGATGACATGCAGGTAGAGCGTGAATCGGCATCTCGGACGCAGTCTGCATCAGCTGAGACTGTGTCAGGTGTGGATACCCACGCTGACTCACTGAATACGTCGGTGACTGCCAGTATTCCCACCGAGAATGCTGTCTATGACGGCGATGCCGGCAGCAGCGAGATTGTTACGATGGCTTCAAGCAGCATGGCAGCACACTGTGATGTCGTGAATGAGGCTGGAGCAATGGATACAGACGAACCGCAGCAGTCGGAGACTGACGTTCAGCACACTGATGACACAGCTGCTGCTGCTGCTGCTGCTGATCAGTCGTCAGAGGATGCCGATACTGCAGTGCCACACAACGCTGCTGTGCTAGAGATGGCTTGTGCGGACGTGCCGCTGACAGATGACACTGGCGTCTCGTCATTGCCTCATGATGATAGACCTGTCAGCGACGAAGTGTCACTGGGGCAGTTGACAGAGCTGGCAGCAGCAGCGGATGATAGGCACGTACATGATGATGTACCGGGGACTGACGCCGGCCATGTACTGCATGATGATGAGCCAGTGATGTCAGCTGGGACAGAACACCAGTCATCGGCTGCTGTGACTAGTGACATGGGTGACAGTGTGCAGCAACAACATACAGTGGTACGCAGCAGCCGAGACCAGCAGTCCACGACGCAGGATGCGTTGATGCCACAGCTAGTTGCTGACGATGCAGCCACATCAGTACACATCGCCGATAAAGAGGATGTAGACCAGCAGCCGATGCAGGATGAATTAGCTACTGAGACACTGGGTCCGGCGGCAGATGAACTGGTGACTGGTGGTGAGAGTGAGCCAGCGGATGTAGTGACTGGAGATGATGAGAGAGTGGAGCAAGAGGAGAGTGAGTTGAGACCAGATGCAGCCGTTGAGACAGCAGACGATGAGCAACATGTGGTTGAGCAGTGTACAGAGCCTGCAGACAGTGCCGCTGTGAGTGTGGACCAGCCGCAAGACACACAGCTGACTGATAGCGGCAGAGCAGAGCCAATGGACACTGGTACTGCTGCTGAGTCCGAACTGGGCGGCGGTGAGGTCGCAGACTCAGTGGAAGAGCATGTCGCAGTGTGCAGTGAGTTGGCCGTCCAGCAGACTGCTAGCACCGATCAGGAGTCGCTAGATTTGTCCATTGCACCAGCCGCTGCTGTGACTGAGCATACTGAACCGGTCTCTGCGGTGACTACTGAGCACGTGGTACCTGCTACTGCAACGACGGTACTCGACGACGATGACGAGCCTGCAGCTGTGTGCCAGACAGCAGAAGACCAGTCGGCAGTGGATGACATCAGTGAAGAGCCCAGTGTGATGGAGACTGAGCCCATTGCGACTGAGCAGACTGATACCATGGCCGCCAGCACAGACGCGACCAGTGACGTAACTATGCAGGAGGTCGGCAGTGTGCCCAGCGATCAGCCGTCAGTAGAGGCAGCAGGACGGCAGACAGAAGAGCATGCCTCTGCAGGCACGGACATAGCCAGTGACGTGACTATGCAGGAGGTCCAAGGTGATGAGCAGCCGTCAGTAGAGGCAACAGGGCGCCAAACAGAAGCCTGTACAGGCACAGACACAGCCAGTGACGTGACTCTGCATGAGGTTCTCGGTGATGAGCAGCCGTCACTAGAGGCAGCAGGACAGCAGACTGAAGAGCACGCCCCTGCAAGCACAGACACTGCTGACGCACACAGTCTGTCGGCGCCGGTCGCCATCATTCATCCTGAAGTCATACAGAACTCACAGCAGACAGACAGCTCAGCACTGGAAACCTCCGCACGTGAAGCAGACATTCCTGAACAAGAAATGGTTCAAGACTCGGCGCCGTCGCAGCAGCCAGTTGAGGAAGAAGTGAAGCAGAGTGTAACGGCAGAGGCAACAGCAGTCATGTCGTCGTCGCCAGAGGACAGTGTGCCGACGGCTCGTGTTGTGGTGGAGAAAGTTGCCGAAGCTGAGTCGCTGAACATCTTGATTCCAGAACTGAGCACTGAGCTGGTGTCAGAGCAGGACCACGACTCATCACAAGTGTCAACTGCCGCTGACAAGTCAGCAGCGGTGGACTCGGAATCCAGTGAAACTGTGCCGCCGTCGGCAGTAGCATCACAGGAAGGGCTGGCGAAGTCTGAACAGAAGCCGCGAGTGAGCGAGAAACCCAACGGAACAGCAGCCAAGACAGCCAGGCCAGTACCAGCCTCGCCGCAGAGAATTGTGAAGCCGAGAACAGCAAGTACGGGAGGTCGCGGCACGACGCCTAGCAAACAGCACACGGCAGACACACAGCCACGCACGGCGGCGGCGGTGCAGCCTCAGAGGGCTGTGAGAGGACAGCCACAGCCGGCGACACGGACCCAGCAGACGAGCCAGGCCGCTAGTGTGACCACGAGGACCCACGGTCAGCAGCCAGTGTCAACCCGCGGACAGCAGCCGAGTGCCAGTGTGAAACCCACAGCCCCAGTCACAGCCAGCAAACAGGCTGCGCCGTCGTCCACACAGAGAGCACTGGCATCGGCATCATCTAGAGGAGGGACGGTCGCCACGACGACCGCTGCTGTATCGAAGACCACGGCACACGTGACGGCACAGCGTCGTGGGCAGCCAGTAGCATCGGTGGCACCGTCGCCTGTCACTGCACAATCACCTCAGCGACAGCTGAGACAGCAGCAGTCAGTACAGTCAGTCGCACCGATAATTCACTCGACCAAGACCACATCAACAGCACAGCCGGCCGCGGCGGAAGTGATGTCACCGGCACTGGTCAAGTCGGGTGCCAAGCCATGCACGCCGCAGTTTGAGCGTCGGCGAGGTCACGTGACAAACCGGCTGCAGTACATAAAGAACGTGGTGCTGAAGGGGATGTGGAAGCACCAGTTTGGCTGGCCATTCTACCAGCCGGTCGACCACATCAAACTCAACCTCCCGGTACTCATGCTGCTGACATAAGCACCATTTTTACTGTTGTGCTGTTGATGATGTGTGGATTTGTGAAAATAGCTGGACAGATAACTTGGCGAATCTCATTTGCTGTCTCAAGGCAATCTTGCAGTCTTAGCACTTGTGTACAGCTTACGAAAAATCTTGTAAGAAAGTATTTAGAAACGTTTACAGAAAATCTTAAAACACTAGTTTTAACTACTTAATTTGTGTAAACTATAAAAGTCAGTTTTTAACAGTGGTGAATTGTCATCAGGAAGAGCACTTGTCCTGTACAGATGTGCGCCAGTTATTGTGAAAGATCCTCTTAGGTTGACTATACATGACTAGTCCAAGCTGGAATAATTCAGAAAAGACAGTTAGACAAAAACTATATGCGAGAGACTTTCCCAGGTTTGTGACTTAACTTACAAAGATTTTCACGTAAGAAAGTCTCAAGGTTGTTTGTCAGCTGGACCTCTGTTCCTTGGCTGTTATTCTTGTGAAAATTTATCAGGCTCAAGCAGTCACACTCCAGTGATAAAGATTCATGTCTGTCTTCTTTGTAATGATGCACATAGATTTGTATGATTAGGCACAATGCAGACAGCTAATTGTTTAGGCCGAAAGTGTATAGATATCTGTATGTGTGTGCCAGGACTACTACAAGGTGGTAACGAATCCAATGGACATGGGCAAGATCAAGAAGCGTCTGGAGTCGTTCCACTACCTTAGCGCCCAGGAGTGTGTTGATGACTTTCAGCTCATGTTTGCCAACTGCTACAAATACAACAAGCCAGGCGACGTATGTACACTGCGCAATGAACACTGATAGCGTGATTGCAGTTAACATCTCTGCAGTCGCCAGAAATTTGAAGTTACTTAGGTAGAGCTGTGGTTGCTTTCTGCACTTGTTGGGTGTTGTATAGAAGAAAGTTCTCTCAAATGTTGACATTTAGATCCTGTGCAGTCACCATGTCGTTGCTGCACGAACTGTGTCACAGAAAACGTCCCTTCGTATTTCTTCAATACCTCGATGAACTGTTTTCATAATATTGCCGGATTTGCCGCATCAGATCCTGAGCAAATTTCCCAGCAGAATGTTACACCTGTACAATGCAGCTACTGTTTGAAAATTAGAAGTCACTTTCAGCAGTAAAATTAAGATATTTTCGTAAGAAACAAAAGTGTGCCGATACAAATGGCACAGTGCCGGTTCGCTAGGCTGGCCATTTCCAGTGCTAAAACATTAATATATTTTTCAAACAAAACATACGGAAGAAATTTTATCAAACAGCACACGGAAACTATTATGGTTTCAAATTACCAAAATGCTGATTGCAGTTTAAGAGAAAAATTTTGTCGTGTCATTTATTATAATTTTCGGCACACTTTCGTTCCCTGTTGGCACACAGACTGTGAGCCGTGACTGCAGTGACGTGTGCTCGTTGTGCTGTGACTACTGCTGATGAAGTGGTTGATTAATGCGTGGTGTTGTATAGGACATAGTGCTGATGTGTGAGGCACTGGAGAAGGCTTTCACTCAGCTGCTCAGTGACATGCCCGCCGAGGTAATGACAGCTCTCACTAGTGTACATGCAAGTGCCGCGCCTGTCTTGTGTTGAAGCTTTGGTTATGAAAACAGCTTAATTGTCAGCTGCAGCTAAAGTTGCTGAGTCTGTGCAGTTTGACTGAGTATTATAATTTCGTGAGCGCTGGAGTCGCTGTAGATTCCAGCCATATGACTGTCATCATCCACTTTGTGGAGTAGATTCAGTCCACCTTCAAATTTTGTTAATGGGCACGTGTCGACAGTGTGGTTCATGGTCTGTTGCTGGCCACAGTCAGCATGGGTCTTGAGTCTTGACCTGTCCGGAAACGGTTCATCAGACACCATGTATGACAAGGAAGATCGAAACCTGGCTGTTGGATAGTAGGGTTGGTAAGAATAGTGTGATTGACCACAGAAGCCGATGACCAGTCCTATCTCCACTGCGTAATTGTGTCGACAGATGTCATGTCTGACCACTTTGGGCGTCGAGATGCAAGCCGTGGAGGTTGATGCTCAAAGACATCAGCATACACGGGCCATTTGGATGGGCTTCGATGGTTTGAAGCATATTGTCGATTGCCGCTTTATGATGTAGAGAATAGGCATGTCTTGTTGAAGAAGCTCTGGTTATAAAAACAGCTTAATCGTCAGCTGCAGATAAAGTTGCTGAGTCTGTGTGCAGTTTGACTGAGTGATGAGTGTGTATATCTGCATCGTGGTGTGTGTGTGTGTGTGTGTGTGTGTGTGTGTGTGTGTGTGTGTGTGTGTGTGGGTGTGTGGGTGTGTGTGTGTGGTTGACATGTGGTCAGCATAGAGTGTTGACATTGAGACTTGACAATTGCAGTTAGGCCAATGGCGCTGTCGGACTGTCGTATCGGCTGATAGCGGCACTGGCCGAGACTGTCACAGGGCACGCGTGATAACTGACTGTGGGCCTGTGTGCTGGCAGGAGGTGGAGCTGCTGGCGGTCAAGACGAAGGGTGGACTGAGGTTTGTGAGTCCGTCATCGGCTGCCAAGAAGTCCGCCGCTTCAGTGACGCCCACACCCAGTGTCAAGCCTGACAAGCCGTCAGCCAGCGTACAGCCACAGCCCACTGCCACCGCTGCTGCTGCTGCTGCCGCTGCACGGGGTAGCAAACATTCAACTGCTGCCAACGTTACACCAGCTTCACACCTGGCCAAGGTGATAATATCGTCATTTACATGGTCACCAGCACACATTATGCTAGCGTCACACCTGGCCAAGGTGATAAGATCATCATTCCCAGGGTTACCAGCACACATTACACCTGCATCACACCTGGCCGGGGTACATTGTCAGCAAGCTGTCAGAAGTCGCATTAAGCTGCTGAGCCAGATATTAGAGCTCTAGATTTCTGACAGTTGAACAGTACTGGTGCCGCGTCAGGCAGTAAACAGCTAAATCTGGGCTCAGATTGCCAGTAACCACCACTGCATGACCGACTGCACGCGTTCTCTAGTGACTTGTGCGCCGCCACTGTGCATGTGAACCTGTCTCAGCTAGTTGCCTTTGATTGTCCTTGTCCACTTGTGCCAACACTGTGCATGTGGTCTGTTGCCAGCACTCTGGGTGGTCTGGTATCAGTAATGCAGGTCTTACTGAAAGCGTGCCTCTCCTGTTATCCAGCACTCAGTGAGCAGTGATTGAAGTAAAATGATAGCATTAATATTAACAAGATGTCGCTGCACTGGCACTGACATAATGTTCTGACTTCAAGAAGCCATTTTTGTATTTTCGAGTGATTACGCAAATGATAGGCCCGAGACCAAGGCTGTGAAATAATCGAATATATATTACATTATACCCGTTTAGTGGCCGTTTTTCTGGGATTACCCGGGTGAGCCAGTACCAGAAAGGTAACACCAATCTGGATTTTTGTGAAGCAAGAGACAGTGAGTGGCAGTGGCATCAGCTGGGCCATATGCAAGTCTGCACCTCTCTGCACGCCAGCACCCCACCACTCAGTTTTCTACAGGCTGGATGCCCCTCCTGCTGCCCGACCAACAGAGTCAAAGTGCTGAAGGCAAAATAAATACCCAAAACGTGTTAGAAATATTGCTGAATTATCGAAAGTTGTTGTGCTTGGGTAAATGTGTAGAACAAGAAAGCTGTGAAGCGCAAGGCCGATGATAGTGCGCCTAGCACTGCTGTCACAGCGATGTCGTCGGCACCGGCGGCGGCGTCGGTGGCAGAGCGACGTGTGAGTCGGACCGTGAAGCGGCCGCGCAAAGATTTGTTTGATGACTACGAGACACAGCCGGGTGGCACTGGCGGCAACAGTGCGAGGAAGAAAGAGCCGCTGACGGAGTCGCTAAAGTACTGCGGCGTCATTCTGAGAGAGCTCTTCTCCAAGAAACACACCGTGAGCATGAGTCTCATTGTCTCACCTGTGCCATCTAGTGACTGACAGTAGTTGTAGTAATAATAATAATCATCACATTTATATAGCGCTTTAGGTCGTAGCTTCAGAAACGCTGGCGGCAGGTCAGACACACACACACACACAGCCTTTTAACGGCCCTTTGTCCGGTACTACCCGGGTAAGCAGGTACCAGAAAGGTAAAACCAATGTGGATTTTACTGAAGCAAGAGCCAGTGAGTGGCAGTGGCATCAGATGGGCCATAAGCAAGTCTGCACCTGGCTCCAGACAGATAACCACGCTAGCACCCCACCGCTCAGTTTTTTTACAGGTTGGATGCCCTTCCTGACGCCCAACCAACAGCGTCAAAGCACTGAAGCCAGAAGCACTGAAGGCTAGGAGGGGAGGCGACAGGTCACAGTAAATTTTTTTAATGTGTGAGAAAAAAAGGACCATCTTTAGCTAAGATTTAAAAGTTGACACAGTGACACAGTCAAGCACTGTCCTGGGTAGCGAGTTCCAGACAGCTGCTTGTGTTCCAAGCAGCATTGAGTTAATTGAGCATGAAGTGTGCTGCTGCAGTGTGTTGGTGTGTCAGTCACACAGCAACCAGTGCTGATTGACAGATGGCAGGATGGAACTGCTGCTCTGGAGTAGCTGGATAGTGTCATTTTCCTCCCCTCTCTGACATTTCCTTGATGCTCGCGTGCGATGCATACGACAAGAAGCGCAAATGCTGCGTGGACACATGCTAACAGATTAACTGACAAATCGTCAATAATTAACAGGTGACGGCAAGGGGGTGGCCGGGTGGGCTACAGCCAGGCTTTGCCTTGCATCTAGTTAAATTAGTTGTTCGACACGTTGTGCATGCTGCACTGTGGTGTGGTGTAGATGTACGCATGGCCGTTCCTGCAGCCGGTGGCCGTGGAGCTGCTGGGTCTGACTGACTACTACGACATCATCAAACGACCCATGGACCTCGGCACTGTCAAGGTACACATCCAGCATCAGTAGTACTGCCAGCTAGTACGACTGTGTGTAGGACTATCTGTGGTGTTCCCAGCCACTGTCAGACATGCTTCTGTTGGAGATTTCACCATGAAATATATCAAATGCACGAATAGAGTTGATAAATTCTCACACTTTGCAAAAAAATGACACAGAACAGCTGATGCTGTATGTGAGTATTCAGCCAGCATTAATGTAGGTAGGTAAGTGGTAAATAGCTTTCGAACGTTTGTATTTTGACTCATGCTCAGCTATGTTAACATACGTAATGCTGTCTGGTCAGCCTCACTAACACTGATGGCTTGCTGGCAACTCCCGTCTGCTATGCATATATTTAATAGTAATACACACATGCATTTAACGGCCCTTTTTCCGGGACTACACGGGTGAGCCGGTACCAGAAAGATAACACCAATCTGGATTTTTGTGAAGCAAGAGATTGTGAGTGGCAGTGGCATCAGCTGGGCCATATGCATGTCTGCACCTTGCTCCAGACTGATAACCACGCTAGCACCCCACTACTCAGTTTTTTACAGGCCGGATGCCCTTCCTACCGCCCAACCAACAGTGTCATAGCACTGAAGGCAAGATATATTTAATAGTAATAATAAACGTATTTGTATAGCGCTGAAGAAGGAAGCATCCCAGAGGATTGGAAATCAAGTGTGGTACTGCCAATCTACAAAGGTAAAGGCGACC
>Ga0126332_10000823_pt1 | contig 10705 bp, 7 predicted proteins | sample InaspJWI42metaG_FD_94482 | JGI IMG/M metagenome (GOLD analysis project Ga0126332, IMG submission 94482) | Marine gutless worms symbiont microbial communities from Oahu, Hawaii - Inanidrilus sp. 2 OAHU.JWI-42 metaG | ecosystem: Host-associated > Annelida > Digestive system > Unclassified | place...
ACAGCCAGGTTTCGATCTCCCTCGTCATACACGTTCTCTGATGAACCGTTTCCATGTCGTGCTAACTTGCACAAATGCGGTCTCGCCCAATCACCTTCCCGTGATTGTGGCCAGCGACAGACCATGAACCACATTGTCGACACGTGTCGATTAACACAAACTGAAGGCGGACTGAATCTACTCCACGAAGCGGACGATGACGCAGTGGTACGGCTGGAATCTACAGCGACTGCAGCACTCGCGAACGTGGACTGACTTGGCTCGTCCACTGACTGTCACTCAGCGTGCCTCTAGTCAGTCCGGGAGTCTAGTCCATGTAATCGTCACTGAGTGATGCTCAATTAACCGCCGGCGACGCTAATGGCCATTGCGATATGCATTAAAACGACCCTGACAAACGCCGATGCTGAGGACGAGTCGGGCGAAATGTGGGACATTTACCCCCCTCCCCCATGGACAAATGTCCCCCGAAATCACCGTCGCGATCACTGGTCACCGATCCTAATCATAAACGTTAATCCTAGCCCTAACATTAACTCTGCCCGTAACAACCTAATCCCAACATACCCATAACCCCAACTGTAACCGTAAGTCTGTGTTCAGCATCGTCAACTCGGCTGTTAACCTGACACTGCCCGCATTTGCTGCTCGTGTACGCGTGCTGCGGCGCCGTTGCTGCTGAGCGCCGGCGCCTGCTATTGATCGGCATCTCTTGCCCGAGAGGTGCTCAGCAGCAAACCCGCTGCACGCCGCTTTTCCTGTCGAACGATGAGCGACAGACGGACGGACAGACGGACACTCGACAGTTTCATAAACGCTGCTGGGCATACTATTCGGGCAGCAATGTCAATAACCTTAACCGTAACCCGAAACACTAAACCGCGACGCTAACCAAGCGGCAGATGTCCGCGACGGTTGTTTTCAGGGGGGCAATGGTGTCCGGGGAGGAATGTCCGGTGGTCACCGGTACGACGTCGGGGCGCGATCGATCGTATATACGACTTGTCGTGGTCGTGAGAGACGAGCGAGCAAGTCGTGAGACCGGGGTGTGGTGACAGTCACGAACAGCAGCGTCGCATCCGCAACCGGAGGTAGTGCCATCGGTCGTGTCCGTCTATTTTCAGTCTATCGGTTGATTCGACTGGTCTTTAACATTGATTTTTGTAGGTTTACGGGACACGACCGCATCTCGCTGGGGTAAAAGGTCAATGCAAAAATGTGTGTGCCACACTAGTATCCACTGCGGCGTCCTGTGGGTACTGATCGATGGCCGTAGTAGTAGGTTTCCACTGTGACGTCATCTGCGAGCTAGCGCGACCGAGGCCAGCGGCAGCGGCGGAGTCCAGCGCACTTGGGCATGGCAACGCGTCGGTCTGACCTCGATCCTCGACTGGGTTAGGGTTAGGGTTTGGGTTAGGTTGAATGAGGGGGGCAGAGGTCCGGGAGACGAATATCCTACAGTGGAGACGTCACGGCGGACAGCCGCATCCGGAAATGCTTGCATCATTATCATCATCATCATCGACGGCGTGTGTCTAGCGGCGTGACCATGCGACTAATTAATGTGTCGGTCTGTGTGTATGGCAGACGCCACACCCACCATCTGTCGACTCTGCCGGCCGAGTTCATTGTCTGCTGCGCACGCTCTCAGCTGAATGGGACCATAGGCCAAGAAATTTTAGTAGCTAGCATGTAGCTTGCACGTCAGTCGAACGTCATGGCGATTGGACGCTCACGGAAGGACAGACAGACGACTTGATGTTGTAATCGACAGTATTGTATTATTGATATTATTGTATAATTATATATTTTAATACAACGTTTGTCTCCTCTTGTAGTCTAGTCGAACATGGCATCACATAGATAAGATAGCTCCCCCAGTGAGTGACCCAGTGGGAACTAACACGTCTATCGGCCGCCATCGGCGTTCGAAACACAACAGGAAATCACAGATATCCTTATACGTGACACGTCGTTTGCTGCATTTTCCGCTTGCAAAAATGGCGAAAATTAGTGCCACTTGTCGCAGCGGCGTATCGGCCACCACGCCGGCCGACGTTGCTGCTGTCGAACGACGGGACAGCCAGACGGACGGACGGACGCCCGACCGTTACATGGACCCTTCTGCGCATACTATGCGAGCAGCGCCAATAACCAGCATCGATATGACGCCCATCTTCATAAGCAGTCGTTTGTCGCCGCCGATAAAAGGCCTGTGTGTTATGTACGGCCGTCGTTCGCATAAGACGCATGTGACGCGACGCGAGCATTGACAAATAATAGCGATAAATATCGACAAGTCGGCCCGGAAATGGCCGCATACGTCACGTGACTATATCGGAAATCGTTAAGACGGCGGATGCGCTAGCGACTGATATGTATTCAACGGCCGCTAGATAAATTAGCGACCGTGTGATTTACGTGCCCCGAGCAAATCTCATCTATAGCTGTCATTTCCGAGAACGTTTGTCTGGCGTACTAATGCTAAAGGCTTGTTCACAGCACACAAACTGGACCGAAATAAACTCCAGTTCGCGAACTCCAGTGTGAACAGCCACACTGGAAAACAAGTGTTCAGAACTAACCGAGCAGTGGCCATCCTAGTTTCGCTGCAGCCAACCAATACGAAACATAGTCGTGATGCTAACGCGCGTGACAAATGAATGCGTCTGGTAAGTGGTAACTGGGTCGACTTGTTCAAACCAGTTCGTCAGTTTAGTTCATTTTAGTTCGTGTGCTGTGAACAAACCTTCACTACTGTTATTACAAGCACAAATTGTTATCTGCAATTTTAGTGGTACGGGGAGGGCAGTCGGTCCGGCATGTGTGTGAACGTTTGTGTAGCCAAATGCTTGGATAATAACTTTAAAACTAACTTTCGCATTTAACGTGGTGGTTTATCTTGATCCCGTGTTTGAAGGTTAAGTTCGTAACTCAAAGTTCGTGGTCACAGGATGAAAAGTGTTGGTTTTCGGCCGAGTATGAACGTTACGTAGCGACAGCGGCTCTATAGATACTTCGCGACGTGCTTCTTGTTGCGATTTCTTGAAGATTACGGTTCTGAGGTTATCGGAAGAAAAAGAAACGGCAGTCCTGTTATTGCGTTTGCAAAGTTAGAATCAGCGAAGTTGTTTTCGGAGTGATTCGAAAGAGGTCAATTCGGTAGTAGACATTTTCAGCATATCGTCCAGCAGATCGTATGTCTGTAGCGAGCGGCGGAGTGCGTGAAACCATGTAGTCCTAGTCCTATATACTAGAGATACTAGTATATAGGACTACATGGTGAAACCCGCCAGCAATCGTCCAGCCAGACTGGGTCTCATTTCGCTAAACAGACACGTACCGAGGACTACTCAATCGCATTACCGAACTGGATGTCCACTCGACTTCAGCGTACATGCGACGCATACGCTGTCATGTCGGCATCGTGAACGTGCAGTGGGCCGACATTTCCCGGTCCAGTTCACGGGTTTCCCCATGCTAAACGTTATCCCCATAAAAGATGACACAATCGCTGAAAACCGAACCAAGAAATTAAAGTATTTTACGTGTTTCCTACTTCGTCATGCTGTATAATGTTGACTGTTTATATTTATAGTTAAGTTAGTTAATTTATTATTTTCCGTTTGTTTTGCTATCGGATATATTCATTCTGGTGAAATAAAGGTTTTCAACGGGATAATAATATTGGTTACATTCTTTGCAAAGTACACGTGTGGAAATGGCCCGTCGTAAAAGACAAACATATCAAAATGAAGCCAAAAATGTACGTACTGTTTGTGTTTAACTTGGACGGTGAATGCAAATTCATTAAAAATTAAACAATATAGTTATTAAAGAAATTCAATTGGCTGCCACCTTTTTGTGTAAACAGAATCTGCTCCCATTCTTCCAACCAAGGTGGCAGCCAAAAACATATTGTAATTCACGGCGTGAAGAGCTGTTCGCAGGCTGAAGCCGCGTTCACGCCGGATCTGGTGTCACAATACAACGCAACGCAACGCAAGACAGCGCAGAAACGTGGCACAGCGCGACGCCGCGCGGCGACGTAAGGCACAACGCACCGTGCCGCAAGTTGCCGCGCGTCATCGCGCTGTGCATTGTTTCGCGTGTTGTAAACGTATTGTGATGCACGCGAACCAGAGACAAGAAGATGGCTGACTGCAGCAACACGAGGCCGACGCCAAAAAGACGAGGCCAAGGCATCAGCTGAGGCCATATTACTAGGCCCAGATCAAACCTTTCGCCTCGAGGTCGATCGAAAAAAAAAACAAAAAAAACACGCTACGCCTAATGTTTCGTGTTCCACCAGAGGTTAGATTTTAATCGAATAAAATTACATCTGCGATAAATAATCTTTGTGTAGGCCTATTTACCCGGCCTGTACCGCACAAGGTAGTGTGGCGGCGCGCTTGAGGTGTGGCGGAATATTTAGTATTTTTATCTTACTGCTAGATTACTGTTCAGTGTGCAAGTGAAATAAATTTAAATGTCAGTCACAACGTTTGGCACATTCGGAACAAGATTGCGTTTTCCGGACACCGTGTATAAGAGTAAGCTTGCAGATCGTACTGATTTGTTTTATGAACTACGTTTTATAGACCAACCGAGATCGCGAACATTCCACGAAAGGTCCGGTTCGCATCTATACAAACAGCACGTATATATGCAGATAATGGATCACCGCGGCGGACGTCCGATGCAAGTCGGTCGTGGTCTAATTGTGAATTTCCGCTCCGGTGGACGCGACATCGGCCAGTGCGTATTTGCGTTCCAGATGAAACCGTTCGACTCGGCGCATCGACCGCGAATGGTCGATGGCTTCTGTCACAGCGCGACGTCGTGGCGGTCCGACGTGGTTGTTTTTACGGAGTGGCTATTGTTACGACGCTGCAACCTGTCAAACATATGGCCGGGTTAGGGTTAGTGTTAGGGTTATTTTCAGCATTACTTGGCCCCGCCCGGACACGGTCACGTATGTTTGACAGGTTGCAGCGTCGTAACAATAGCCACGGCCTTGTTTTTAAGCCGCATTACATGCAGTGCGGGCTATTGCTACAGACGCCGCACGTCGCATGGTCCATGTGCGTCATTGTGTTGCAATGCCGTGCGGGGGAAGGCGGGCAGATTCGTCGTGATCCAATAAACCATATATTATATGGAGCCTGGAGACGCATAAGTCGCCTCCTGGAAATACGACGAATCGATCTATATAGTGGTAGAGATGTGGCCTGTTGCTACCATTACTGTAGTAACTCGCTCGTTTTCAGGATGTCGTCAAAACATTCCAATGCATTTTAAAACGTGTTTATTACTCACACCTCACACCCGTTTATTACAGAACTGTACGATCGGATCTAATCTGATCTACGGCCTTTCAGACTGTTATGGTAACACTAAAGTTATGAAATCGGCGGTAGTGGATTTGTACTGATCAATGTGGAACAAACTGTTGACGAAACGTCAACTGGCGAAAACGACCACGATGTTTTCTACTATTCATTCGTCCTCGGCGTGATCTGCTACCTACGTATACGCTGACAAAGTGGCACTGCTCGAATTCGCCCGCCGCACGCCGCTGCTGCAGCAATCGATCAATATCTCCTGCCCGCCGGGCCCACAGCAGCAAACCTGCAGCAGCGGGTTTGCTGCTGTGGGCCCATACTGGGACAGACAGACGGACGGACACCGTACCGTTTCATAAACCCTGCTGCGCATACTGCACGGTGATCGTTACGACGAAACAAATCCAGTCTCCAGGAAGTCACACAAGGGCGCGCTTGGCGTCGCCGTATATGACGTGCGCGGTCACCCGTGCCAATGCCGTCATCCATTCTGGCGTCGTGAAGAGTCGCCTGGCCGGCGTCGAATCGTGTTGACTTACTCCAACACGCACGGTTCCGTGGCGCTGCATTCAGAATTATTGCGATCCGCGCGCGAACGCCGACCAATCTTCCACGCCGCTTTGCCTTCTCGATGATGTCCACGGCCACCACCGTATCAGTGGCGGATCCAGCGCATAGTTGTCCATGGGTCCATTTTATGTGACCCGATCCAACCCGACCCATCAGCTGACTGACCCAACCCAACTCAACCCACTACAAGTGGAAAAATTTGGACCCAACCCGATCCAACCCAATACAACAATGGAGTTGACAGTTTAGTAGTATAGTGACGTATTTTTACACACAGAACTTATCTCGTACTTTTAGTCAACCAAGCATCAACTTATTCATGTTCGTTACTGATCAGCAGGCGGATCTTCTTGCTTGACCGATCTTCTGCGTGGTGCAACCAAAATCTTATCTAACCGTGCTTTAAATGCATTAACGTAATCCTTTAAAAATTTTAGTACATTTGCTATAGTGGACCCAACCCAACCTGCCGAAAACTGAAAAATCTCGACCCAACCCGACCCAACCCATGGGTCGACCCAACCCATGGACAACTCTGATCCAGCGAGGCTTGTCGGATTCGGATAACCCCCTCGCGCCCGCATCGCGAAAACAAGTCTCAAATACCGCAGATGGGCCCGCGTGACGCACTGCTTTGTACACGAATGAGGCTGCTCAGTGTGATAAACTGGCGACGGTCGTAATTGGCAACGCTTGCGACGGTCGACGACGACGTGCTGTGGTCATATATATTTCAGTTCAGTGTTTTTTTCTGTTAAGCTCTTCAGCATCATCTTCTTCCTTTTCCTGGCAGAGATTTTTTGCATCATCTGCCAAACCCTTTCCAGCCCGAGACATTTTGTCAAATACCTGTCTTACGCACTTAAAGGCGCCGTGCTTGCTTATATATGACGCTATTTATGACGTAAAAGACTTCCTATGTTTTCATGTACAATATTCAGACATGGAGAATTAATTTCTTGCGACTTGTTTGTCAACTAAGTACTTTGTATTATCGTACTTTACTGTTTTTCGTACTCCAAAAATTGCGAGATAAATAGTGCTTCAAGGTAGGCAGGAGTTTTGTGGCGCACTGCGCAGTTTTATGAATGATGATCAGATGCAATAAGAGCGGGCGTTGTTGCAGAATGCAGCCGCGCCAGTGACGACACTAAACATACAACTAGGCCTATCAGATGTAACAGATAGACCACGCGACGCTCTATATCAGCCGAAGTGTTGCCAGTTGCTTCATAATTCTGCGACAAAAATACTCAGCTAACGCAAACAATTCAAGCGTAAAAATCAGCTCGATCCGTTTAACCGTTTCGATAAAACTTCGACTTGGGACAGACAGACAGACAGACAGACAGATAGGCCCGTGCTGGCATAGAGTATTGCGGGAAAAAACACGTGTAGATTGTGGACTACGCGAAGCGATCTGCCGTTCCGAGTTCGATCGTAGACGTAATTCATAGTCCATTAGGTTCGTATTATTCGTATTACAGCTCGCAACACCAATAGACCTAGATGCCGTGGCCGAGTCCAATCGTATAATCCTACGATCATATGCCTATCATCTCTCTCGCGCTGATGGAATTTGTTACGAGTGGAACGGGCCGACGTCAGTTACGTCACTCCGCCAGACCGACATGCGATTTATCTCTCCAATCCGCGCACGAAGTATTCTCCGGTATTGTGCTTCGGCCTATAGTTGCGTCATTACGGCCGTTTTATTATAGGCCAGACTGTAGAATCGACGAGCAGTTGCGACGAAAAAGGTCTGCTCGCGCTGCGATTCTTCTGTCTGTTCTCGCATTTAATTCCAAATTCAAAGGGACTGATTTATCGGCAACTAGAGATGATAGGACACGCCCCAACGTGGTCATTATCATCATCATTATCATCACAATCGATTAAACGGCAAGGGCCGTCGCGTAGTTGCACGCCTATGTCCACGGTAGACAGCACACCCCACCATAGGTCTTCAAAAAAGTGATGATCGCTCGAGGAGATTTCTGCTCCCTAAAAGCGGGGAGGGTACCGTTTGGCGGAACCCCTGGCGCGATTTCTGACCATTTTTGTGCTATGTCACACTGTATAATAGTTCATCGCCGGTAGTCCACGTTTTGTTCAAATCCGCTCAGGTCTTGGAAAGTTATAACCGAGAAAAACCCTTCGGCGCCTTTCCACGGTGATTGCAATATAGGTTCTTTGAGCACATAAAAGCCAGTTATGGCAAAGTGCCGGGAAAATGTAGGCCGATGTACCTGCTGCTTGCAAAGCCACAAGTGCTGACACATGACATGGCAGATGCATGTGCAACTATACCGAGAGCCGCTCTAGTGGACTTTTGTAAGTGTCTCTACGACACAGTGTTTCAGTGGCCAGCTGACTGAAAGCGAGTATTGCTCAGCTGAAACCTCCCGCTCTTCCATCTGTTCTTCCTCTTCGCCTGCGCACAGTCACCTCTGGAGATGATGCTTTGCCATCTTGCACGAGACGTAACAGCCGCATCACGCGTCGGCTGCAGAAGCAAGGACAGGGCCTATGTGTCTCACGGTCGCGGCACCAGTGATGCAAGGACAAGGAAAGGAAAGACATTGCGGTGCGGTTGATGGAAAGAGACGCGGACGGCAGCAGACAGGCGCGGTATGTAAAACGCCATAAATACAACATCCCCGCGAGCAGGAGTTCCAACAATAACAACAACGTTTGCTAGTCATACATACATACGCCACTAGAAAAACATTACACCGATCACTTCGGCAACTGTTTTTATCAGTAACGTTTAACTAAATCGTGTTTAAAACATTATGTACATTTTAAGAAACTTTACTATTTTTATTTAAACGTTTTTACACGATTTTTAAGTTTATCTGTTGCACTTCGCAATAAATTCGAACTTTTAACAAGGTAGTGCGGGAACATGTTTAAGATGTGGTGGAATATTGCAGGGTTAGTTGAGAATTTAATTCCCTTTTCAGTGGTAAAATAATTTTGAAAATCAGTTAACATTTAAGTAAGTTAGCATGTTACTGGTTCCATTTTTTGGTACATTTATTGGTACGACTGTGATGGTTCATAAAACCAACTCATATAGTCATTCGATGTCTATAACTGAAAGAGAAGAGGTCATAGGCCCTACACTGATCATACAAAGTCTGAATAGAATAAAAAGAATGAAAAAAACACAGTTGATTGTGAAGAGGACGGCGGCATCAGACGCTGCAACGGCGACAGCAGGCACGTTCGTGAGTTCATTGCAGAGCGTGCGAATGGTCCAGGCTAGCCCGCAGTGATCGGACATTTGCTCCCCCCTGGGCACCCCCGGCCAAAAAACTACCATCGCGGACATCTGCCCCGCCGGTCAGGGTTGGAGTTTAGGGTTAAGATTAGTGTTAAAGTAAAATTAAAGTCAGGAAAACCAGCCACCGCATAGCACTAGGCGGCTGGCTGTCGTTCTCGTTATGATTTAGGTTAGAGCTACGGCTAGGGTTACAGTTTACGGTTCGGGTTAGATTTATTAAGGTTGAGTAACACGTTGGATTTAGGGTTATGTTGGAGTAAGGGAGAAGTCCGGGGAAAACGTCCGCGATGGTATAGTTTTCGGAAATGTGCACAGGGCAGGTATCCGGCGGGAGGCATACGGACGTCCGGGGGAGTCAATATTGTCCTGTACGCTGCAGCCGGCGACGCTGGATGGCAACGATCGTCGACCCGCAAAACATCGTCGACCGCGCGGGCTGTCTAAGACAGTCACGCATCGCCAGTGAGGGGCTGTATAGCGGCGGCCGGGGAGTCTTTAGCAGGCCGGTTGTCGCAGATCGGGGGCAGTAAGCGACCAGCGGCGCGGTTCCTACTGGTCGCGAGTATCATCATCGTCATCGATGCTTTACTGTCCTCGAGGGCAGCGTAAAACACATACACAGGGTGGCAGTGACGTAATTTCGATTCATATCTATGCCAGCTGGTTTTTGCCGCCATCTTGTGGGTAAAACTCGCTGAAATGTTAATACGCTTTGTCGGCAAGTTAATGATCGTACGGACATTTTCTTAAACCAATGGATTGAATTTTATTTAAACAGCACGATAAATCTTCACCCCTTAACTCAGCACATTACGTCATGTTATACCCACAAAATGGCGATCGTATCGTGGCCATAGATACTGTGACGTCACTTCACCAGAAGTATAGGGTTTTTTTCACCGATCACGAACTGAGTCCGTCCTAGTTTCGCTGCAGCCAATGAAGTCGTGACGGTAACGCGCGTAACCAATGAACGTGCAGTGTAACTCGGTCGACCGGCTGCAGGTCAGTTTAATTAACTTCAAATGCTGTGAACAGGCCGTAAGAGTTTCGTGTGCACTGACGACCGAAGTAACAGATTCACACAGCGATCCGAACATCAGAACGAGCCGTGAGAAAGGTTCTCTTGAACCGAGCGATTTCCTGGATGCGTGGCTAAGTGTGGGCGATAACCACGAGAACATAAGGCAATGCCATCCTTACACTCTCTCTTCCTGTGGTCGAGTGTCTGATACTTCTCCACTAGTCGCGTCGCAATACATAAGGTGACAGTGACATAGTTGCGTTCCACATCTGGCTATCGTCGACGATCTTCCTCGCTGCGACTGGTTAGGCAGGATTGGCAGTTAGGCTAATAATATACAGCTTTATTCACCACAATGTACACTGGCAGAGAACATAAATATAAACAATAATAAACAAAATAAAGATAGAAATATACTAATAAACACAGTCCAACTCAATACACGCTACACCTTCGTCAACGTCTTAACCAAAGACA
>Ga0126332_10000824_pt1 | contig 10700 bp, 5 predicted proteins | sample InaspJWI42metaG_FD_94482 | JGI IMG/M metagenome (GOLD analysis project Ga0126332, IMG submission 94482) | Marine gutless worms symbiont microbial communities from Oahu, Hawaii - Inanidrilus sp. 2 OAHU.JWI-42 metaG | ecosystem: Host-associated > Annelida > Digestive system > Unclassified | place...
TCATCACCCTTCTCATTTAAAAGTCAAATAAATAGACTCGACTGTTTGAAATTATGTTATTAAATTAGAGTTGTCTATTTGAGTTGTGAGGTTTGAGTTTTTTAGAGTTGTGTTTTTATTGTTATAATTCTGTACCTACGGGCAGTTGTGAGAGCTAAAACTGTTAGCCTTTCTGTCCGGTATATTGCATATTTTACGGTTCATTTCTGCATACTGTGCAAATAAATGATGATGATATTAGCATTGGAAATGGCCAGCCCAGGGACCGGCACTTTGTCAGTTGTATCGGCGCACTTTCGTTCCATCTGATAGTCTGATACATGGCTTCTCGGATCTCACGACTCCACATCCCAAACGGCACGTTGGTCGCATCCGTTTTAGCACAGCTGACGCTCGTGCCCAACAGACAGACCACGCCACAGCGGTAACAATGGGCCGCGTCTGATGCTGCACATAGCGATGTCAACTAACAACTGTAACTACAGCAATAACAACAGCGAGACTAGAGTCAAACAAAAGGTCACTTCGAGGTCTTAGGCCCACACAGCTTTTGTACAACAGCCACCACTTTCGTTTAACTTTCACGTGTACCTTGAAAAAACCTTGGTGAACATATTGCCAAAGATCCGAATGCCTTTCTGTCACCCCAAAATTGCAATGTCAAAACGCTGATAAAGAAACAATATGCATACGTACTTTCAATGTAAACTTAAGACATTTTAAAAGGAAGATTGTTCCGATTTATCTCCATGTTTTGCAGTTTATCTTTCAGCAGTAAATGTGCGAGCGATCAATGAAAATCGCGTTCAACGAAAATACTTTCTTCAGTAAATATGGGCATTATTTTATTAGGCCCTACGTAACCGTGGCAATGCAGTCTATTAATTTACTGAAGGTACTTACTTAGTGTCTACAGCACAGTAGACAGTTGCCAGCTAGCTGTCATTGTCACGCTGTTAGCAGTTATGCCGTAGCGCAGTGCGCGCGCACAGACCACACACAAAGGTAGGTGCTATTGTCAAAGACATCCAACAAGATTTAACATCCTATTAACTCGGCGACCTTATTTACATATCACAGGCGCAGTCGCTGACTTGGCACATTTACAATACTGTTTAATATTTCCCATTTATTTCGTCACCTGAACCGCTTTTCCTGTGCTTATGCGTGCTAATGATAATATCTGTACATAGGCGAAAACTCAACAGCAAATCGTAGATATCAAAATAGCTTGTTAGTCCGCCCCCGATGCTCTCGACAGGCGTGGCGAAACATTGCGACGAGCGTGCCTGTTTGTCTATTTGTGTTACTGTGTGTTTGCCGGCGTGCATTATCTCCGGAACTACATGTCCGATCATCACCAAATTTTTGTGCATGTTACCTAGCTATAACCGTGGCTCGGTCCTTTTCTTGCGACGTTGCGATACGTTATGTACTTCCGGTTATATGCGCTTCCGGTTATTTGCATATGGGCCATGGAGGCACGGCGATACTGCTGCAGCGAGTAACGTCATTGCGTCGTCATGCGCAAGCTAACGCCCCTGCTGCATCGCATTGATATCTCTAATCTCTAATGTACAGACATCATGAAATACAGCAACAACACGTCGACTTATCGACGCTTCGACTTCCCACACCTGCCGCCCAACCCCCGAGTCAATAGGGAACGAAAGTGTGCCGAAAATTATAATAAATAACATAATCAATTCACTTTTTAAACTGCAATCAGCATTTTGCTAATTCAAACCATAACAGTCCCCGAGTGCTGTTTGATAAAATTAATTCCGTCTATTTTATTTGAAAAATATATTTATACTTTAGCATTGGAACCAGAGAACCAGCACTGTGCCAATTGAGCAATTTTATTCACCATCGAGTGATAGAGAAAAAGACGAACAAAAAACAATATACGATAAACACCAAACACAATTATATCGATCAACTCAGCCTTGAATCTCTCCGTCGGGGTCGCTTAATCGAGTACCAGCTTCGGCTGGGGTAAGGGCGGGAATGCCACCTCTGCCGGGTGGCAGGTAACACTGTGTGATCTCGTGGCATGTGAGTTCCCGTAGCGGTGAGGCAACCTTGAGAACTGCTATACACTTGTTACTTACTTACTTACTTTCGTTCCCTATATCTCGTTGGACGAGATAAAGGAAGGAACTGTTAGACACCGTCAAAGCAAGGAAGCTAGCACACTATGGTCACACCGTGAGGAAACAAGGGAGTTGCCTTGAGAAAGAGATAATGCAAGGAACAATGCCAGGTGCACGAAGGCGAGGAAGGCCACGCACGGCCTGGATGGACAACATCAAGACGTGGACAGGACTCGCGATGGAAGAGTCAATCAGAATGACACAGGACAAGGATAAATGGAGAAAGTACGTCCATGGTGTGGCCAACCCTCGGATGGAGGACGGCTAAAGATCAGATCAGATCAGATCTTGTCGGAAGGCAGCGTGAATAGACGTCGTGCATTCGTGCCTTTGCGGCGACGCCGAGGTCGATCTGGATCCACTCTGAGGCGGTCTTGTACTTGGCGCACCAGGCCCGTCCGTCGGGCTGGTAGAGGCGCGCGTAGCGCTCGTGGCAAGTCCGGTCCCAGTCGGTCGGGTACGTCGACGACGTCGACAGCTGCCAGTCTTTGATCTCGCCGCTGATCATCCCGAGCGGCACACTGCGCTCGCAACCTGCACACAGACCACGCCGGGCAGCGCTGACGAACAATAGGCCGCGTCCTGCACTCGAATAGAAACAGCAACAAGTTGCTGTAGCACTGACAGCGAAAGGCCGCATCGCTGCTCCCACCTACCGAATAAGTTTACGATACGATACGAGATGTTATTCTAACGTGCGCTCGAAAGCCGACATGAGTCAGCTTAATCTACCGCATAGAACTGACAACTAACAAGTGTAAAACAGAAAAACTAAAAAGTAAAAACGGATATGCTCAGAAGTAACAGTAAACAGTCTGGGGAATCCATGTAGAAGAAGAAAAGGAAGGGCTGCGGTGGGATGCGTGGGAAGGATTTGCAGAAAGGAAGGTTTTAAGCCTGGAATGAAAAAGTGAGTGGGTGATGAAATACCAATAGTAAGTATGACTGTTGGCAGATAACGACCGTATAAGATTCTATAGTTAAATGCTCTGCACGACTGCCATCAACACCTCTAACAAGATAAGAACACAGACCGGTGCCGCCGAACGCTAATCCAGCGGTCTGGATACTAATTCGTGTTATTTTGTGATTACTGTAGCATTCAACTAAAGTTTGACATATTCGACCTCATGCCGGATATTCCGTTTACTTTACAACGGGTTGGGAGATGCACGCCGAAAATGGCCTATTCACCTGGGAAAATCCGGGCCACCGCCTATTACATGGTTATGGTTCCTTTGGCCCCAGAGTCCACACCCCAAACGGCATCTGGACCGGTTCAGTCATTTTGCACGGTTCGCTAACTATTGTCGAACAGTGAGACAGACAGACCGCGCTACATCGGTAACAATAGGCCGCATCCAGCATTAAACCAGAAATAACAACAAATTGCTGTAGTAATAGCAGCGAGAGGCCGCATCAGTGCTGTCTCCTCGCGATTAACGTTGAGTATATCGACCGCGCACAAAGTCTGGGCTAGTATGACCCACAAAAGTGCCCCTTCACGTGGGGTCCAGGGTCCACTCCACATCTTGGGTTCTTGAGTCCACGCCGTAAACGGCATCTAGATCAGTTCAGCCGTTTTGCAGGGCTCACCAGTTGTCCGACATACGGACAGATCACTGAGAATCTGTGACAACGGGTTGCATCTAGCAATAGTGCCTAGTACTGCGATGCGGCCTAATAACTTGTTGACCTCTTGCAGTTATAAAAGTGCCAAAATATTCAATGTTATTCGCAAGAGGATAGCAGGGATTCGGCCTCTCACTGCCATTATTCTAGCAACTTGCGAGTTACTTGTACAATGTATGTCAGTCGGCGCTGGTTGGCTACAATGCCCGGATAGCCCAATAGGGTGAGCTGATTTCAACAAATGACGACAACTCAGCCGTTCAATTCAGACAGAACTGAAATGATTTTTACCGTGCCAAGACGTTCAGCGAATTCACACGATTCCAGTGCCGATTGTCAAGTTTCGAACCAATTTCGAGGACAAGTTTAATGGCGCCGGTGACCCGTACTGACACGTTTAGTGTTTGTGTGTCAAGTAGAAGTAAAGTACACTTGCAGTCAATGACATATGCACGCAGTGCAGAGCGTTGCTACCACAGTCAACACGAACTGTATGAATATGTGCTGATCTCACATAAGCACAATCATTCCGTACGCCCAGTAGATGCCTCGAGTTCTTCGGTGAGATTGCACGAGTCAATTCGCCACAAGTCTGTGTTCAGCTTCCAGCACCAACACGACACTGCTCGCATTCGCTACTGAGCGCCGTGCTGCTACCCGCAGCGCCGCTGCAGATATGGATCGATAGACATTGAGCAATCGATCGATATCGCCAGCCCGCGGGGTCCACAGCAGCAAACCCGCCGCACGCTGCTACAGCGGTCGATAGATGGGACAGACAGACAGACAGACAGATAGACGGACACTGCATGGTTACACAGACCCTGCAATAAACATACTATGCAAGCAGTGTCAATAATTCTGTGTACTCTTTCGGCCGCATCGGTGTGATAGAGAAAGATGATTAGCACACGTGGGCCTAACTCTGTGCCGTGTAATAACTGTAAAGCGATTAAATGCAACAATAAATGGGCGAGAATCGATCAACAACAAGCAGCGAGTTAGTTTCGTCCTATGCTTACGCCAGTAACTGTGTCTTCCTGTGTCATTTTGTCACTCTCGTCATTCACAACTCCCTCTCCGTTTCACTCCTGGTTTTAAACCCACCTTTTTCACAAATCCTTCCTACCGTAGGCTTCATTTTTTCCTTCAGGACTGATTCCACGGACCCATACTAGCACCGTTTCTTCTGAACATATGCGTTATTTCAATTGGGTTTGTAGTTGTTTCTTTCATTTTACATTTTTTGGCTTTCATGCGATAAATTAAGTTGGCTTCTTACATCAATACAGTTCATCGTATCGCATCGTACACTGTACAGGGTGGGTCAAAAAGTAAGCTGTTGTACTGTGATAGTTATTTCAAAGGCTAGACAATAGTCCTAATGTTAAATATTCTATAATTTTGTGAACGGTCCAGGACTTGAAAGTTGGCAACATCTAATTCTATCTGTGTGGTTAAATATTCTATGCTACAAACTTTTATAAACTTTGCGAAGGTAGTTGGTGTTTGCCTAGCAGTAATTTCGTTGATTGCTTTCAGTCACAGAATATTTAAACACAAAACAATTGTGAGGTAAAAATATTTTACGTGAAAATATCAGACAATGCTTTGTATCTGTTCGTGTTTGTTCACGTTCATCTTATCTTTTCAGTTTTATTAACATATTCGCTCAAAATTAACAGCTTACTTTTTTGACCCACCCTGTATATATGCCAACGTCGCACTGTACATAAGAATGTCCGCTGTTCCGCGATCGGTAATTATAACGAAACCGCCTTTACCGGTGTTCTGATTTCCGTGCAAAACGCCTCAATCTTTCACTGAATCCGCAGCGCTCTCGTGACAGAATAATGTACAACGGAAGCCCGGGCATTTGTATAATTTTTGTACAGTCTATGTCATTAGTCGGTTTCACGTTACGTGCGTGATTTCTGGTTTTCGTTCGTTCGAAGTCGTGCGACCTTGTGTACTGTTACGGCGACATCGAGTCGACCGCCACTGTGAATATGATCTCTCTTACTCAGTAAACGCAAACGTTCGCTTCTTGGAAATATGGGCGATACTAGTGTAAAGAGCAAAAAATCACCGTGCTTATCATCAGCTTCTCAGGACTGTTTCCACGAAAAACGGACATGTTGTATCGCGACTTTTAAAGCTTATAACGTCCGATGATATGCTGTTGCAGGTCACGCCATATGTGCGATTTTGCACTGTCTTGCGATATTTCGTTTATTGGTCAGCTGCCTCTGTCGAAATGCTACGCATGTTTGCAATTTTTGTATAGGCCTATTGTACTCTAGCTGATGGGAAGGAATTCTGTTAAGCAAATTTTACCGGGACATCGAGTAAAATGCGTTTTTCGACAGCTCTTTCTCACGTACACAGTACAAGGATTATATGCGCACATAAACGCCGATGTAGGTCGCCTTTGATCACGCCGACGTCCGACTTAACAACGTGTGTGGCCTCAATACCTGCGGCGTCTTCTGTTTGTCCGTCAGTCACAGACCAACAGTGTACACTTATTGTGCGAGCGCCGAAGATCACTCGCAATGTCAGAACAGTTATTCTCGGCCGTGGTCGCGTTGTGACGTGAAATCGGGACGCGAAGGTACTACTGTTCCGGTCTGAACGTAGTAGCGAGAAGGAATGCAGCGAATGTGGGGCGGGGTACTGGCCCTTACACGCACCATTTCTCTTTCACTGTTCCATATTCCATAATGCCCTACTGTGAGCATGGTTACATGCAGTGATGCACGAAAAATGTCCTGGTAAAACAGAAAATCGTTTCGCAGACTGCTGTGCCTGTAAACTTGTGTGGATTGTATTCGGCCGAACAGATTAAAATATTTCCTGTTGGAGCCAAGCATCCCTATGGCATGGGCGATAGGATGGAAAATGGATAATGCGCTGCATTATTACTAGCCCGTCTAGCCTTCTCCAGTATGTACATGTAAAACACCGAAGTCATAAGTCGTACGTGTATAATCGGCTCTATATGTACCAACTGACTGTGAAAAGTGGCCCAGCGACGTTGTTATATGCTGTCACTGAAATCAGTGCTTACTTAGTAATAATAACAACACCATTAATTACAACACCATGGTAACAGAGTAAATTGCCGTTGCAACCATAATTTTGTATGTCTAGCCTAGTTTTTTTCTGCCTGCGGCATTGTGCTGGTGGGCTTAAAAAAGTAATAATAATAATAATAATAATTTCCAACGCATTTCTATCATGCTACAATGCTTCAACTCCGTGCTTTTGCAAGACACTCTGCCAGTTGACCTGCCGGACCTATGACCATACGACATTTTGATTTTATCATTTTTTAGTTTTTAACCCCGGGGATCTTTACTGCATGGGATATAACAAAATAATAATAATAATAATAACTGTCCAGACTTTTATCACTAACGCGGAAGCAACATACGAACGGTGCCGGATTATTACGACGCATCATGCAGCTAAGCTGGGATTACGATAAGCTTGGAAGCCGCATCCTGGATACTTGCCGCGTTCGCTCGCCACCGATGGGCGTCGCCACTAAGTACCGATGCGTTGCAGTTCTGGTATCAGTGCAACGCACCAACACCTCGCTACGTGGTAGCGAGCGACACGAGGGTCGTCGTCGACGACGGGGTTGCGAAGTGTCACGTCAGAGCGGTGATGACGAGCATCGGAGACCGCGGGTCTCGCGGCGCGTCGTCGGCGTCGTCTATTGATAAAAATAATTCAGTCACGCGTCGGCAACTTTGACACCAACCATGCAGCCGGGTGTCGTAGCCTCTCGGCACGGTATACCCACCAGCCGCGCGCGAGATTTTCATACTCCGCGTCCTCGCTTTAACGTCGCCCGACCACAACCATGCCCGTCCGGTCGAGTCGACGAGATGTTTCGAATTCAAATCACGTCTGCTGGTGACCTGACTGGATTGTCACTTATCAGTAATCACCAGTAACAAACTAGAAATGTGACAAACGTACAGTAAAAGTAGGAACTGTCGTTAGTGCCAATAAAACTAGAAAAGCAAGGCAGAGCCTGTAAGTTGGCCACCCGGTGCTTCGACCATAGCCCCAATAGCAATAGGCCGCGTGGATGGACCGACCACGCCACAGCTGCGCGTCTGTAGCAATAGGCCGCATGGATGGACCGTTATGCGACGCAACTTAGCTCGACATAGGTGGACCACCCTCAGTATGATAAAGTAAACCGTCGTGATGGTCGCTGTTCAACCAACGAGCTTGGCCATGAAGTTTATCACACTGAGAGTCCACCTCGGTATATAGCAGGAAGCGCGAGAGGCAGCTCGTCGCGCGGGTCCATCTGCGACGGCGAATACATGTCGTGTCTGTCGCTGGTAAAGGTAAAAAGTAAACGGAGTGTAGCAGTTACCAACTAGCCTTACAGCTACGGGAAGTCGGGAACACACGTGCCATATGGGATCACACAGTGTTACCTGCCACCCGGCAGAGGTGACATTCCCGCCCTTACTCCAACCGAAGCTGGTACTCGATTAAGTGACCCCGGAGGGATACAAGGCTGAGTTAACCTAGTTGGCTGGTTACATACCGAGATGGTATACCAGCCCGAAGACGGTCACCCATCCCAGTACTAACCGGGCCCGACGCGGGGGGGGGGTTAACTTCGTTCGGTAATCTAGTGGATACGTTGCGTACTGTTCAGGTACTGCAGGTAAGTCGCTTCGCTGGTCGACGACGCGACGGCACCGGAAACGATTGTCAGGAGCAACGTGACGCAACGCAGTAGCTGCACGTGACCGGATATGACGTCATCACAGCCGACAAACTTCTGCATAAACGACACATGCACTCAAACAGGGGCAGTTCTAATGGGGCGGGGGCCTAGCCCCGACTATTCACTTAAATAATTTAACCATAACATAGTTAAAATAAATCACCTTTCAGTTCTCTGTTCCGCCTGTAACTTCATAGGCACCGCCAGCCGTCTGCCGCACCCCCACACACTGGTCAATGTAAAGTCACAACCCAGAAAACAACAGAAGTCAGTACGACGTCACGACATCCTAAGCCCCAACTGCAGCCCCCAAACGAGCGAGTTGTAGACCTAACAAACGTTGAGCTGATTTTTCAAAAATACTGAACAGCATGCACTATATTAGCACAAAATTGTCAGCTTAAGTACAATATACAGTTTTCTAGCAACGTCTATTTCTGATTATTTACGTTATCGATGCGAACTGTAACGTGATTTTGCTAACGAAATAAATATTGTTGGAAGCGACTTTATGTTGGGATTTCGCAACATAAAGTGGCTGCAGCCGACAGGCAGAGTATAGTCTATAGGCTGTTGATGTTTAATTTTCATATGTTTTACATGCATAAAGCATCATATCAGTAAAATCGGTTAATTTTTCACAAAGTTGTTAAAAAATGATGAAGTTGACAATTTTGAAAAACAGTATAACTACCCAGTATGTGATAGAATATGTACCCAGTAACTGTTTTTATTGAACGTTTTAGGTCAGCTGTTAGTGTTCTTATCGGACCTTGCTGTCCTGCTCTTCTAAAATCGTATTCATGCAAATGTACACACTGTTGTATTATTGGGCAAATAAAATGATGATGATGATGATGATGATGTTGGGTGATGGATGATCGTGGTACACTTAAACGCTTCTTAGTAAAAAATGACAGTAATAAGTAAGTAAGTTTATTAAACAGACTTGCAGCTATAGGGCCTATACTGCTGCATAGATCAATACATCAATACAGTACAATCAATCAATGAATCAACCAAGAATGCAATGTAGTGGCAAAATCAAAGCACGGACACGCACATTTCGGCAAAACGACAACAGTTCAGAACTTGGCTTACCATGATACTGGTCGGGTTGTTAGTGCAGATATGCTACAAATTCTATAGCGACTAACTGTCCACGAGTGAGGTCGTCCATTACTGAGTTTCTGTCACTGTGCGATCTCAACCGAAGCCAACGAAGCATCTAGGCACCCGCATTCTGGTGAAATACGTCATTTTCTATACTCGTGTTTTTGACAAAACTAGCCTCGAGTAAGCCGTAAAACAAAGAACTTTTTGTCAGAAACTAGCAGTATAAGGTCAGCACGAGACTCCGCACAGCCACCCGCGTGCTATACACGGCATTAGGCCGGAGTGTGTGGGCTTTATATCGGAACCGATGCCTCGGCACGATCTACCTGGTCGGCGATGCGGAACCTCAATTTACCTGCACAGGTGAAGCAATAATACTCCGAGTCAACTGCAAGTCGATCATCGCAGCTGTGGGCTTTTACCGGGTACATTTCAGTCACCGAACACGCGCCTATTCATTTATTATATTCATATCTACAAATCACAGCGGGCGCACAATGCACACCTCAACCGAAAGAAAAACACGTAGTATAAAATGTGCTGCTGTTAAAAAATCGCTACCACACCGACCACATAAAATCGACAAAAGAGACTTATCTAGAATACTTTTTGAACTGCCTAATGTCCACCTGTCGAAACGTTTAAGCAAAAGCGAGTCGATTTTTACGTGTGACGCGGAAAATGCGCGACCGGGACTGAAAAATGAGGGTTGTCATAGTGTTCTGCCATGTTGCGCGTGATGCCACGCAGGGAACGCTGAAATTGCAGGACTGGACATTGACGGACGAATGTGTGGGCAGCTAACTGAACTTAAATTGCCAAATTTCACTCCTTGAGAAGATTTTCACTCCGTCGCCCAAAAGCAAAGCTAACATCATGAACGAGTCAAGAGTCAAGTCCTGTCTGGCCAAGTTCTACAACTGGTTTTATTCTCGACTCTAATTCCTGCGTGCCGTTAGTCATCCCATGGGCGCTCACACGGCGGCGTTGCAGCCTGCGCACATCGACAGTGACGACGACGACGACGGAGATGA
>Ga0126332_10000825_pt1 | contig 10695 bp, 9 predicted proteins | sample InaspJWI42metaG_FD_94482 | JGI IMG/M metagenome (GOLD analysis project Ga0126332, IMG submission 94482) | Marine gutless worms symbiont microbial communities from Oahu, Hawaii - Inanidrilus sp. 2 OAHU.JWI-42 metaG | ecosystem: Host-associated > Annelida > Digestive system > Unclassified | place...
CCAACTTTTAGTGTTCATTATGTGTGAATTTCGCAGCAACGATCGATTTCGAACAAACGCGCCAAACACATGTAAACACAGTATACGTAACGATTACGTCATTGTATAAATAGAAGCCCCGCTCGGGATCGCTGATTAGCTACAACATGCTACAACATCCTACAGCAACGGGAAAGAATTGACATGTTCATTATTGCTCGAAGGCACATAACTCCTCGAAGGATGTTGTATCGCGCTCGAATCGTAGTCGAATCGTACTCGAATCGTGCTCGTATCGCAATTGTAATAGGCCCATTAACTAGGAAATGTACGACTTAACGAACACCGTGTGTAAACCATTTCCATAAGTACAAGTCAGACTACTTCAAGCAAATATTATAGTGATTAGTTCTTTCTATCTGGTGGTTTATATCGCCGATGGTGGACAAATGCATAATCGCTTGAGTCAAATTTCGTTAGGATTTTGTTTACAAAAAATTATTAAAGTCGGTCGACTGAATTGTTTAAGACAAGTAGCTCAGCTGTCGCCAAGGGACCGCGCGACGCGTTGTGTCAGTTGAAACTGTGCGAAATGTTGCACAAATGTTAATCGAATTGCATTTTAATAGCCTTGCAACCGGCAAATGACCTTCAAGGTCATTCAAGGTGAATGGAAATGACAGGAATCGATAGGCTATATGATACTTCCTGTTAGCGGTGTGTAGCAACAAAGTATCTATCTTGCACCATTTCTGAGATACTTTTGCAGTGTACGTGACTGCACAAAAACTTGGAAAGTCTTCCATTTTTGACAACCAGTTGGGATTAAAGGCCGCAGATGCTTCTTGATTGATATATACACATACCGTAGATGATGTGTTAGTTATACTCCCCTATGAATGAGAGTTAGAAAGGTCTCAAACAGCTAAAGTGGCCTTCAACGTCAAACAAGGTCATTGATATTGGTGTCAATCGATAGGACACATGTGATTTCCTATTAGTCTTCCACTGTAACTATATCGCGGTAAAGACTGTGGTGGCGTTTTTGGATCATTATAGTGTATATTAGCTGGTTGATGTCCAGTCCTGTTCTGTGGCTATCGTCGTTACTGCTATGCAACACTGGAAGTTCTCAGCTTCAGTGTTCAGATTGATTGTAGATTTAAACATGTAAGCCTATTCTGCAGAGGGACAAAGACTATACTCTCAATGTTACATGTACATGTGACAATAGTAAAGTAAAATAAGGTACGCGGATATAGCATTTCGCAGTGTACATTGCCACACCGCCACGGGAACTCACAGTGCTACCTGCCACCCGGCAGAGGTGACATTCTCGCCTTTACCCCAGCAACGCTGGTACTCGATTTAGCGACCCCGGAAGGATGCAAGGCTGAGTTGACCGAGGATCAATCGGGTCTACCGTCCACTCGTACTTTTGCTTCGGGCCTACCTATGACTGTTAATGTGACAGTAAACTAAGTTAGCAGCAACAGCAGAGAATAACGTGCAGTGTACGCTGCGCTGGTGGTGACTAGGAAATGCTACACACTCGACGCGGCACTGATTACAGGTCGGTCCGGAGATGTCGTCTGCGCGTCATTGATCGCAGTCCTGAATTAGAAACGACGTCAAAAACGACATGAGTCCAACGTCAATGGCGACATGACGGAGAAATCGTTTCGCCTGCATCGCGCGCGCCTGTCAGTCCGCCCCGCCCACAGCAACCGGCCTTCTCTGCGTGTCTGTGGCGGTCGTCGCGCACAGCTGACGGCTTAGCGGTGAGTGTGCACGCTGAAAGAGATCTGATAAATTCGACATGCGTGTCTCCGCGCCACCGCCGCGTCGTCGACTGAATGCATCGCTACTACTAGTGCTGCTGCTGCTGCTGCTGCTGCTGCTGGTGCTGCTCATCGGCGTCATATGCACGGCGCGTGTCTGCTCATCCGACCAGTATCCATCTCGAAATCGTAGCCTACTCGTAGCGCACTGCGACGTCACGCAGCTCGGCGGCTGTCTCTGTCACACTGACACACGCACGGCTACGACACACTACCAGACCATGCGCTACCGCTGTCTGCTCTCTCTCTCTCTCTCTCTGTCGCACGTAATGCCTTCACTGCCGATTGAAACATCCTAACAGTGCGTCTAGAAAACCAACTGCTGTCGACCGAGGATTGAGGTCATACTGACCGCGTTGCCGTAAACGCTGCCGACTGTTCTACTTGCTAACCCAAGCGCTAACCAAACCTAATCCTTGACCTTGACCTATGACCCGACTTTCAATCCCCGGCAAGCTGTCGTAATGACCCATACACGTGTCACAAACGAAGGTCAAAAGTAAGTTACTTCAGGCGACAGACGGTCGGTCGGACGGACACAACCGATTGCACTACCTTCTTTGCTAACGCGGTCGTGTTTCTTTCAACTTGGCATACTTGGCACTATGCAGCTATCGTAATTTGAATTTCTACCCAGTTACTGCACTATCAGATGTAGTATCGCGTCTGATGTCTGCTCGTATGTCGCAATATTCACGTTTTTCATCAGCGAGACGTGAAAGTCGGAATGAACTGACACATCACGAGAGCAGGCTTCAAAGCCTGTCGACTGGCGCAGGTTTCAGTGACGGGCGAGCAGACAGCGTCAGGCGATCTGACCACAAAGCTGCATATCAGTTCACCACTCAGTCAAATCAAATCAAATTTTATTTGCTCAAAACACATCACATTTGAATGCAGCAAGTGGTAAAAGCAGTTGATGAGCAGGGCCAACAAGGCTCAAAAGAGCACTTACAGTGACCCTTACAGTGGCTCGGTGCACGAACATTAAAAGGGTAAAGGAGTGCCATACCACATGAGGACTGTTCTACATGAGTGCCATACCCGCATTTCCCTTTCTTAGGCCGTGAGCACGTCGGTGGATAAATCACCGAAGTCTGTGACGCATGGCCAGTGCGACGCCAGACCTATACGGTTAGCTCCCCAACCGCAGGGCATCCTTGTTGGTGACAGAGGCACATGTGTGTGAACAACTTGCCCAAGGTTGTTAACTGAAAGCGGAACGGCCGAGATTCGAACCCGCGACCTTTTGAGTCGCAAGTCCAACGCTCTAACCACTACGCCACCAGCAGGCGACACAGGAACATTGTTCGACGACGATGACGTCGCACCAGCAACTCTGGGCGCTACTGCTTGACTGAGTGCAACGAGTCCAATCAACTTGTTAATTGTCGACATGTCGACTCACGTGTCATCTTGATCGCTTCGTCGACTCGTGTGGGTTGTGGGTAATTGGGTATAGGCTTAGGCCCCGACAAACGGTAATTTTTGCAAATGGAGCATAGTATTTTTAAGGAAATTATGCTACGAAATTACGCAGGTGAAGAACGATAATTCTAGTTCGGTTATGCTGGCTTCATCTGCATACTTTTAACAACAAAAACCGAAGTCTTAAAGGCACTGAACTATACCCGCAGGATAATGCAGAATGATATCCTGTCAGTTTCGTAACAGTCATAACAGTAAACTTTCATGATAGCTGCCAAAATGAAACAAATAACAAAATGGAAAAATGTTAGAAATGTGGGTTGACAGGCGTCGGGAAAAGTGGCTCGACAAAGAGAATGCATAAAACATGCTACATATTGCTAAAGCTGGCGACCATAATTGTTGTGAGTTGGGATGCTGCTTTAGTTTCGGTGTATAAGAATGTAGAATATTTACCCCCTCATATCTGCCCCAGTACCTAACCCTCACCTTTATCCTAAAATCTAACCATAACCGTAACCTCAACCCTAAATCCCAACCATAACCACAACCCTAAACACCAACCCTATCTAACTCCTAACTCCTGTGTTGCTAGGGTGTGTTGCAAGTCGGCCCGTCATTGGCTGACGGCTGCCCTCTAGCAACTCCACACAGATAACAGATGGGTGTGGAGTCGGCCACGGCCATCGGGACATATGACAGCTGTTGTGTTTCAGATGCAATTACCCACAACGACCGGCCCAATATATCATCAGCATCGAAGCGGCTTGTAACTCTAAATCCTGACGCTAACCAGGGCGGCAGATGTCATCAGCATGCGTGGGGCAGGTGTCCGGGAGGAAATGTGTGGTTTAGAGAGCTAGCACGCTGAGTGAGTGGTTTGTCGGAGAGTCGTCGTCGTGCTGGCGCGGTGCGGACCTGAAGCACGGGACGCGCGCGTCTCTCACCGCACCGCTCGTGATGACTCGACGACACTGCCGCTGCTGCTGCTGCTGCTGGTGGTGGTGGCGGTGGCGGTGGTGGCGGTGGTGACGTGCTGATGAGGTGCCAGGTGCGTGTGACAACAGACAGACAGAGAGAGAGGGGGGGGAGGGAAGGGGACGTCGTTGCTCAACACTGAACAGCACTTGAGCGCGCGTATGACATCTGCCGCTGGCGTCAGCTCGACTGACTGCTTCTTATTCTCGCATCATCATCACGAACACCACCACCACCTCCGCCGCCCCCACCACCAGCACCACCAGCACCAGCAGCAGCAGCAGCAGGAGAGCGTGTCAGTCTTGCTTCATGCACGCGATCACGACAACTGCACAAATGACGACTCTGTATAGTCGACAACCAGCGTGACTCAGCTGGAGCTGTGCCGTCTCTTCTACAAATGCCTAGCTGGTGCGCTAATTTACCGCCACGTGAAATACCGCCATAGCTAAACATTCGAGACAGTACCTCTGCAATCTACAACGTCATACACTCTACTCTCGAACAATGATCTACGAATCATACTATACAAACAGCGACAGGCCGCATCGCTGCTGCCAAATAGCGAATAACTTTGGCTTCAGCATACGCTGGATATTCCCTATACTTTACAGTGGGCCGGGAGATGCCCCCCCCCAAAAAAAAAAAATTCCCCTTCCCCTGGTGGGATCCAAGCCCCCACCTAATACATGGTTTCTTGAGCCCACCCGAGTCCATATGCGAAACGGCATCATCGTTCAGCCGTTTTAGCACAGCTCGTGGCCATGTCCAGACAAACACACATTTGTAGCAATAGGCCGCATCTTTGCAGTCTGTGCATGCGATGCGACCTAACAGTACACCAACTCCAGCTAGCTGGTAGCTGCACATTGTAACGTCTGGCAAGTGAGACATTGTCATCGGTATTTATGTGTTGTACGAACGCCGGGCATTCAGCAATGAGTAACAGCTAATGTCATCAGCCGAGAGAACCATTGATGTCAACTGTGCGGTCGCCTCGTCTCCATCAACAATTCTGATATCATCTTGCTTATAAAAAGGTCTCCTTTTTGCACAGGTTTATTGCACCTTCCCAATCATTAGTAAACTTTTATACTCAAATCGTTTCATCATTTCCAAGAGTTCGGTGGCGTGGAAGGTCGGTCAAATACTTCTGTCACGTTAACCAGGAACCGTATGTTGCAGTCTCTGGCCCCTGTATCACAACTGCGTAAACTCGCGAACAAAACATTAATAAGTATAGCATAATTATTCTCATTTTCCGTACCAAGTTCAGAACGCATATCTTTAAGAGAAACCATCTCACTCGCGGCGCTAATTGGAACGGCATAGAAACGTTACGATTGTATCTCGTAAACACTAAAGAGGAGTCTTTTTTGAATACTATTTCTCATAGACTCCTGGTACTATGGGTAGTGCAAGAAAACTAGTTAGATGAAGTGGAAAATAAATTAGCCTTTTAGTTGTTTAATTTTAGACTAGCGTAGTATTTTTGTGAAAATTACGACCGGACGACACTAGTTATAGTTAGCCTATAGGCTAGCTAATTTTATGTGCGTTTGCACAAAACGTTACTGTTGAATGCTAACCTATGAGATGCCGCCACACATACTCGGCAAAAGAACAGCGTGACATGGTCAGATGGAGCAGAATTAAGTAGAGCTCGTAAGCTATTTACTACGAGCAGCCAGGCGACTGTTGGCGTTGCCGGCGGCGGCGGCTGCAGCTGCTGCTGACCCAGCAGTGGTCGTGGTGACGTCACGTTGACGACCGGTCACTAATGACGTTATTTCTGTCCATTAGCCGGCTGCTGGTCTCCAGGCCTGTTCTTTGTCTGTCGTCCTCAATGCTGTATGACTGTCGAAGCTCGTTTGTTTGCTCCGAGTCCGAGCTTCCGCATTCCGACGTGTAGATTTAGACAGCTGCGCCGCGCCGCCCGGGTTACTGGCCGGCGGACCGACAACACTGTACATCTTACAAGCTTACGTGCGCCGTCTGCCCGATTTAGACTCACAACCATTGCTCGCCTAATAACCTGTCTTTAAATGAACTCGCAAATACACTGCATTCTACAATACTGAGTCATTTGGCAAATAATTCGTTCACTATTTAACAAGAAGTTTTTTTGATAAACTAGGCCTAATTGCAATTAAAACTTTCACTTCACCTTTTATTAGCTACCGTGTTTTCCCGACAGTGCATTGTACACCTTGCTTGTGAAAGTCGCATTACGACGCATCGTACTTTACTGCAGCAGTCCACTTCAGTCCAGAACTGTACAGACCGAATTCATATCTGGACCCGAGAGTAGAAATAGTTATGTTTCAACGATATATTTCGAAGCTTCACAGTATACCCAGCCAGACAGAACAACGTTTAACGTAGACGTCTGCAGCCAGTATTAACACTGCAATTGACTAAATGGTATAAAACATGACGACTGCGAAGTTGTTACGTATAGTCGCGTTTAAAAATATGATAATGATGTTTTTGATTATGCTTGTCTTTTACTATATAAGGTAAGGTAAAGTTAAGGTTACAGCAAAGACTGTGACAGTGAAAAGCATTGCAATCGATCACTTTGTTGAATTTACCGTAAAATGAAACATGCTAATGTCTGATGAAAGGATTCCATTGAAACTATTGCTTTGTACTGATATCGCAACGAAGTAATGGTTGCTAGTGACGTCGATAGCGCGGTAATTACAAATACCAAGTAAATGGCAATAACAAAAAATCGGGATTCGCCAGGTAGAAGCCAGGATGGCTACACTAACACTTGGACGACTTATAAATAGCCTTAGGCTACACAACGAGCAGGGAAAATTAAGGAGCGAGCGAGTGAGGACGGCAAATCGCGGCTGGTCAATAGTACTTAGTCGCATTCATATTTCTGCTGCCAGTCTTCATCGCCGAGAATTATCGATGAAATTGCGAGCAGCATATCGCCCGTCTGGCGTCAGTCTAATCGTCCGGCTCACTCTCAGACGGTGCCATTTAATTCCTTGTTAACGCTGCGTCACATCATTATCACCAGTAGTAGCATCTGCCGCCGCCGCCGCCGCCGCCGCTGCGACTGCGGCTGCGAGATGAAAAATATGATCAGCGAGTGGTGTGATGGCGTCGTCTGAAACCAGATCGATAACGTTTACCATGCCGTGTCAACATAGCGTTGAAACGACGCAACGCAAGCCTAGACCCTGCTGAACGTATACCACGGACAAACCTAAGAGCTGCTAGTCACAAACGCTGAACATAATTAATAATTACTTGTCAGAAGCGCGGGCTACAAAGTATATCAGGGGTGTAGACGCAACGCAGACCTGGGTTAGCCGGTTAAAAAGGTAAAGGTAGCCTATACTCGATTACCGAGCGTAGGGTTCCGGAGCTGATCCCGGTTCTTGCAGTAAGCCTGCAGGTGACGTGAGTCATAAACCCGGCGGTAGGCTGCCATTACTTTCCCCCAAGCTTGCAGTTACCCCCGCAACCCTTAAGAGGGCTGCTACCAATTTTGCTGCTTAGTGAACAGAGGCACGATGGGCGTGAACAGTTTGCCTAAGACTGTTACCCGACAGCGTCGAGACTGCCATTTGAACCCAGGCCCTACTGCGCCTGAGTCCAGTACGCTAACCACTCGGCTACCGAGCCACCCGGGTTAGCCGGTTGCTTGTAATATTTTCATATCGGCTCGAATGCTGCAGCTAATAATCTACTATGTTCCTATGGTAAATAACGCGAAAAATGTGAAATGATTAGAAAGTCGTTCTCGGTAGCAGTGGTAAAATTGGTTCAAAATGCGCAAAGGATGGTACTTACATAACGCACTACGAGATATAACCGCAATCAATGACGGTACGTCACTGATATCGCAACATGCCGGTTTTGGCAACGATTAAGTACGTTGTAAACGCACTACTATTGGAAGCAGGAGTCTGAAAAGTGATACATATTTCTGTCAAGTACGCGGGTAAAATTGAAAGCCACTGCCGTGCAAACCAACTTTCTTTGACACAGCTCTCTAACACTACTCGTTGTCTCGCATTCAGTAGTGGACAGTTCGCTAATTGATCTTGAGTGCCGTCTACAACTACCTTGTGCTGTCAGGACTTCGGAATTCGGAAATCGGTCTCTGTCAATCTCAAAGACCCGAATGCTGAAACAGTTACCAAAGAATTCGTTGAACGAATATTTTCCGTCTGTGTCAGGTTCACTGAGGCTGTCTGAGCAAAAAAATCTCGAGATGAGTGTCTTTTAGCCAATGAAGTTCCTACGTGGACATCGTCACACGTAGAACTGGTAGAACCTACAGCAGTCATTTTGTAGGTGGATGTGTCTGCGTGACATCACATCATCACATATGCCACGTTAGCTCAAAACTTTATGTCGAAAACTTCCGAAACTAAAAACTATAGCCACAATAATTTCATAACAGAAACTAGATGAACATTAACTGTATTTCTAAATACCAAAATAGAAACCAAAACCAGAACCTACATTAAACGAAGTATTTGTGAAACTAAACTCGCCCATTAAAACATTACGCTCGCTGCATAACCAGCATTTAGAGAAATCGTATTCGATAGTGTCAGGCATCGCATTTTAGTCGATCGTTACTTAAGACATTCTAGTATAGTTTCAATCATATCTTATGTTCTGTGATAGCACGGAAAAAGACGCACCTGCAAAAAGTTGCTTCTTGTCAGTTCGGCTTCAGAAAATCGCTGACATCGACTTTGCTTTCCGTTGCCGGCGCCGGCCTGTGCGTTCACTGACCGGCCAGTGACACCGCGCTGTCGCATCTGTTCGTGCTCGGAGCATCGTTCTGCTGCAGACCGGCGCCGCATCAGCTGCTCATGCTGAAGCGACGCGGCGCTGGCGATGCCGGTGGCGCTGGCGGCGGATCCCGTCAAGACGCCCCTCCAGTCAGTCAGCGACCGGCCGACCGCCCGACCGCTTTCAGTTATTCATTTCCCGCCACGAGGCAATTAGGTTACGGTGCCACGGCACGATGCGAGTTCGAGCACGGCCGGACATCGGACAGGATGGGATTGTGAATTGAACAGTGCGATAAATGCGTTACGTCGACAGCTCGTTCAAGTGTTGTCAACGATACGTGCGTCGTCGATCTCGGTCATTACTTGACAGCCGTCTGACCTGTGACCTCTGCTCTGCACTCTATCGCTACAAGAAGCTCAGCTATCGCCGAAGAACCGCGCGACGCGCTGTGACAGTTAAAACCGTGCTAAATGTCGCACAAATGTTCGTCGAATAGCATTTGATAAGTCCTGCATTAGGCGAATGACGTTCAAGGTCATCCAAGGTCATTGAAAATGGCACGAACAGATAGGCTATATGATACTTCCTGTGTAGTCACAATGTGTCTATCTCGCGCCATTCCTTTGATACTATCACTTTTAGTGTGTATCATGTATGTGACTGCCTGTAGGGCGCCTAACCTTGAAAAGTCTGTCATTTTTGGAAAACAGTTGCAATTAAAGACCATATATACTTTCCCATCCACAACGTAGTTAATACGTGTCATATTCATTCATGAATAGGAGTTTAAAAGGTTTAGGAAAAGGCTAAAGTGACATTTAAGGTCACTCAAGGTCATCGATATTGGTGCCATTCGATAGGACACATGTGATTTCATATTAGCCTTCCATTGTAACTATAGGCCCCTATATATCTATCTTGCACCGTTTTTGCACTTATTTCCCAACATTTTAAGAGGTCACGTGACCTCAAATGCACCCCATGCTGCAAAACTTTAACATGTGTAATGCCAGTACTCTTTACGCTCTGCAAACCAAATTTGAAACGTCTAGCTTCATCCGCTCCAAAGATATGGCCTGGGCCCCAAAATTTATAAATGAGTCACGCCCACTTGGGGAATAGTCAGCATCACAAGGCTAATACTTCACGCGGCCAACTGGTATACGAAATTTGAAGTCTCTAGCTGTAGCCGTTGCAGAGATATTTCAAAGGGTGTAAAAAATCAAAAATTGTGTCACGTGATCCTGACCACGCCCATTTGGGGGACAGTTAGTCATCAAAAGGCTAATACTTTACGTGTCGAACTCGTGTACAAAATTTGAAGTTTCTAGCTGTAGCCATTGCAGAGATATTTCGGGGGATGTAAAATTATAAAATGTGTAACATGATCCCGACCACGCCTCTTTCAGGGATGACTTGACGTCAGCAGGCTGGGACTTGCTAGCATTAACCTACAGCCCAAATTTGAATTTTCTTACTACACCCATTATGAAGATATGAGAAGCGGCCCGCAAAATGTACAAATTGCAGTAGTTTGGGCGCTTAGGGGTCACTCAAGGTCATCCGCAATGTCATCATTCGATTTTTAATACATGTGATAAAGATTGTATTACGCAGATTAGGTTGTTTTGTGACTTGCCAGATGTTAGTGTTCTGATAGAACGCCGTCGCATGAACTTTATGAATAATATGC
>Ga0126332_10000826_pt1 | contig 10694 bp, 9 predicted proteins | sample InaspJWI42metaG_FD_94482 | JGI IMG/M metagenome (GOLD analysis project Ga0126332, IMG submission 94482) | Marine gutless worms symbiont microbial communities from Oahu, Hawaii - Inanidrilus sp. 2 OAHU.JWI-42 metaG | ecosystem: Host-associated > Annelida > Digestive system > Unclassified | place...
AGAACCTTTATTGGAATCCAAGCCAGCATCTTAGCTTCGATCGACGATAACCGGCACTGAAGCCTAACGGCTTCGGTGCTTATCGGCTATTGTCCTTGACTCGGGGGCGGCTCATATGTGTTATATTGACTGCGGGCTATCCTAGCCCGCAGTCAAATTTATTGTCAATCGAGTTACTACTCGTCCAGCCACCACTGGGTCGGGCGGTAGGGATAGGAACGATAGTACTCGAACGAATGAGTCTTGTACTCGACGATGTTCTGCAATTCATTGCGATGGTAAATCGGCGCCGGCACCTGAACCGTACCGATGAACAGCAAGTTCTCGACCATGTTCTTGACCAGGCGAGCTCCCAGCTGATCCGATTCTGCGCTACCCACGGGTATGGATTGAAACGCGGTGATATCGTCAATCATCTGGTAAGCGTAGTCCGGCGGTTTTACCCCTTTGGCGCCTTTGGTTTCAAGATATTCGGCCCACAGCATGTTGGTCCGCAACTGAAAGTAGTCGTGGTAAGGGGGAACCCACATCTCATTGCTGCCGAGAATAATCGGCAGCGGTTCACCCTTGCGCCACATGGTGACATCGAGCTGATTGGCCGATTGCGCGGAACGGAATTCATCCGGCGTGACTTCCTTGACCGTGGTCTGGATACCGACCGCGGCCCAGTGCTGGCCGACGAGCTCGACCAGCGCGGCGGGAGCACCCTGCACCGAGAACTGCAGGTTCACTACCAGCTTCTGGCCGTTGGGCATTTCGCGAAACCCGTCGCCGTCGGTATCTTTCAATCCGGCCTGGTCGAGCAGCTGGTTCGCTAGTTTGGGATCATGCTGAGCGTAATACTGCTTCCACTTGTCTTCCACGAACGGAGGCGTGGGGGAGAATCCGACATACTGTTTCGGTTCGCCCAATTCGAAGAATGCCGTCTGGTTGATTTCCACGCGATTGATGGCAACCGACATCGCCTGGCGGAAACGCAGATCGTTGAAGACCGCACGTTTCCCCGGGTCTTCATGCGTCATGTTAAAGGCGAATGTCGACTGCGTTATTTCCGGCTTGAGGTGAACCGTGTAGTTTCCCTTCTCCTGGTTTTCGAGCAGCAATGGTGCGGTCGACAACTGCAGCGATTGCGCCTTGAAGTCGGCTTCGGCATTGACCAGTTTGAGCAGTCGGACTTCGTCTTCATTGACATAAATCTCGTCTTGCTCGCTGATGTAAGGCAATTGGTTACCGGCCGTATCCACCTGGTGAAAATAAGGGTTGGCCACCAGGTGGCGACCCTCGGTGGACTCGGCTACCAGGATATGCGACTCGAGCGTCGGGTGGGTATCGGCAGGCAGTTTACTGACCTTGTTGGGGCTGCGCAGCATCGGCGAGGGCGTATCGGTCCAGTCGGAGTTGCCGTAATAATTCGAGATGACTTCGTAACCATCCTCGAATCCGGCGGCCTGCGCCATCTTGTTCGCATCGGGGTTCAGTTCCGGATCCCACTTGCCGAGAAAATGCTTAGGCTGGAAACCTTGCGCGTAAGAATTGGCGAAATGCACCAGCAGACCGGGTTTCGGTGCCGGTAGATTGAAACGCACGGTTTGCGGATCGATTACGTCGACCGTCATACGCTTGTCTCCGACCAGTACATACCCCTTGGGCTTTTCGATGACCTTCGGGTTTAGCGCGAGATTATCGTACCAATACTTGACGTCTTCCGCGGTAAATGGATGACCGTCGGACCACTTGTGACCTTTGCGCAGAAAGAACGTCAGTTGGGTGAAATCGTCGTTCCACTCCCAACCCTTGGCGATATTGGGCACGATGGTTTGCAAGTCGTCGGAATAGCGCACCAGGTTGACGTGGCGCATCGCCAGGAAGTCGGAGGTGCCCGCTTCGGTTGCATTCGACAGCATGTCGAACACACCGCCGTATTTGCCGATACTGGCGTAAGGCGCCACCACCAGCGGTTCGGCCGGTAGCCGCTCGGCCAGGGGTGGCAATTTCGGATTGCCGCGAATCCGCTGGTTCAACTTGGCGATCTCCGGGTTTTCCGAAAATTTCATATTACAACCGGCGAGTCTTTCAAATTCCGCCAGATCGTATTGTTGCGGGAAATTACCGGCCCCGACGCCTTTCATGTCGGCGACGATTACCGCGGGGCAATTGGCGCCCAGCGCGCTGCCGGTGACGGCCAATAGGCCGATACAGAGTAAATATCGTGGTTTTTTCATTGGATGTGTCCTCAAGAGCTATAAGTTTATTGGTTATTGCTCGTAGTTATTTAGTATTATCCCATCCGCTTAGCGCGCATGACCGGCCTAAACTAACCTACCTCAACGCAATTTTCAATCCATCGAGGCGGTGCCGGAAATATGGCCTGCTCGCATTACAAATCGGTGACAATTCGCGGGACTCGTACCCGCAACCCGCAGCTCGAGGTAACCCGTTGAACCTAAGGACTTTATTAGAGCAGTTCTATCCAGTGCACGACCGGGATTCGATTGCCCTGGGCAAGCTGCAGCTGGCAGCCGACGTTGGCGGTGGCGATCACCTCGGGCGCATCCACGCCGAGAGCCCGGATCTTGTTGTCACGCAGCCGCGTGGACAGCGCCGGCTGCAGCATCGAATAGGTCCCGGCCGAGCCGCAGCACAAATGCGCCTCCTCGACCCGGCAAATAACGTATCCAAGCTTAGTCAGCAATCGCTCGACGCGGCCGTTGATGCCAAGGCCATGCTGCATGGTGCAGGGAGTATGCACCGCGACGCGGGTGGCGGGTTTTTGCGGCAGGGCGGCGCCTTCGATTTCGGCTTCCAGAATTTCGATCAAATCGCAATACAAGTCGCTCACGCGGGCCGCCTTGTCGGCATAGCCCGAATCGTCCGCCAACAGTCGCCCGTAATCCTTAACGCTGGCGCCACAACCGGTCGCGGTAACGACGATCGCCTCCGCCCCGGCTTCGATATGCGGCCACCAGGCGTCAATCAACTGTTTTACCTGCCGCAGCCCATACTCGGCATCGGAGGTATGCGTGGCCGCGGCGCCACAGCATAGCCGCTGCGGCATTTCGATGACTTCGATTCCCAGACGGTCGAGCAGGTTGGCCGCGTAGTTGTTGGTATTCGGCGTCAACGCCGGTTGCACGCAGCCCGCAAGCATTAATACCTTGCGTTGGTGGCGCGTCTTGCGGCGCGCAATCGGCTGTTGTCTAGGTGGCACCGACAGCTTGAGCCGGACTGGTAATAGCGGCGCAAAGCTTTGCCCGACACGAATCGCCAATGCGAACAGCCAGCCGGAATTGATAAAGCGTACAATGCCCCAGCGGCGCCACCGATCCCATGCCGAACGCGGTAATTCCTGTTCGATCGCCTGTTTGCCGATTTCGAGCAGGTGGCTGTACTTGACACCCGACGGGCAGGTGGTTTCGCAGGCGCGGCAGGTCAGGCAACGATCGAGATGCTTGAGCATTTCGGCGTTGGCGGGTTCGCCCTCGAAATACTGCTTCATTTGGTAGATGCGCCCGCGCGGGCCGTCGAGCTCGTCGCCGAGCAATTGATAGGTCGGGCAGGTCGCATTGCAAAAGCCGCAGTGCACGCATTTGCGCAGAATCGACTGCACCACTTCGGCATGGCGGCCTTGCTGGATTTTTGGCGCGAGCTGGGTTTGCATTTATAAGCCGGAGTAGAGCTTGCCGGGGTTGAAAATGCCGGCGGGATCGAAGCTGGATTTGATATTGCGCTGCAGTTTCAGCATCGCCGCCGGTAGCGGGTGAAAAACCGGCAGCTCGGCGGCATGACGCCGGAACGCGCACAGGCTGCCACCCGCCTGCGCGACTCGGCTGCGCAGGGCGGCAACGTCGATATCACCGCAACACCAGCGTTGCGCACCGCCCCATTCGATCAACTGGGGCCGATCGGACCATAGATCCGGACTCGTCGGCGGTAACGAGATTCGGCTGAGTGGTTGCTCGGGATCGAAAAATTCCAACCGCTGTTCCTTCAAATCCTGCCAGTCCGATTCCATCGAATCGCCGCCAAGCAACTGCGCCGCATGCGCCACGCCCTGTTCGCTGCCCGAGAGTCGCAGCCGACTGCGCCCTGCCTGCCAGCATGAGGCCGATATCGGGTAGGGCTCGGAGCCGAGTCCGTTAATCCAGCGGATATGCTCATCGGCGCTAGCGTGCTCGTAACCCAGCGTCAGCTCGGATTCGAAAACCGGGACCACCCGAATCGAAACCTCGAGAATTATGCCGAGCGTACCAAGCGCACCGACCATCAGGCGCGCAACATCGAATCCCACCACGTTTTTGATCACGCGGCCGCCGAATTGCAGCACTTCGCCGCGTCCGTCGAGCAGTTTCAGCCCGAGTACAAAATCCCGAATACTGCCCGCATAGGCGCGTCGCGGACCCGCCAGGCCGGTCGCCACCATGCCGCCGATGGTTGCATCGTCGCCAAAACAGGGCGGTTCGAAGCCAAACATCTGGCGGTTCCGCGCGAGCAGCGCCTCTACTTCATGTAGTTTGCAACCGGCGCGTAACGTAATGACGAGTTCCGCGGGATCATAGTCGATGACGCCGCTATGCCCAGAAACATCAATCGGCAATGCCTCGATGGATCGACCGTAGAATCGCTTGCTGCCACCGCCGATAATTTCAATTTCACCGCCGCCCGCGGCCACGGCAGCGATCTGGGTACGGAGTTCGTCTTCGACGCTGCAGTCGTCAATTTCAGCAGCCATGTCGCACCATCGCCCGGGGCAGATTGCCGAGCTGTACCGGCGCCGGCCGGTTCGACATGCTGCGGTGCATCAAAAACGTTCCAGGTCGGGAAACGGCAACTTGCCGTCGTGCACATGCATCGCGTTGTGCTCGGCGCAACGCGCCAGGGTCGGGATCGCCTTACCCGGGTTCAAGATTTTCAGCGGATCGAAACATTCCCGCAGGGCGTGAAACTGGTTACGCTCGGCGTCGCTGAATTGGTCACACATTGAGCCGAGTTTTTCGACACCGACGCCATGCTCGCCGGTAATCGTACCGCCATGCTGGATACATAACTGCAGGATTTTGCCGCCCAGTTCCTCGGTCTTTTCGAGTTCGCCCTCGATATTGGCGTCGTAAAGTATCAACGGATGCAAGTTGCCGTCACCCGCATGAAACACATTGGCTACCCGCAGCCCATACCGTTGCGAGAGCTCGGATACCCCGGCGAGAACCGCTGCCAGTGACTTGCGCGGGATAGTGCCGTCGATGCAGTAATAGTCGGGTGATATCCTGCCGACCGCGGGAAACGCGGCCTTGCGCCCGGACCAGAACAGCAGGCGCTCGGCCTCGTCCTTGGCGAGGCGGGTTTCCACCGCACCGCCCTCGACCAGCACCCGCTCCACCAACTCGATCTGCGCCGCCACCTCCTGCTCGGTACCATCGAGTTCGCAGATCAGAATCGCTTCGGCATCGACCGGATAGCCGGCATGCACAAAATCCTCGGCGGCGCGTATCGCCGGGTTATCCATCATTTCGATACCGGCCGGGATAATGCCCTCGGCGATAATGGAAGCGACGCTGGCGCCCGCCTTTTCCACCGAATCGTATACGCCCATGACGACGCGCGCGCAAAGCGGTATCGGCAATAGTTTGACGGTGACCTCGACCACGACCCCAAGCATGCCTTCGGAACCCACCAGCAACGGCATCAAATCGTAACCCTCGCTATGCCGCGCGCGTTGATCGATTTCGAACAACTCGCCGTCGGCGCCGACTACCTTAAGCGCGAGAATATTGTGCAGGGTCAGGCCGTATTTCAGGCAATGCACCCCGCCGGCGTTTTCGGCGACGTTGCCGCCGATCGAACAGGCGATCTGGGATGAGGGATCGGGGGCGTAGTATAAACCCATCGCCTGGACGGCTTCGGAAATCGCCAAATTACGCACTCCCGGTTCGACCACCGCAGTGCGCGCCAACTCGTCGATCTGCAAAATACGGCTCATCTTGGCGAGGCTTAGCACTACCCCCTCGGCATGCGGCAATGCGCCACCCGATAGGCTGGTGCCGGCTCCGCGGCTCACCACCGGCAGGCGCAATTCATGGCACAGGCGCATGATTTGCTGCACCTGTTCGGTACTGTCAGGCAATAGCACCAGCAGGGGCTGCTCGCGGTAGGCACTCAGGCCGTCACACTCATAGGCTGCCAGCGAAGTCGGCTGGTCGATTACGCTGGCGGCCGGCAGGAACTCCCGAAAGCGGCCGGCAAGTTGTTGGCGGTGAGTTAGTGACATCCGAAGTATGCTAGCATTTTGTTCGATTTTTAATAAGGTGCCTATGCGAATGAGGCGTATTGTATTTTTAAATGGCGACTACCTGCCGGCCGATCAGGCCAAAATTTCCATCTTACGACCGTGCGGTCAATTTCGGTGACGCCATCTACGAGGTAGCCGGCGTGCTCGACGGCAAGCTGGTCGATTTCGAGCGTCATATGCAGCGTTATTTCAACTCGCTCGAAAAAATGGAGATCGAGTCTCCGCTCGAACAGCGGCAAATCCTCGAGACCTTTCGCAGGCTGATCGACCTCAATCGACTCGATGAAGGCCTGGTTTACATGCAGGTGACTCGCGGCGTTGCCGAGCGTGATTTCCTATGGCCCGCCGCGATCGAACCCACCGTTTTCATGTTTACCCAGCCCAAGGCCTCGATTGAGAACCAGGCCGCCGAGACCGGTGTTACACTGGCCAGCGGCACCGATATTCGCTGGGCGCGACGCGATATCAAATCGGTCAATCTGCTGGCCCAGGTACTGGCGAAAAAGGCGGCCGCCGAGGCCGGCACCTACGAAGCTCTGATGGTCGACGCCGACGGTTATGTGACCGAATGCGGCAGCACCAGCTTCTTCATGGTCACGGATGATTCGATTCTGACCCGTCCGCTAAGTAACGATATCCTGCCCGGCGTCACGCGCCGTGCGGTGGTTGCGCTGTGTAAAGAACATGATTTGAATCTGCGCGAAGACAGGTTTACGCTGCAACAGGCGCTTGACGCCGACGAAGCCTTCATCAGCGGCGCCTCCAGCTATGTCCTACCTGTAGTGAAAATCGACCAGCGGCAAATCGGCGGCGGCAAGCCCGGCAAACTAACCCGCGATTTGCGCCAGATCTATATCGACCACGCCCGCGCCAGCCTAACCTAAAACCGCAGTAATTCCGGGTCAGAGCAAAAACTCCCGCCCTCGCATATTTCCGGGTCAGAGCAAAAACTAAGTCCGAAATTCCCGTATGATTGCCCCGGGGCAGAAGTTTGAAGTTTTTGCTTTGACCCGGAATTATTTGAGTTTTTGCTCTGACCCGGAATTATTTGAGTTTTTGCTCTGACCCGGAATTATTTATATCGATTACGCGCGCGAAAGCCTGATTTGACTAGCTTGCGGCGGCGAAATCCTCGAGCCGCTTGAGCAACTCCGACGCGACTTCGACACCCTGTGTCTCGGCCCTGAGCCTGGCCTCGTGACGCCGTGCGCCCGGCAGCCGCACGCCGGGCTCCGCGGCGAGTGCGGCGAGCATGGTTTCGAGCCGGTCGGCATAAGCCTGATCGCCACCCGGGGTTAACCCTCCCGTCGAGATCGCGATGAAAAACTGTCCCACCTTGGGCTCACCGCCACTGTTATTCTTGAACACCGGCGCCTGGAACGAGCAATTCGGCCCGCTCAGAACTCCGGCCAGCAAATCGACCAGCAACCCCAACAGCATGCCCTTGTACCCGCCGGCAGGCGCCAGCGCGCCGCCGTCGATCACCGCGGCGGCGTCGGTAGTATCCTTGCCGTCCGCATCGTAACCCCATCCGAGCGGTATCGGCCTAGCTTCGGCAGCTGCCTTTTTGATAGTCACGAGCGCCACCTGGCTGGTAACCATATCGGCGATGACCGGTTGTTTTTCAGCGCGTGGAATCGCAAACGCCATCGGGTTGGTGCCAAAAAAAGGACTCGCGCCCGGCGCCGGCGCCACTGCCGACGGCGAATTGGCGAAACCGATCCCGATCAATCCGGCCGTAGCCAAGCGCTGCACGAACCAGCCAACCACGCCGGCCGAGTAAGAATCGACGATCGACAGAGCCGCAATACCCTGTTGCCGGGCCATCAGGTAAAACGTCTGCTCGGCCTCGGCAAAAGCCGCGTGCGCGAAGCCGCTATCCGCCATTGAACGCAGGGCCGAGGGTGCAATCCGGGCGTGTCGGGGGCACGCATCGCGATTGATCTTGCCCACCTGCAAATGACCGCAGTAAAGCGGCAAATAACCCAAGCCGACAGTACGAATACCGTCACATTCGGCATCGACGACCGATTGCACCGCCAACTCCAGTTGTTGGCCATGAGCACCACATCCGGCGAGCGCGCGGCGCGTCAAGTCTTCTACCTGGGTCAAAGTCAGGGTTTGCATTTGGTCGGTCATAGCGACTTCTCCATTTTTACCGCCTCTTGGTTATCTGACATCCCACGCCTCGATCCCTCATCCCCGCGCAAGCCCGCGCGGCTTTAGGCCCTATGGGTCCCGGCGGGCTCCGACATATCGGGATCTTACAACGCAGCTCCGCTCCGCGTTCCTGACCCGGGGGCCGGCATGACGGGTAATTTCGTCATCCCAGACCGATTTCAAGCCTTTAGAGTCTCGATCACGGCACTGGCGCCGGCGGTAACGAAACCGGCGTCTACCCCGGCGCAAATCAGGTTATAACCCTGGTCGATATACGGCCGCACGCTGGCGGCGCTGACACCGAAATATCCGAGCGCGATATTGTTGTGCCGACAGGCCTTAGTAACCCGATCGATCGCCGCGACCACCCCCGGCTCTTCGACTTCACCGGTCTTGCCCATGCTCGCCGACATGTCATAGGGTCCGATAAAAACCGCATCGATGCCGTCTACCTGCGCAATCGATTCAATATTATCGACCGCGTCGATATGTTCTGCCTGGACAATCAATGCGATCCCGTCATCGGCCGTGGCCATGTAATCGTCGAAGTCGAGTCCGTATCCCTGCGCGCGTGCCAGGCCGATACCGCGCCTGCCGCGGGGCGGATACTTACTCCAGTCGACCGCTTGTCGCGCTTGATCGGCGTCATTCACCATCGGCACGATTATGCCATCGGCACCGATATCGAGCGCTTTCTTGATGTCCTGCTCGGTACAGCCGGGGACGCGCAACACATTGGCGCAACGGCCGCCGACGGCCTGCATCATGCGCTGCCACTCGAGAATCGACAGTGCGCCGTGCTCGCCATCCATGAATAACCAGTCGAAACCGCACTTGGCAACCATTTCGGCGACCTCGGGGGCGGGTATCGTCAACATGGTGCCGAGTAATAATTCTTTTTGCCGCAGGCGTGAAATGAAATTCATTGTCGGTCTTCAGTCGAAATCAGCTGCCGAATCCCTTGGCCATCAATGATGCACATAACAGTATCGCGCCGATCAAAACCAGCTCCCAGTGAATGATCTTTTTCAGGCGCATTAACATGGCGCCGTCGAGTTTGGGTTCGATCCCCTGCTTCAATGCGCCGCTCCAACGCCGGTACACCGCGCTCGGGTACAGCGAAATGACCCCGGCAGTCGCAACCAAGGTCAGTTTGATCTGGAAAAAAGTATTGTCGAAGTAGTAAGCGCTACCTTTTTCGAAATAGATAACCCGCAAAAAACCAAACACCAGCAGCAGCACCGCCGCTATCCCCAGCACCAGGTCGGCGCGCTGGATTCGACGCGCTGTCTCCAGACTGAGGGATTCGGTGAGCAGCGCTAGTTCCAGCACGAGCGCGGCGGACAGTGCGAAGAATGCCAGAAAGTGCCCGAAGGCAATCAGCGCCGGCGCTAGCATCAGGGTGCAATACGCGACATTGCCCAGCCGCTCTCGACCGCCTGGTAGATGATACGATCGTGCAGCCGATCATCCTGCCCCTGCCAAAACTCGAAGTACTCGGGCACCAGGCGATAACCTATCCACGCCTCGGGGCGCGGCACGTCGCCATCCGGATAGGCGGCGCGCAGGCGCAATACCTCGTCTTCCAATAGCGAACGACTCTCGATATGGCTCGACTGGCTAGAAGCCGCGGCGCTGAAACGGCTGCCTTCGGGCCGCATCAAAAAATACTTTTCGGCGTCTTCGCTGGGCATCGCCCGAGCCTGGCCGTGCACCCGCACCTGGCGGCTGAGATCGCGCCAGTGAAACAACAGGGCGGCATTCGGATTGATCCGAAGATCTCTACCCTTGAGGCTGCGCGAATCGGTGTACCAACAAAATCCCTCGGCGTCGAAATGCTTGAGTAGCACGATGCGGGCCGAGGGCTGACCCGGGGCATCCACCGTCGCCAACGTCATCGCGGTGGCATCGAGCAGTTCCAGGTCGCGCGCACGCTGCAGCCACTGACCAAACTGCAGGAAGGGATCGGGATCCATGTCTTTGCGGGAAATACCATGCGCTTCGTAGTCGCGACGCACGTCGCTCAAGTCCATCTCAATTGTCATCAGAATACCTCGTTAAACAGAGTCTGCATTGCGCTCCAGGATTTCTCGTCGGCCGCTTGTTGGTAACCCAAATCGATAGCGTATTTTTCGAGACTGTTCAGAATTTTGTGTCAACGTAAAAACACTCGATCCATCAGATCACAGATCGAGTGCAGCATCAAGCCGGCCTTCAAAGAAGATGGCCAACTGCGATAGGGTCAGATTCC
>Ga0126332_10000828_pt1 | contig 10675 bp, 8 predicted proteins | sample InaspJWI42metaG_FD_94482 | JGI IMG/M metagenome (GOLD analysis project Ga0126332, IMG submission 94482) | Marine gutless worms symbiont microbial communities from Oahu, Hawaii - Inanidrilus sp. 2 OAHU.JWI-42 metaG | ecosystem: Host-associated > Annelida > Digestive system > Unclassified | place...
TCCGCTTGCAATAACTTTTATTATCTCACAAAAAATACCTCAACTATTTGAATTATTATGATTTATTGACGGTTCTAATACCTAATTGCAATTTAAGGAGATCAAGTTTCCTGAATTTACGCCGGATCTTTTACCGTCTGATATACTGGGTATTTCGGTTTTCAATCCCCAGGATCAATCCTTTCATTTCCATGCAGGACCTATATTCGCCAATATTGTTCTGGCAGACGAGATCAACCGCGCTTCTCCCAGAACCCAATCCGCTCTGCTGGAAGCCATGGCCGAGTCTCAGGTAAGCATCGATGGTGAGTTAAGAAAACTGGAAGATCTCTTTTTCGTTATTGCCACTCAGAATCCGGTGGAATCACGCGGAACCTATCCCCTTCCGGAAGCTCAAATGGATCGATTCAGCCTTCAGTTAAGTCTCGGATATGTATCACCCGAGGAAGAGACGGCTGTTTTGTCGGATCAAATGCAGCGCCACCCTGTCGATGCAATTGAGCCCTGCGTTTCCATGGCGGAGGTTGTCGCTCTGAAGCAGCAAGCAGCGCAAGTGAGGATTGCCCCGGAAATAAAACGATATATTGTGGATATTGTGAGCGCAACGCGATCTTCGGCCGGTGTTCAACTTGGGGCCAGCCCCAGAGCGTCCCTTGCAATGATGAAGGCTGCTCAGGCTTTGGCACTGTTTGACGGATATGAATTCGTGACGCCAGAACATATCCAGGAAATTGCCGTGCCGGTCATTGCCCACCGAATTATGATGGATCCGCAAGCGCGTTTTTCAGGGAAAGAGGCTGGCGGTATTGTCGAAGACATACTGAGTACTGTTTCATCCCCGACCTGACAACTGCAAATGCCTTTGGTCGAATACGCAATTTATTATGATGCGACATATTTTCTACCATCTTTTCCGCTTCACATATGTCACGCAGGCGTGGTTTACGCGAAGATTCACGAAAACCGGAAGGATCATTGTTTTCTGTCTGGCTGTTTCCGCTGTTGTCGGTCTTGATACTAAAGGGACCATGGCCTACCAGGCTTTTACCTTTCTGTTAGCCATTCTGGTAATCGCCATGCTATCCGGCCTGTTTTTTCGACTGCACTTTAGCGCCACCCGCCTCATGCCCCGATTCGGAACCGCCGGTGTCAAGTCGGAGTACCGTATCAAGATCCATAATAAAACCGACAGAGTTCAATCCGGGCTGATGCTTTTTGAAGATTTTGAAGATCCATGCCCAAGTCTCGCAGAATTCATGCAAACCCCCGAACCTGAAGAAAAAAAGCGCAACCTTTTTGACAGGGCAGTTGGTTATTACCGGTGGCTCTGGCTCATATCAATAAAAAGGCAAGCTACAGACAAAGCGGTGGCGTTGCCGGACTTTCAACCCAACAGTGTAACAGAGGCTTGCGTTGAAATAACACCTTCCAACAGAGGAATTATCCGGTTGACCGGTCTCACGGTTGCCCGGCCCGATCCTTTCGGCTTGTTCAACGCCTGCATGTCTGTTTCTCTACCTCAATCCTTCCTGGTTCTGCCAAAACGATATAACCTGCCGCCGATTGGTCTGCCCGGAAGCAGAAGATACCAGTCCGGTGGCGTAGCACTGGCCTCTTCGGTAGGGGACTCCGAAGAATTTATATCCCTGCGGGAATATCGACCCGGGGATCCGCTTCGGAAAATTCACTGGAAAAGCTGGGCCAAAACCGGCAAACCGATCGTAAAAGAATACCAGGATGAATTTTTCGTCCGGCACGCCTTGATTTTGGATACGTTTCAAAAAGCAGCACACAGCCAAATTCTGGAAGAGGCGGTATCGATCGCGGCGTCTTTTGCCTGTGAAATTCAGACTCAGGAATCTTTGCTGGATTTAATGTTCGTAGGTCCTGAGGCCTATTGCTTTACGTCTGGAAGAGGCCTGTCCCATAAAGACAAAATGCTCGAAATTCTGGCTGGTGTTGTCTCATGCCGCAACAAATCATTCGATCACCTGACATCGATGGTCACCGCAAGGGCATCCATGCTCAGCGGATGTATCTGCATATTGCTATCCTGGGATGAGGAAAGGAAAAAATTAATCGACCATCTTAAATCGATGGGCATACCCACACTGGCGCTGATAATTGCGCAAGCAAACGGCAGCGCTGATAAACGTGTAAAGGAACCCCCGCAGGATGAATCGAATAATTTTCACCAATTGAAAATGGGAAAAATTCAAGAAGGGCTCATGAACATATGAAAACGCCGCCGCTTCTACTTGGCGCTGCATTGATGTTTTGGGGCTGGCAGACGGGACTGTGGATTATCGCTTTGTTGATGGCTCTCATTTCCGAGGGATCCCGACTGATCCGGTTAAGATGGGATCTGTCTGCGGCCGATTTTAGGCGCATCTCCGATCTTTGTTCAATACTACTGGTAATACTTCTTGTCTATCTCTACATGTCCGACACATCTGCCTATTTCATTTATGTTCTTATCAAGTGGCTTCCAATAATCAGTTTTCCGCTTCTGGCTGCGCAGACATATGCTACCAGCGAGCGCATCGATTTGCACTCACTGTTTTTGCTTAAGAGAAAAAAGAAGAAAAAAAATAAAGAAAAACCACGCACTAAATTGAATCTAACATATCCTTATTTTGCTCTATGCATTTTGTCTGCCGGCGCAGCAAATAACAGAGACATCTATTTTTATATTGGTCTGTTTGTACTTTCAGCCCTGGCTTTCTGGTTTATGCGGTCCAAGCGATTTTCTGCATGGCTTTGGATTTGCCTCATATCCATTGCCGCTGGTGCCGGTGCCGTAGGGCATGTAGGGCTTCACGGCCTGCATCTTACTTTGGAAGAGAAGGGGCTGGAATGGTTCAATAATTCGAACAGCCAAGGTTTAGATCCTTTTCAAACTAGAACGGCTATTGGGGATATAGGATCGTTGAAACCTTCCAATCGAATTGTTTTCAGAGTAAAACCCTACGGAGAGCGGCCTTCCTCTATGCTCTTGCGAGAAGCAGTTTACAGCTCGTACAGCTATTCGATGTGGTTTGCACCTAAGTCTGCTTTCAGAACCGTACAACCGGAAACCAACGGAACATCCTGGCGGTTCAGACGCGGACTTTCCCAACGTCAGGCAATCACGGTATATTCATACCTTCACAAGGGTCAGGGAGTATTGAAGCTGCCGGATGGCGCTTTTCGGGTAGATCAGCTGCCGGTAGTCACCATGGAGAGAAACAAGCTCGGTACGGTCAAGGTGGAAGGAGGCCCCGGTCTGATCGGCTATAAGATTCAATTTGATTCAGGTATTGCCGGTGAGAGCCCGCCTATCGCGGCTGACCTTCGGATACCAGACAAAGAAAAACCAACGATTAATAAGATCGTCAGCGATCTGGGATTGGCAGGGAAATCACCCGGGGTAATCTTGAACCGCATCGAGACATTTTTTCAAAAAAACTTCATCTATTCTCTTGAACTCCGTGGCCAGGGCGGTCAGCGTAGCCCACTGTCAAATTTTTTACTCCAGACACGATCCGGTCACTGTGAATATTTTGCCACTGCAACCGTACTTCTTCTGCGTGCGGCCGGTATACCGGCTCGTTACGCAAAGGGATACTCCGTTCACGAATTCAGTCGTTTGGAAAATCGTTTTATTGTCAGAGACCGTCATGCCCATGCATGGACCCTTGTGCACGTAGGTGGCACATGGCACAGTTTCGACACGACCCCTGCCTCTTGGACAAGCATTGAGGAAGCGGCGACTCCCGGTTACAAGATTGTCTCTGACTTCTTGTCCTTTTGTCGTTTCAAGCTCTCTGAAGGGCTTGCTCACCTGCGAAAGAGCGGACAGATAAAGCATTTGTGGTGGTTGATCATTCCCCTTGCCCTTATCGTGGTGCGGAGGATTTTCCGTATTAAACGGACACAGCGCCGGGACGCTGGTAAATCATCTGGAGCTGGTGCGGCGATCCTTGCTGCCGGCTCGGATTCTGAGTTTTATTCAATCGAGAAAGCCTTAAACAGCTCAGGTTTTTTCCGGCACCCGTCAGAGACACTTCAAAACTGGATCAAAAGGCTGCAAAAAGATCAGTCTGCATCGCAGCGGATTAATAAGCTGGGGGCCATTCTGAATCTTCACTATCGTTACCGTTTTGATCCGCAAGGCATCAATAAGACTGAACGTTCAGCATTGAAATCCGGTGCACAGGCATGGTTGCAAAAATATAATCCTCCCAAAAGCGGCTTTAAGGAGAAACTTTAGTTGCCTATTTCGTATATTCAATGACGTATATTCTTAATGATAAATACGAAAGCTAAACTTAAAAGTGACTAAAGTTGAAAGTGAGATGTCATCGTATTTATGAATATACGTACTTAGGATAAAATAAAACCTGACCTCCCTCAGTATTAATCCCTGATCAATGCCAGCATCACCGAATCTGTACTGTTGACACCCCATAGTAGTCTATCTATATAAGGTAATTACGACTATCGTAGCCAGCTTTTCAATCCAGGAATCGATGATTCATTCTAAATAATACGGCAGATCCATGAAAAAAAGTTTAATCCACTTCACTGAAAACAGGGTCAGACGCAACTATTGCGGAGGCTCCGGTCTTGACCGCTTTAACGGGGAACTGAATTGCGTAGATTCCGACCGTCCCGAAGATTGGATTGCTTCCACGGTGCTTGCCAAAAATCCGGGACTTGCGCCTATTGCCAATGAAGGCCTTGCCAAGTTGTCGGTCGACGGTGTTGAGCAGTTATTCATCGAATTTCTTGCCTGTGAGCCCGGGTATTACCTGGGGAGAAAACATGTTGAAAAACATGGAATCAACCTGGGGTTCCTGGTTAAATTGCTGGATTCTTCCATGCGGCTGCATGTCCAGGCCCATCCGACGGCCGACTTTGCTCGGAAATATCTTGATTCCGAGTTCGGCAAGCTGGAATGTTATTATATCCTTGGTTGCCGTGAAGGTGTCGACCCCTATATCCGTTTCGGATTTCAGCACCCACCATCACCTGCAGAATGGCAGCGGATCGTTTTCGAACAGGATATGAATGCGATGGATGCCTGCTTTGAAAAAATTCCAGTCAAACCCGGAGATGTCTGGTTTATCCCAGGCGGGTTCCCGCATGCGATCGGTGAAGGGCTGACCATGGTCGAGGTTATGGAGCCTACCGATCTGGTGGTGCGCTGCGAATTTGTCCGTGAAGGTATCGAAGTTCCGCCGGAGGCAAGATTCATGGATCGTGATCCTGAATTTGCCCTGAAAATATTCGATTTCACCGAACTTACAGTTGAAAATGCCATGCAGGATTACCGGGTAACCCCGGAAGTTCTGAAAGAAAATGAGAATTATACTCTCCAGCGGCTTATCGGCAATCAACAGACGCCCTGTTTCGAAATTTTGAAGATGATTGTCAGAAAGACTTGTAAAACGTTATTGGATGAACGTTTTTGTGTCGGTGTCTGCCTTGGTGGAAAAGGAATCCTTCAAACAGGAAATGAACACATGCGCGTGACGCGTTCAAGCCGATTTTTTATTCCTGCTGCAGTTAAGGAGCTTCAAATACAACTTGATTCATCACAGGGAGCAATGGAAATGATTTTATGTTCACCAGGCAGAATATGAAGTGATAAGGGATTATCCCAAACCGGATAAGCCGGAATTGAAGATTGAAGAATTATGGTATCGCTTCGCTCTGTCTTTTGTATCTAGATCGGTAGCACTCCTAAAATATTCAATCTGGCTATGGCATAATTCATGTGCAAACATGATGTGATTCAATAAATAGGGCCTAAATACAAATTATGACACAGCCACGTCCAAAATGGCAAAATTCATTTTGACTTTGAAAAAAACATAATCTATGAAACAAACAGGGATATACTTTAAAACTTGGACAGGATACGAAACCGGTTTATCGGGTTCACGCTGAGGAACCGGCAAAAATCCTTTTGCCTTTTCCGTTGACGGCGGGTTCGTATCGATTACTTGACATGATGAAAACAATATCCCTTGAGAATAGGATTTTTTCATCATAATCGGAGATCGTTGAGGGTAAAGTACTTGCAAAAACCGGTAATCAAACAAAAAAGGAGGTCTCATGTTACGAAAAACTACTCGACTGGCTAGTATCTGCATTATCGCAAGTTTTATGTTGGTATCCGTATCCCTGGCTGCTGATTACACCTTTCATGGCGCCAGCCAGTTTGACGAAAACCATGCATTCACGCGGTTGATGCGAAAGTTTGAACAGCTTGTTCAGCTATATTACACGGGTGACAAGTCGATTGAATTCGTCATGCATCTGAATAGCGAACTGGGTCTTGAAAAAGACTACTTCGCCTATCTGAGCCAAGGCATTTCGGTGGACTACGCAGTGGTCGCGCCGTCTCACATGTCGACTTTCTCCAAGATGGCGTCGCTGCTTGACCCACCGATGCTGTATAAAAACCACATTCACTGGAGCAAGGTTCTGGGTGGGAACGCTCTTGACCCGATTAAAGACGACGTACTGAAACGAGCCGATGTGCTGCTCATCGGATACGGCGGCGGCGGAACGCGGCACCTGATCGTCAATAAACCGGTTCAGACCATGAAAGACGTTAAGGGGCTTCCGATCCGGGTCATGGGTGCACCGATTCAGACCCGTATGTTCAATGCTTTCGGCATGGCTCCGACGGTGATTGCATATGCCGAGGTTTATAACGCAATTCAGACAGGCGTCATCGATGCAGCCGAGAATGAAGCGGCCGGCATTCAGCAAATGAAGTTTTATGAAGTCGGGCCGAACATCGCACTGACAGCCCATTCCATAACGGTTCGTCCCCTCTGCTTCAGCAACAAGACCTTCAAGCGTATGCCCGCAGATCTTCAGGCGGCCATATTGCAGGCAGGAAAGGATGCGGGTACCTATGGCCGAATTCTCGAGTCGTCCGAAGACATTCAGAAGTTGATGCAGATGCAAAGCGAAGGCAAGCTCAAGACCATCTACTTCAAGGAACGTGACGCACTGGTTAAAGCCGCTGAGCCGGTCATCAAGGCGTATTTTAAAGAAAATAAGGCATCGAACGTCCTGCAGAACATTCAAAATGCCCAGTAAAATGCAATGAAAATCCGCGCACAATTTGTGCTATAGCGTGACGGATGCAAGCCGGCGGCCGCAGGGCCGCCGGCCATTCTTGTCCAAATTGAAGAACCACTTGGTTCGAAACTCACTGAATACATAATTCAAATTTAGAACCCATTGAAACGGCAATCTTGGAGTGATGGGAAAAAATCCAAAACTCCAGCACTCCAATCCTCCATAACTCCTGCTTGTTATGGGATAATGCCAATTTTTCAGTAGATTGCCGGTCACCTTCAAAATCGTTTTTGACACGAAAGGCTGCCGGCAATTCTCTAATAATCAACGACCTTATTCTTAGGCTAGCCCTGAGGCCCCAGGGCCGGACTGGACAGTTAATCATGAGAAAAATAATACAAGGATATTATCGGTTTCTCCAGATTATGCTTGCAACTTTGATGGGACTTCTAATGATTCCGGTCGGTCTTCAAATTTTTGCCCGTTATATCGGATTGATCCCGAGATATATCTGGACCGAGGAAATGGCACGGTTTTGTTTTATCTGGATCATCCTGATCGGATCGATGATCGCCATGCGGGATGGAACCCATTTTACCGTGGAATTGTTTCCTCAGCCCAAGACCAGAAGGGGAGAAGCACTGGCAAAACTATTTGTGGATTTCATTATATTCCTGGTTGCACTTATCTTTATCGTCTGGGGCTGGCCGCTGGTAAAATTTGGATTGCTGCAGGAATCGGAGATGGCAGAACTGCCGATGGTACTCATTTACGGGGCCTGGCCGGTAGCCGGGCTAACGTGGTTGGTGTTCCTGGGGGAAAAACTGGTCGACAACATCAAATTGTGGCGGGGTGAAATCTGATGACACCTTGGGAAGTTTCGGCAATTCTATTTCCGATATTTGGGATTCTGGTGCTTTTGAGAGTTCCGGTGGCGTTTGCGCTGGGACTGGCCTGTGTTCCGGTGTTCATGCTGGATCCGCGCCTGACACCGTTTCTGCTGATGAACGAGATGTTCAAGTCTTACAATGCCTTCGTGCTGCTGGCCGTCCCGTTTTTCCTCATGGCAGCCAACATTATGAACTCGGCCGGGATCACCGACCGCCTGGTTCGTCTTTCTCAGGCGCTGGTGGGACACCTTCCGGGCGGCTTGGGCCATATCAATGTTGTTGTGAGCATGCTGTTTGCTGGGATATCGGGTTCTTCGACTGCCGACGCTGCGGGTATCGGATCATTGCTCATTCCCCAGATGAAAAAACAGGGATTTTCAACGAGTTTTACGGTTTCCGTAACAGCGTGTTCATCGGTGATGGGGGTCATCATCCCGCCGAGCATTCTAATGGTGGTCTGGGGCGGTCTCATGACGGTGTCCATCGGCGGATTGTTCCTGGCCGGGGTTATCCCGGGTATGCTGGTGGCGGCTTCGCAGATGATTACGGTCTATATCTACGCAAAAATATATAACTATCCCATCTACTCGCGTTCGACGATCAAGGCAGCCGCACTGGCCATAGTCCAGGCGATTTTACCGTTGATGACGCCGATGATCATCGTCGGCGGCATTGTCGTCGGATTGTTTACACCCACCGAAGCCTCGGCCATAGCGGTGTTTTACTCGCTCATCCTGGGGTTGGTGATATACCACTCCATAAAAATAAAAGATGTTCCCAAGGTGCTTTACGAATCGGCGCGGTTTGCGGCGATCTCCCTTTTCTGTGTCGGAACGGCATCGGCCTTCGGCTGGCTGCTTGCCTATTACAAAGTCCCGCTGGCGCTGGTGGCCTTCCTGAAGCAGTTCGGTGTCGGCCCCATCAGCACCGGGCTCATCATCGCCGCCGCATTCCTGTTTATCGGCATGTTTATCGACGCCATTCCGGCGATCATCATTCTAGGCACCGTGCTGTGGCCGGTGGCCGAGTTCGCAGGGCTTCACCCCATCCATTTCGCTATCATCGGCGTCATCTCACTGGCCTTCGGTCTGGTGACACCGCCTTATGGGCTGTGTCTTCTGATAGCCTGTGCCATCGGTGACATAAAACTGATAAAAGCGCTAAAGGATGTCGCCATCATCCTGCTGCCCATGCTGGGTGTACTCCTGCTCGTCATCCTTTTTCCCGATATCATTATGTTTCTGCCGCGGCTTTTTATGCCTAAATTCGTCTGAGCAGTTTTTTCAAAAATGAATCGGGCATGGGCTCTATAGTGGTTGTCAAAATAATGTTCGGTTATTCAGGGTTGGTCCATCATTTAAGATTCTATTTATTAGACGCTTGATGCCAGATTCAGGATACCAGATACCGGATCACGGTATCGCTTCGCTCTTTCTTTTTATATAAGAGCAAAAATTCTAGTTTGTAACTTGAATTCTGAATCTTTAGTTTGCCTCCAACGGAACGAATTTTTGAAAATCGCTATAACTTGCTGCCCTGCATATTGAAATTTCTTCCCATCCAAATGCGATAATGGAGTCGCAGGTAAAATGACACAGATTAGAGAAGTAAAAGCGTATCCGAGTTCCTTTCCTCTGGCAGCTGATGCCACTGTGACGCTGGGAATTGGTCGCACTGTCAAACGCGATGCGGTAATCATCAAGGTATCCACCGAGGATGGTCTGATCGGTTTTGGCGAATCTCACCACGGTCGCTGTCCCGGTGCTGTGGCCCATCTCGTAAACACTACCCTGCGGCAGCTTGTAGTGGGGATGGATGCCTTCGATGTGGTCGGCGTTTGGAACCGCATTTACAGGATGCAGCTCTCCAGTCATGGTATGGGAACGGCGACCGTGATTGCAATGAGTGGAATCGACACGGCCTTATGGGACATACGCGGCAAGGCAGTCGGTTGGCCGTTGTATCGTCTCTTCGGCGGTTCATCTCGACCAATTCCTGCTTATGCCGGCGGGGTGTCGCTCGGATACCAGGATCCCGACATGCTGGTAGACGAGGTAAGTGCACTGGTGGACACCGGCTATCGGGCCATAAAGCTGCGCGTCGGTGATTCGCCGGCTCGTGATCTTGAGCGTATCGCGGCGGTTCGCAAAACCTTTGGTGAGGATTTAACCATACTGGTCGATGCAAACACCGGCTATTCGATCAATGATACCCGGCAACTGATCCCGGAATTCGAATCTTACAATGTGGGCTGGCTGGAGGAGCCGTTTCCGAATCATGACCGACGCAGCTATGCGCTGGCAGCTACCTTCGGCACACTGCCGCTGGCAGCCGGAGAAAACTGTTACACACGTTTCGAATTTTCGAATTTGATTGAGGACGGCGTTATACAGATTCTACAGCCCGATCTTTCCAAGACCGGGGGTCCCACCGAAGCGCTGCGCATCGCTGCGATGGCCTCGGCGCATAAACTGCCCATCCATCCGCATACTTCGATCACAGGCTTGAATATGGCGGCAACGATTCATTTCCTGGCCGCAATCGATAACAGTGGTTATTTTGAGGCGGATGTTTCGAAGAACAATTTCAGGACACCTTACCTCTGGGAAGAATAACTGACACCTTTGGCTTAATTGGGGGATGTATATCCCCCGAGTTCGTAGACCAGTCGCAAATCTGTTCCGGGATATTTTTCTTCGGCA